>OCSG01000098.1_pt1 | contig 92913 bp, 91 predicted proteins | sample 1538831 | NCBI WGS metagenome assembly OCSG01 (sample SAMN04571729, study PRJEB22368) | human gut metagenome | biome: human gut; material: stool | host: Homo sapiens | place: Luxembourg | collected 2012-09-20 | reverse complement strand
TCAGAACCATTAGAACCTGGAGCACCAGTTGGACCAGTAGCGCCAGTCTTACCAACAACTTTAGCTATATTCCATTCTTGTTTACTACCATTATAAATAGTACGAACTGCAATCCAAATAAAATTATTACCTGTCTTACTCCAATTATCCGGATTATCATCAGGATTACCGGGATTATTTTCAACAGTACTATACCAAGTTTCAGTATATTGAACATAAGTCAAATTCTTAGGAGTGCTCCAAGCTTCTTCTTGGTTCTTACCATTAGAGGTAAACATTCGAGTAGAAACCCAAAGTTTAGCAGAACCGTCAGGAATCTCAGTACTCCAAGCACTTTCAGTAGGAACTGGATTATCATAGGAACCACCAGTCGGAGTTTTAACAGAAGAGTCGTTATTACTACGCATATAAACAACTCCACGTTTGGTATCAATACCACGAATAGTTTGAACAGCATCTTGAATAACGGCAAAAGTAGTCGGCCCAATAACACGAACTGTATAAACATCTCCGTTATTATCAATAACATTATCTCCAACAGCAAGAGTAATACCAGTAGGAGTTACAACAGAAGAAGTTTGATTATTTCCAGTAGGATTAATTTCTCCATTAAAGATAAAAGTATAATTACCTCTATCTCCATGTTCACCTTTCATATTGGTAAACTGGAATATAAATTTCGGATTAAGTTCAGTTCCTTTATTGATAACAACAACAGCAGGAGTACCTACTTCCGCATCAACAGTAGCTTCAACGCTTTCAATTTTAGTTCCACGAATAAGATTAACCACCCAACCTTGTTTAGAACCATTATAAACTTCTTGTGTAGCAAGCCAAATATAACCTTCTTGATAACCTTTTACCCAGTTTTGAGGATGAGTATCTGGAGTACCAGGTTCTTTTTCAACATTAGAAGTATAAAATTCTGTATAAAGAGTATAAGTGAGCTGAGCAGGCATACTCCATTCAGCATCTTGATTACGACCGTCTTCTGTAAAAAGACGTTCAGAATACCAAAGAATACCATTTGCAGAAGTAGGTTCAGCACTCCATTCTTCCTCTACGGGGTGTGGATTGTCATAACTTCCACCAGTAGGTCTAACAACGTTCCAATCAGTGATACGACGATAAGCTCGACCAAGCCGACAAGAAGCAGCAGCTATTTCATAATCAAGCCAATATTCATCGTTATCACCCCCCGTAGGAGATGTACCAACAGGCACATCTTGCTTACTAAGATAAACATGTCCATTATGCTTAACATAAGTAAGTCTTTCATAAGCCTTCGTTACATCATAAATTTCAGGACTTGCAACAGTTACTATTGCTTTCCCCAAGTCTTTCTCTTCTATATCCATAATTAACAGCGATTAAATTATTATCTTTAATTTCAAAATCAATAGCTTGTTTGTTAGCAGATTTATCAATCTCACGAAGATGTCCAGTTTTGGCATCAAGTTCAAGCTTAACATCAGTTTTCTCTTGACAAGGAAGAATATCAAGATAAACATGACCGTTTTCTTCTATACCATTCAAACGATACTCGTAAAGAATATCGTTCTCTTTAAAGTAATTATTAGCAAAAGCAATAATACAATCAAGGAAGAGCTTAATTTTCTTGGTATCTTCAAAGAAATAAGCGGCAATAAGAGATTGGAAAAGATTAAGATTATAAACAGCTTTACGAAGTTTATAATTATCTCCATGAGCATTAATAAATATTTTAACTAAATCAGTATAAACACATTTAAGTTCTTTAGGAATATAATGATAGAAGAAGTCATAAATAGAATCATTAGCACGAGCGGTTTTAAATTCTGCAAGAGCTAAGGTATCATAAACGCTAAAAGTAGCATTAATATATGTTTCGTATTTACCGTCTTGAGTTCGATAATTACCAGTAGCAGCTAAACGTTCTTCCATTCCCCAACTACCAACAAACGAAACTCCAGCGGTTTTCATATAACTATTTGAAGTAAAATTCCAATCAGAACAACTTTGACCACAAGAAGTAGTAGAATAACAATATAAACCATTTCCTTGATAATTGTCGCTTTCGTCACTTTCGTTAACAATACGACCATTTCTAATTTCTTCATACATTAATCTATAAGTAGTTTCTCCACTTGTATTGTTAGGAGAAAGATTAAATGTATGCTGTTGAAGATAAGCAACTCTTTGAGTTCTAAAAGTAGCTTCTGCTTGTTTAACAGTAATCTCAACTTTAGTATCATTAGAAGCAACAAGTCTAACAGTTATCTTACCTGTTCTAAAAGCACCAACAGTATTTTCATCACAAAGAATATAAGTTTCGTCTTGATTACCAACATGAAGCCAACTACTATCAGAACTTGGTTCCCAATGAAGATTATCTTCAACAGAAGTAACATTACCATTAATAACATGTCTTTTTTCAGCACGTGTTATATTAAAATAAGTATAACTTCCATTAGGATAAGCAACAACATCAATCCAAGTATTTTGAGCTTCGATAAAATATTGGTCTTCAACAGTAGAAGCAGCTTTAGTAATAGTAAGTTTTTCTACATTAGGAGTTCCTGAACTTTGAGTTTGAATAACATCATATTGAATAGATACAGCTTCGTTAGTCTGATTAAGTTCAGAAGTAATATAAATATATTCACCTTGAGGACTTGCAGTAACTCCACCATATTGACTTTCATTAGCATTACCACTTGTTTGAGAAAGATAATAATCAACATTCTCTCTTCCGCCCTCTGGACTACCATTGACATATTTCTGTCGATAAGACTCAACAGATATAGTTTTACTATCAGCGGTATTAATAAGAGAAACTTCATTTTCGCCAATACTCAAATGATAAGTATAAGTAATAGAAGCACCAGTTTGATTAATTCTAACTTCAAGTGTCTTGCCAGAATTATCTTGTTGAGTATAAAGAATTTTACCACTTCTTTCGCTTTCTCTACTATTAGGAGCAACGGTAATACTATTTGGCAAACCCTCTTGAATAGTTATAAAATCATTACCAGTAACAACAGCACCGGTATAGCCAATAGGAGTTTTAGTTGTAGGTTTACCATTAATATAATATTGTTTATAAGACTGAATATTAAGAATAATATTCTGTCCAGTAGAAGGCGGAGTTAGACTTTCTTGGTCAACACTAAATATATAACTAATTTCTTCTTGAGCAGGATTTTGTCTAATATCTATGATTTCAGACTTATTACTTTCCATTTGTCTAACAATAATACTATCTGTACGAACATTAGTAGTATCATTAGCAGACATATACCATTTCGTTTTATCAGAAGTATTATTTTTAAGAAGCCCTTTATCGGAAATAGCTGTATAAGGAATATCAGTTCTATCTCCTTGAGAAACTCCATTAACATAGATTTCTTTATAAGATTCAACAGTTAAAGTAACAGGATTAACTCCGTCTGAATCAATAGTATTAGTATCAACAGTAGCAATAAGTCTATATCGAATTTCTTTATTAAGACTATCTTGATATAAATCAATTTTCTTATTTCCAGAAACACCAACTTCGTCACGCTCAATAATAATAGCAGCAGAACGAATTTCTTCAGTATTAGCTTCGGCACTTACTTGATTACCGTTGACTTTAAAATAAATACTTGAAGAATAAGCATTGTATGGAACATTAATCTTATCTCCGATTACAGAACCGTCGCTATCTACAAGTTCTTTATAAGATTCAACTGTAAAAACTTTAGTACCACCCTCAGCAGGTATTTCAATAGAAGTAGGCTCAACATTGATAGTATAACGATAAGTATAATCGTTTACATCTTGAGTAACTTTACCCTCAAGAATATTGCCACTTTCATATTGAACTAACTTAAATTTAGCAACACGAAGTTTAGATTTATTTTCACGAATAATAAGAGTATTATTTGCGCTGGTATAACCAAGCCAAGTAGCATCTTCAGGATTATTAAGAACAAAATCATATCCAATACTAAAAATCTCTTCCTTAGTTCCAATAGCAACAATCTTCTGAGATTTAATATTAAAATAAAGAGTTTGCCCAAGACCGTCATCTTGAATATCTAATTGGCTTTCATCATTGGCTTGAAAATTATAACTTGTTTTGGTATCAGCAAATTTATAATCATCGCCAGTACAAGTAACTTCAACTTCGCTATCTTCAACATAAATAGTAGAAGTACCAACATTAACATCGGTATACTTTTTAAGTCCACGAACTACAAAGTCATATATACGATTTGCTTTATCGACATCTTCTCGATAATAGACATAAACAGCATTTTTAAAAAGGTTCCAAAGTTGAATAATGTCTTTATTTTTGTTATTACAAACATTATCACAACCAGCAATAGCAGATACTCCATAATCTATAAGCAAAGATTGGATTTGTCTATAAGTACAAACCCAATCAATAGGAACTTTTATATCATGTAAAACAGTATCTTCCATATTCAGAAGTATTAAATATTACATCAATTTTTTCTTTCTCTTTATCGGTAAGAAGAATATCGTAATCAATACAACTACGTATAACATCATAAAAATAAGAACTACCAAAAAGATTGGTAGAAACAAATCCAAGATTTATCTTATCTACATCTTTACAAACAACATTGTTAATATTATTACGAAGTTTATCACCGATACGTTCGAGCCTTTTATCGTTACTCATGGTCGGTATATTTATTGTTAATATAAACTATCCAATCATTAACCTTAACATAAAGAATATTATATATTTGATTAATACGAATTTTTTCTTCCTGACCGTTATAAATAATACCAAGTATATTGTTAAGACAATCTTCTTTCCATTCTTCTTTAAGGAACAAAGAAATCGGACGACCGTCAATATCATATTGAGAAAGATTATGATAAACTTTATAATATTCGGCATTAATAGTTTGTTTGATATTGGCAACAACAAGATTCTTATTAAGGTCGATATTATTGTTTATAATAATGTTTCTACAAAGATGAGCAATCCTTGATTGGAAATTGGAAAACGAAAGCTCAATTACAATCTTGCTTTTCTCGACATCTTTACGAAGAGCATCTTGAAAAAGTTTATCAAGAATAGTATTAAGTCTTACAACATTATTGCTAACTTCTTTAACAGAGTTAGCCATTTCAATCATAGGCTTTTGTTGGTCTTTATGACGAAAATAGTCAATTCCTTTAATAATAATAGTATAAAGAATAAAAACACAACTTGATATTATAACAGCAGTAACAGAATAGTTTTTAAGAGCTTGATTAATAAAATCAATAGTGGGTACAATTTCGGTCATGGGTATTAAACAATAAAAGCCACTATTACCATAAATACTTATAGTAACAGTGGCTTTGTGCATTATACAAATTATTTGCTTACTATGTTAGGCAGCAAGTGCGGCCAAGATTTTGTCGATAGTCGCAATAGCGGTAGTACCAGTAGGTACAGCTATTTGTACAATTTGATTAATACTCTGGTCAACTGTCTTCATTTCACGAGGTTCGGCAAAACGAATTGTATAAACAATAAATCCAGTATCGGCGGAATCATCTTGAGCCAAAGGATTAAGTGGGAAGTCCGGATAAATCAGCTCACCAGCATCTTGGTAAGTATATTCGATACCAGCATCGGCAGCAGCCTTAATAGCCAAATCGGTAATATACTTAGCATCTGCAACAGCGACAGTAGCATGTGTCTGAGTAACAGCAGTTCCGAACAAATCATCGCCAAGTGTCAGCTCATAATCAACGCCTTTTTCTTTGGCAGTAACCGTAACTTTACCAGCGGAAGCGACAGCAGTAACGCCAGCACCAACATTTGCTGTAATCTGCGAAGCTAATGCAGAAGCAATAGTGTCAACGGTATCGCCAGCTTTTGCACGGACAGTAGCAGTCCATTTGTTACGTTCGTTAAAACCAACTCCTTTCTTTACAACAACAACGGTATAATCGCTTCCTGCTACAACATCAGCAATAGTAAAATTACCAGTATATTGAGTAGAAGCAGCATAAACCATTTTGGAATAAGAGAAGTTATTCTTATAAATAGGAACAACAAGTTTACCACCTTTGGCATCAGATTTACCAAGATAAATATAACCTTTGTCCTTAATTTTAGTACCGTCACTGTCAAGAGTTTCAACTCCAGAAACAAGAGCTACGAAAGCAAGTTGACCAACGGCAAGACTTGTAAGAGCAGTAGGATAAGCAACGCTCTTACCTAAAAGAAATTGCCTCATAATTAATAATATTTTAATTTACTTTTTGTTCATTAGGACGAGTAAAAGTCTGTTTATAATACTGAACAGCAAGTTCAATTATTTCTTGAATAAGATAATCAGGCATATCACAATTTACATTGTTAGCAGAATTCTCTTCATCAAGTCTAACTTTATTGGGTGTCTTAATATAATTGTAAACAAGAATATTAGGAACAGCCTTAGAACTACCATTATATATTTCAACATTCAGTTTCTCGTCAATGGAAACAGCAACACAAACGGGGTGTTGTTTAGTAGCACGATTGCAATAATCTCGAAGTGTTCTTTGAAGATATTCAGCTTCAATAATACGGCAATCGTAAAGAGCATTGTCACCAGCATAACCAATAGCAAAACGAGTATAAAACATTACTTCGCTATTATCGACCTTAGCAAGAAAAGGATGAAGTTCAGTACCACCCCCCGTAAGAGATGAGCCTGATACTTCTCCTTTCTTAGCAAGATTACGCAGAGCATTAAGTTGAGAAATGTCAGCGTTAGCTCTAACAATTAAATCATTAACGGTTTGAGCATTCTCTGCAACGATATTTCGAGTTTTGGTTATAATGGCAAAATTAAGACAAATATCAACATCTTCTGGAAAAATAGCACGAACAGTTTGCAGCCCCATGCGTTGAGCAACTTCTCTGAACGTGACGTGCATCTGTTCTATATCCATAACTTAAACAAGTTTTAGTTGATTTTCGTAAGCGGCAACAGTAGCTTCATTTTCAGCGTTCTTGAACCAAGCAGTAGCCTCTTTCATATTAGCTCCAATAAAATCACCATTAGCAGAAACAATGTTTTGGCTATGCGGATGTCTAATAAGAATACCGTAAGCAACAAGACGTTCAATCAGAGATTTAACGGAAATACTGCGGTCGGTATAAAGCTCATTAAACTTAGCAGGTTCTTTCTGACTAAAATAGTCAAGATTTTCTTGTTTAACAAGGTCGTCTTCGGCAAGTGACGGAATGATAGGTTTATTCTTCAATACACAGTACTGAACATAAACATCTTCAAACGCTTTGTCGTTGCCGATAAGAGTAACAAAGTTACGCTTAGCATTGTTAAGTTCAAGACGTTGCTTAGCTTTAAGCTCGTTTTCCTTTTGTTCGTCTTTAAAATAAAAACGAATATGCTCTTTGTTAATAAGAGAGTGGTCTTTAGCAACATCAGAATATAACAAGCAATGACGATAAAGAAGATAATCAGCTACATTTTCCGGTCTACCATATTGCCATTTAGTTGACTCAAGAGCATTGAGTTTAACAATTCTATTCTCAATAGCACGTTTAAGAGCCGTAGCATCACCACGATTGACTTGGGCAAATTCGGTTTCAATAGCTTCTTCTTTTTTCTTGAAAGCAAGATAATCTTTATAATGATTATAATGGAAAGTAAGATTAAGACGAAGACCAAGCTTGTCAACTTTAACCTGAAAATTGTTCAGATATTCTTTAACACGTCTAACGAAATTTTGGTCGTTAGGAGAAACACCAATAAGATTAGGAAAGTAAGCTTCAAGTTCGCCTTTGTTTGCACAAAGAGCATTAGAACTTCTAATACAGCTACCGATATATTCGTTACGTTCAGCAAGCTCTTTATCATTAGCTTTGCGATACAAAGAATAATGAGAAGCAAGAGCTATAACCATATAACGAATATCGACATAAGCAGCATCGGCTTCTTCTTGTTTTCTTTCTACCATAGTGGCAGTTGGTTTCTCTTTATCTACTGTTTCAGTAGGAGCAGCAGGAGCGGTGTTTTCCTGTTTATTTGCAGCACCACCAGCATATTGCATTGTAGGCATATCTTTTACTGTTTAACGGTTAATTATAATTTACATTGCAACAAGAACATCTTCGTCGTGTTGTTTACTTGCAATCCCATTGTGCCCTTAATCTGATAGCTTGACATATCAATTTCAGTAACAGCACGATTAGAAGTAGCAACACCCCAAGAAGCAGGTATCGGCGTCATACCCTCAATAACCTTAGCAATATATTCTTGTCCTTTCTGACGAATAACGCGAACGTTACGTTCACCCTTATAAGTAGAGAAGTCAATAAAGCAAGCTTGATGAGAAGTAATAGGCAGACCTGAACGAGGATGAATTTGTCCATTAGCTTTAGCGGCTTCGGCAATAGTGCCCTTGTCAAAGAAAGAACAATGTTTAACGGTAATAATATGTCCGTCCGGAGTAATGTATTTATTGAAATACTTACCATAAGCAAGACCGTTGCCGTTATCCATAATCTTCTTTTCACCAAGAGGAGTAATGAAACCTTTGCTCATAGCTTCGTTCTCAATAGCATATTGGAAGTCTTGAATAAAGCCCTTACCAGCCATAAGAACAATCTCCATTGTACCGTCATCGGTATCTTTGTTAAGAACATCACCGACAGTTCTTTCCAACTTCGTCAACGTCAAGAACTCGCCGTAAGTATCATAGTTACTTTCACGACAAATCTCAAGCATACCAGCAGTACGAGGGATAGGTTTACCGTTATCACGGTCTTTAAGTTTAATAGTACCGTCGGGTAGTCTGTTGTAGGTTGATAACCACAGCCGTTCTTCGTTCATTACTCTCATGTGCAAGTTGAATTGGCGCATTTCTTCGGTAATCCAAAGATTGGCAGTACCACCACCCTCTCCTTGCTGGAATTGATATTTAGTAACAACGTTAGAAATATTACCAGCAACTTCTTTAGAGAAACGGAAGAACTCAAGCTGAGAAGTCATTTTACCTGGCCCCATAGCATTACTACGATTACCTTTAGAATAAGATTCTGAAACGGTAGGAGCAGCAAGTGACCAATAAGTTCCTTTAGCTAAATTGTCGGGGTCGCAATAAGCAGTCGGATCGGGATTAACCGGAGCCAGAATATAAGCATAACCATAAGCAGATTCACCAAGGTCTTTCTGAATACGATATTGAGTTCCGTCCGGAGCAATAAGACCGTGCTGTTCAATAAACCAATGAGTAGCAAAATGTACTTCAAATTCAGCACCACCAAGACCAGGTTTAGTATTGGAAGTATTGAAATAAGTAACATAATCAATAAACTTCATACGTCCCATAGTCTTCCAAGTCCACTGTACCGTAGCAACAGTATCAGTACCTTTTGCACCTTGTCCCTCGGTCATAAACGTAAGAGGAAAACGGTCGTCGTCAAGACCATAGTTGTAAGTCAAAAACGCATTAATTTCAACTGGACTTTGAAGCATAAGATTAGCAATACTTTCTTCATTGCTATATCCTCTATCGTCATAACGCCCAGTTTCAAGAACTCGCATTGTGTACATAATGAATAATTTTATTTAGTTATTAACTATAACCAAGAGCGGCAGCTATATTGCCAGCAACACTCTTCGGTTTCGGTGGAGTAACTCTAACAGTAGTAGTTTGTTTTGCAGCGGCTGCTTTAAGACGAAGATTTTTCGTTTCTTTATTAGTAACAGCCAAGTCGACAAGATTAGAATAACTTCCACCTGTAAAAGTAAGATAAGCACGAAGCAAATCGTCTTGAAGTTGTTCCTTTGCATCACGAGCAGCTAAATCTCTTTCATAACGACTATAACCTTTATCGTCAACTTGATAAAGATAATTAAAGAAATCATTAGGAGTAGCTGCAATTTGTTTGCCGTTTTTGTTAATAATGATAGTATCAGGTATTTTATAACCTGCAATCTCTTTACTATCAACAACAGCTTTAACACCGTTCCAGTAATCGGCTTCTGCTTTACGCTCAGCTTCAAGTTTGGCTTGAGCTTCTTTAGCTTGCTGCTCTTTAAGAGCTGCATCTGCTTGTTGAAGTCCAGCCAATTCACTTTTAGCAACATCTAAAAGAGCGTTAGTGTCTTTCAGATACTTAATGTAAGCATCAACATCACCGTGACGTTTATTTTCTTTGTAGGCTTCACGAATAATAGCTTCTTGTTGTGCAATATTATTTTCATCAATAGTAATAGAACTTCTGTCTTTAACTTCTCCAAATCCACGAGCATCGTTACCGTTAGCTACGTAATAATTCAGAAAATCGGCAACAATAGGATATTTATCAAGAAGAGTTTGAACGCCAGCTTGAGCAATTTCTTGCTTCTGTAATTCAATAACTTCATTGACATATTGAGCAATTCCCTCAGGAGTATTATCAAAAGTAATCGGTTTGTCGTTCTCATCAGTAACTTCAACGCCAACAGCTTTGATAATTGAATTAACATCAATAGGAGTTTCTTTATTCTCGTCAACTTCAAATTGAGCAAGATATTCCTTAACTTCTGCGGCTTCTTTAAAAATCTTATTATCTTTGTCAACAAGATTACCCTCGCTATCAACAGTATAAGATTCTTCGCCAATAGAAATAACAGTACCAGCAACTAAATCGCCAAATTTATCATCGGCAGGTTTGTTACCATCACCAGCAGGTTTATCACCGTCGGCAGGTTTATCATTTCCAGCATTATCTGCTGGTTTATCAGCCGGCTTATCAACGGGTTTATTATCATCTCCAAGACCAGTAGTCTGACCAGTAGGGTCATCTACTACTTTACCTGTTTCTAAATCTGTAATTGGTTCTTGTGGTTCATTACTACCACTTCCGCCAAAACCAAAATCAATCTTAGGCATAACTTTATCTTTTATTGGATTAATATTACAAGACAAAAGTATAATATATATAATATGGTGTTCCGCAGGCATATCCTCTACGGGGGAGATTGGTTGGTATATTTCTGCTGTCAAAAATCGTATTAGAAGTGCATCTACGCTTGTAGCCGTTATCCACATTGAACGATTTTATCCGAAATGATTAATCTATCTACTTTCGTAGAAGCGTGGCATACTGGGCTTTAAAATGCGTCTGTTAGTAAATAATATTTACAAATTCGATTTATCTTATTAATAACAAGAGCATTATAAACAAAAATGCCGCTACTACTCTCACGAGCAATAACGGCACATAGACACAAAACACATTTTAGAAAAGATTATTTTTTATCATATTGATTTTTATTAGCTTTGGCAATTTTATATTGAGTATCAGCTTTATAAACATCAGTAGCTGCTTTAAGTTGTTGAGCTTTAGCATCATTGACAATCTTTTGCCGTTCATTCATTACTTTCTCACGCTCAATATTATTCTTAGCAACATTGGCGGCATTAGTCGCAGCAAGAGATGCAGCAGAGTCACCCCCCGTAGAGGATAGCATAGCTTTCACAGCTTCAATCTGACTATCAAGATATTTTTCAAGACTAAGAGTTTGTCTATCTTGCTCTCCTTGAGCTTGTATCTTATCAAGTTCATATTGTTGTAAAGCCTGAGCATTCTGAGCATCAAGTTGCTTCATTTGTTCTTCATGCTGACGATTAAGTTCTTGGAACTTATTAATAGCCTTTTTAATCTCAGCTGTATTATCTCCGTCAATAGCCGCAGCTGCCATAGCAGCATCACCATTCTGTGCAGCACTAAAAGCAAATTGTTTATATTGATTAAGTTTATCTCTTTCTTTAGCAGAAAGTTTAGGCATAATCACATAATCAGCATAAAGATGAGAATTAACGTTAAGACTAAAATATTTAAGTTGTCCATTGTTCTTATCTTTATAAGAAGTTTGTAGACCGTCAACCCAAGCAAGTTTAGAATAATCTAAATCACGTTGATAATCATGGGCACGCATGTGGTCAAACATAAACTCAACAATAACACTACCCATAGAACCACGAATAATAGCTTGCTCAGTAACTCCTTTACCAGCACTATTAGCAATTTCGCCATAACGTTGAGGAGTCATATCAACTTTATTCATAGCAGCTTGTTCGTTTTCAGCAAGAAGTTGTCCAAGTTGAGTAATATAATCAGAAGTCTGACTATTAAGCATACGAGTTTGTTGAGCTTTAAGCATACCTTGGTCATCTTCATCATCAATATAAAGAACACCGTCGGCAGCCATACGATAAATAGTATCCTCAGGAACTTTACCAAGAAGAGAACGAGCAATCATCAGCACGTTCAACTTATTCTTCGCAATAGCCATTTCTCTATGATAAGCAACAATATTACCAAATACTTGGTAAGGAAGAACTATATCAATAATACTGAAACGACCAAAACCAGGAAGAAGTTCCATAATACCGTTATAAGGAAGCTTGCCATTACGATTGTAAGCAATAGGACGACATTTATAAGGATAAACAGCATTGTTTCGAGTACCTATTCTATCGGCTTCAAAAACTTGCGGTTCCCAAATCCATTCAATGTTAATATCACCAGCTTCGATATTAAGTTTATAATCTTCATCAACAACTCTTTCACCAATAATACCACCAGCTTGATATGTAAGAATACCTTTCTTAACTTGTCCACGCCAAACTACATGCCAAACTTCAATAAGATTGGTATTGAAATCACGAACCATAAGCGGCTCGCTTTTAAAATACTCACGTTCCTTGTCGCTAAATTTAGCACAACGGTCTGGATAACGTTGTCTATAATTATCCCAATAAAGAAGTCCTTTATCGTCTTGAGAAATATTACGACCATTAATATAATAAGTATCAAGATATTCCTTGTCTTTATCATCAAGCATATCATAATATTCATCAATAATTTGTTGAAGCGTCATCATACGACGTTCGGCAAACATATCATAATCTTCAACAAGAACGTTATCGTTAGGAACAGGAAAAGCATCTCTATTAGAAACAACCCGTTTAATAATTTGATTTCCTTTTACTTCGGTATAAGTATAAACTCTACCAAAAGCAACCCATTCAAAATATGCACGAGCATATAAAGCAGCAGCATCAGTCAAATCATCAATAACAGCAAGAATCTCTTGTCCTTGAGCAGACATATCATCAATATAATCTTCATTGAACTTCTTAACAAAAGCTTCAATATCAAAGTTATCTTGAGGATTAAATTGTTCAGGCTGTCCACCTTGTTGTACAAAAGCTTGATAATTCTGTTGAATACGTTCAGCTATCTTAACCTGAACAATCTGCATAAGTTCTTGACGAAGCTTGGCATCACGAGAAAGAACTACTTCGGGATTATTAGCTCCTACAATAAAATCATGCGGGTTCTGAATATATTCTCCAACATATCTACGAATAACTCCGTTAACAATATCGTAATTACGCATAGTAGCTGGAAAACGAGTATATTCTTTTTTCTCAGCATTATAAGGATTAAGAGTCTTCTTATAAAATTCAGGATTAATCTCCCCTTTAAGGAAAGCATATTTTTGTTCAACTTCATCATCACGAGCAATACTTTTGCCAGCAGCAATAACATAATCGCAGCAATTAGCATAGTATTCAAATTTATTCCGTTCGGCAGCACTAACACGCTGCTTAGGAAAATTAAAATTGTTACTAAAATACATATTTATATAAGGTTTAATTTAACAATAAGCAGCGTATCTACTATAAATATAAAGAGTATTAGTTAAACACTCAAGACGAATACAAAAATATTCATTACAAAAAAGATAAGTAGTAAGTTCTTTCATATTAATACCAATTACGCTTCCAAAACTTTTCTGCTGCATCTTGACTTTCAAGAAGTTTCTTTCTATTACTATTCTCACCTTGAGCTTTAATATCAAGAGATTTACTATAAATAGCTATAAGAAGCATTTCAGAAACACGGTCAAAGTTGCCCACAGGATTCCATTTTTTAAGTTCAAGAATATCTTGATAACAAGGAATACGAGTAAAAAGATAAATAGGTTTACCCTCTTCATCTTTACCTATTTCCGTATAAAGAAATTCTTTAAACAAACGAAGAGCATCAAGTTTCTTTTGTCCGTCTGTAATATTATAACCATAAGACTTACTAACAGCACCTTTTAAAGTAGTGTCCCATACAAAAAGAGGCTCAAAAGCAAGATAACGAGTAGCTTTCCATTTATTGAAATTGGAAACAGTTTCACCACGGTTAACCTCAACAATACCAGTTCTTATACAATTATAATAACGACAAAGTTGATAAAAAATTCTATCTGCCTCTTCAAGTTTATTAGGACGTCCATAATAAGCAGCACAACATTTTAGTTTATAACCATTTCTTGCAGACGGCATTTCCCAAACATGAATACTATTATGAGAATGTTTATCGGTAATTTCTTTAGCATCTTTATTAATACCAACTGGGTCATAAGTGGCAGCATAAGTACCCTCTGGAATTTCTTTAACTTCACGGTCGTCTATGTATCGAATATCATATTGAGGATGAAACCAAATACGAATACAACCATGAGGATGTTCATTTCCTTTACGGGGTACACCTTGTATCCAATCGTAAACAACAGCATCAGGATTTTCTTCTTTAATACGTTTATTAGATTTAAAAACAAGACTGCTACCTTTCTCTTCAAATTGACCATCAACATAGAAATTATAAACACTGTCTGTACGAAGACGTTCTTCATAGTTAACAAGTTCTTCACTTGTAAAAAGATTTTCAGTAGCACTACTAAAACTTTCAGCAGGAAAAAGAGCACGTTGACCACAATAATTAATAAACTTAGCAAAAGTCTTAGTTTTAGCTTTCATAGCTTCACGAGCACGCATAGAAACTTTAAGACCAATATCAAGATTGCTATTACCGTTTTCATCAACAGCAGGAATACCGTCTATACTTCCCTCAAGACCCCAGCAATAAGATTTAAAGAAACCACAAATCTCATTACGAGCATCTTTATCCCAAACATTTTCAAAAGGCATAAAACCAAATTCGCCAGGAGCATAAAAGTTTTCTTCAAAGACTTGCATATTAGTAGCAGTAGCTGTTCCCCAAGCAACAAGAAAACCAGTAGTAATATCACCAACTGTCATAGCAGGTTCAGTCACAGTCATAAACTCATTGAAATTCTGCATTGTAGAAAGCTCTTCTACGTTAATACCAACAGCATCTTTACCAATAGCGCAGTCGGGATTATTATTAGCAGAAACAGAAATAAGAGAACTCTGCCAACTATCTTCAGATTCTACTCCATTAGGAAGTCTAAATCCAAGACGAAAATCTTCAGCACTACTACTATAAATACCACGCTTAAACATAGTCTTTTCTTCATAGAAACGAAGAGTATTAAGAGCAAAGTCAGTAAGACCACCTTTCTTAGTAAGATATTTATTATCAGCAGCAACATTAATAAAGACTTTATGTTTACGAAGATTTACAGCATTAGCAGCACGAGCAGCATTCATATAAGAAAAACCACCACGACGAGTCTTTACAATAATAAGATGAAAACCATTATTCTTGGCAAACTCATAAACAGCATGTGTCCAAAACTGAGCATCAACAAAACGAGGAAAAGCAAATTTCTTTTCACCAGTAGCTATACGACCAGAAGCATTAATACTCGCATCATCGGTACGCTCCATACGAGTATAATTAAGAAAATTATAATAATCACCACTTATATGAACATCTTCAATAGAACCATCTGGATTTTGCCATATAGGAGCACTAAAACCATTCTTTCTACGGTCTGCTTCTCTCTTACGAAGCTGTCTATAAGGAATACTATCTTCTTTAAAATTAGTATATTTATTTCCATTAGCTTCAAAGAAATCAGCCATTTCTGTAAGTAGATGAACATTAACAAACTTACCCGGCTTAATATTCATAATAAAACCACCACTGTCACCAATACGGAAATGATTATAAGGGTCATAATAACCTTTTTCAGAAGCAAGCGGATAACGGCTTTTATCTTCTTCTATAAACGCTTTAAAAGGATATTTTTCAGCAGCCATATCTTTATTTGACTAATAACAATACAAGAAAAGCTGATGCAAAAGCACCAGCTACACCACCAATAATCTTAGTCTTTTTCTTGGACTTATCAAGATTACGTTCTAAATTTTGTCTTGCAATTTCAGAAGCAGAAGCATATCGCTTCATTTCTTCATAACTATTACTAAGAATTTCTATTTTCTTATCTTTAAGATTAATCATACTGTCTTTGAGAACTATAACAGCAGCATCAATTTTAGCTTTAGTCATTATAGCATTCGCAGTACGTAAATCATCAATAGCTATTCTAATACTGTCCCTTTCTTCAACCCCCCGTAGAGGATGAGCCAATAAGCTCGTAGAATTTAGCAACAGTTGCGCTATCATCAAGATTGAGAACATCATCAATAACTTCCTTTTCATAAGTATTATAATTTATAATTGTACTATCAAGATGTTTAATAGAAAGTTCAACGGAGTCAATCCGAACCTTATTAACAACAGTATCAGGAAAACCATTTATTAGCTGAAACGAACTCTCTGCACCTGACTTATTAAACAACAAAATTGTTATCAATAAATTAATTAACGCTATAATTAATACGATTATTACAAGCTTCTTCATAACTCCGTTGAATTTATTATTTAATAGCTACAAGTTTATTTAAAAGGTCAAGCGACCATTTACCAGTTTCTCTAAGGTCAAGCACACGTTGAGCAAATCTAATAGCAGCAGTCTGACCTTGATTAACAGCGGTATCAAACATTTGCTCAGCAACAAGTTGACTTGGAACATCATCGAGTTCAAAACAATCCCAATACTTGTCTTTATAAAGGTCTTGAACTTTCTTTTCAAGTTCGGGAGTCTTTTTAAGAATACCCTTAAAAGTAGTAGGATGAGCTTTCTTAATAGCATCAATAGAAATCCAGCCGTCCCAATTAGGATTAGCTCTACGAGATATTCCTTTATAAGTTTCACCACCAGCATCATCTGGGTCGAAACAATAGCCGCCCTCAGCAGCTTCAATCTTTTTATAAGCAGTTTTAAAATCAGCCATAATTTAAGGTAATTTATTATCGGGAAAAGTAAAATACCAATCTTTAACTCTAAACTGTAAACGACCAACTTTAGCATTACGTCTACAACAAGTAAGTATTTGACTATTTACAGTTCCACATACTTGGTTACATTCAAAAAGACTACGAAAGACATCAACTTTGGTTTCGTCATAAATACTTATACGAACAATCTTAGTCGAAGTTCCTTGTTTATTCACATACGGCATTGGTAACAAAATATTTATCGGGATAAACAATCTTATTATAAAGGTCTATTGCTTCTCTTTGACAATATTCATAATCATCGTTATCTGTTTCAATAAAAGATTTTATAGTAATCCAAAATCCACAATAACGAACTTGAACTTTATAAACATGAACAAAATAAGCATACGTTCCATATCCCATATCGAGTACTTCTGTATCTCGATATTCGGCAACTCTATGAGCACCTGTATCTTTAATAACTTTAATAAGTTTCATAACATCAAGAAATATAAATATCAATAATATCGTTTACAAGAGCAACTAAATTGAAACCACTACAACCAGTATAATAACCATTACGATAAACTCTATAATAATAACTAATATTTATTTTAGAACCATAATATATACCAGTATTTTTAATAGTTTCAATATGATAATCATCGCCGTTTATATAAGCACGTTTATTATTAATAAGAGCATCTCTAAACTTTTCTTTATCAGCAGTACTACTCATTCAATACTCTGTTTAACCAACCTCTAAGGTATTTAATATTGTTACCTTTAGCTGCAATCTCATTATAATGACGAATACGTTCCAACTTGTATTTAGCAACAAAAAGCTCAGCACTAATAGTAGTATCAGCTTTATAAGCATTAAGACTGTCTTGAGTTCTACGAAGTTGTTCAGTAAGATTAACAATAGTTATACTATCTGTGGAACTCCCCCGTAGAGGGATGTACTTGATAATAGGCTCTGGATTTTTATCATAAAGAGCAGCTCCAGAAAGTACACCAAGTATAATACCAATAACTAAACCAATAATAGTATTTTTCATAATCCAAGAGTAAAATTACGTTTAACATCTTGAGCTTTAAGTTTAGCTTTTCTATCAGCTAAAATAAGTTCAATTTCTTTTTCTCTATAAGGAAGAGTATAGAAAGTTATCTTCTCTGTTGGATTCTCTTTAATATGATAAAGTCCATCAGGAAAACGTTTAGGCATTCCATACTCGTTAAGTTCAAAATCACAATCAATATGAGCAAGCCAAAGTCCTCGAATTTCAAGACCTGTTATAAGATTAACAGCTTTAGCATACATACTTAATTGAAGATTATAAATACTTCCATTACAATGAGGAAGATTATTAACTGGCGGAAGAAGAGTTTCTTTTTTCTCTACCCATTCGTTAGTCATTTGAGCAGGTTTCTGTTTCTTATCTTTACGATAATAACCAGACGTGAATAGAAGCCCTGACCGATTGCTTTTCCAATCTCCAATTACAGCTTTATTCTCCCATTCATTTACAAGAAGAACATCAATTGTTCCGCTTATCAAATAGTCTATCAAGAACATTCCAATCTCAGCATAAATTTTATAACCAAGACTAACATATTTGTCGAAGACTTCATAAAGATTGTCATATTTATAATCAGTAGCTTCTTTAAATTCTTCTATATTAAGAAGTTTATAATTAGCATTAATAGAACTCAAATCAGCAACAGTAATCATTTCTCCGTCACCGTCACGATTAAGATATTGTATAGCTTGTTTAAATTTACTTGCTCCTTTAATACCGTCTTCAAGTCCATTATGAACATTACTTCCTCGTTCACAGGCTTCTTTAGTAATAGTATCCCATTGTTCTTTAAGCTTAGCTTCACTAATACCAAGTTCTTTAGATTTACGGCGAAGCCAATAAGCTTTATCAAACTCAGGTTTATAAAGATGAAGAATGGTAGTAGTACTTATATAATTATTACCAAGAGTATCATTATATTTGTGTTCCTCTTCATGAAATATAAGTTTAATTCCATTGTATCGTTTATCAATTTTCATAGCATGTTAATCTTCTTCAACCATACTGCTAACAACTTTAACACCACCACGTGCTGTTCGAGTTTCTTCTTCATAAGCCGCTTCTTCTTCCGCTTTCTTAAGGGCAGTAATAAGATTCGGCAAATCAGTTATACGTTTATTTATCTTATCCATATAATCAATAAATATACCAGCGTCTTCGGCAGATAATCCGCTTTGAAGTTTATCGTTAAGCTGTTCATTAATTATATTGGATGAAACAGTGATATTACGAATAGCTTTTTGAAGAGATTCAACAGCTTCGCCAGCAATACCACATCGTTGGGAATGATAACGCTTAATAAGCTTCTCAACTAAAAGGTCGGGTGTATAAGTAGTAGGAAGGTCAAAATTTTCACGAGCACGTTGAAGAGCTTCACTACGACTAAGACCTTGACTAAGACAAGGGCCTTTAGGGTCGGCAAGATAATAAATAACACCAACTTCTTTAATATACATTTCTTTATTCTTAGAAGTATCTCTAACAAAAAGAAGACGTACATCTTTATCAAGAAGTTGAGTGATGCTTGGAGCAGCAGGCATTCCTGTCTTATCAATAGTAAGTAACTGGTCAATCAGAATAGGCTTCGACATAAGCATCATTAAGTTCTTGATTAAACTCTACAACATGAAGGTCTTTATGAAGATAAATATAAAAATTAGCATAAGACACTCCATGCTTTTTAGCAAGCTTAATCCAAAGTTTATAATTCTTGTTTCTATTTTCTTTTTCAATACGACGTTGTAGTTCGGTATTATTAATCTCAAATTTCTTCTGTTTAATAAGATTGTCACGAAACTCTTTATATTCTTCTTCGGGAAGAGTTTCACGAGCTTCTTTTAGTTCATGGTAAGAAGCAACAATACTTTTACGAAGAAGATTACGTTGTGCAACTCCAATATAAGGAATGTCAACAGCTAATTCTTTAAGAAATTGTTTAGATGCTTCGTGCTCTAAATTTTTAATAATAGCACGAGTAAGAAGTCTTTCTTCATCGTTGGCAAAATCAATATCTTTAAGAACGTTCTCGTAATCTTTATAAACTAAAACATAATCCTCACCTAAATCAACTCCGTCAAGAATATTATCAAGTTTTTCTTCAATCATATTATCAACTTTAGCGAGATAAAAAAAATAAAGCCGCCAACAAGAATATCAAAAATAATATCTGTTAGCGGCTTGGGATTTATTTAAACGCAGACAAGAAAAAAGTTAATTAAGATTACTCTTATCATGTTCAACTTTAGTACAAGCAATATTAGCATCTTGTGAATAAGAAGCCTTAATATCGCAAAGAGGAACAATCTTAAATTCAACAAAGAAAACATCAGGAGCAGCCATTTTAGCTTCATGCGCACCAAGAGATTTTCCGCCATTAAAGAAAGAACCATTCATAATAGCTTTAGAAAGCTCGCTGTCGGCAAGACAATATTCGCAAATAGCACCAAAACAAATAGCATTATTGCGAAGTGCTAAATGAGTTCCGCGTTCAAGAGAAGAAGCATCAACAACAGCAAGGTCAGCAACAGCAAACGGAACTTTAGATTCATTATCTTGAATTTTAGCAATAAGAGGAACAACTTCTTTAGTTCCATTGTTACCGTTCTTGAAATCAGAAAGAATACTGAAAAGTCTATCTTTGTAACAGATAGCAATAACAGCATAATTATTAGGTATCTTTACATCGTTAAGAAGAGCCTTAAAGTATCTTTCATCAATTTCAGAAATAGCAGTAGGAACTTCAATAGCATACGGCTTTAAATCGCTTTTAATTCGTATCATAAATAATTTATTTAGTTAAACAATCAATACCAGCGTCACCGACTTTCATTTTACTTTTCTTATTAACAGGCTTTTTATTATTACGAGAACCAGGAACATAGTCGGCTTTATATTCATCTCGTCTAACAGCCTTAATCTTATCAACAATATTATCCATACTTATTTTGTTTCTGCAAGTATAAACATTATCTTTAATAAGAGCCAATTTATTAAACTATTTTTAACAATTTTTTCTAAGCCTATTTCCAGCCTCGCCAAGCGATTCTCTATCAAAATAATAGGATAGCTTACTTTTCAAATTATCGTGCCGTAACGGGCAAATCTGAAAGCGTAGCAGGCTGTTATCAGCCCGTTCTCTTTACTCCCGAAATCGCTCCAGCAAGCGCACATGCTAAGCAGCTTTATTATCAATAATAAGAACAAGAGATATAACAATAACAAGAACAAGAAACGGAGTAGCAGATACAGGCACATTCACACCCCGTAGAGGATTCAGCCATATAATGCTTAACGCAGCTTTAATAACAGGAATAATAAGAGCTTTAATAGTTTTAATAGCATTAGAAACAAGAGCAGCTTTAATATCAAGACCAACTCGTAGTTCAATCCTCTACGGGGTGTGAGTGCGGCAATATCATCAATAACGTCAAGATTGGCAGAAACGTCTATATCGTTATGACTACATCATATAATATAATATTATTGATATACATCTTTATATTATTGTATATATTATATAGATTCTACTGATAGATGCTTATGTTGCTGATATACAGCTTGTTGCTGATTTATTTTATGTCGAAAAATCGGCATAAAATTAGCCTATACCCCCCAAAACTATACCTATTTGTCGACATCTTGCTTGATAATTCAGCAATAAATGTTAGCTTTGCAACCAGTATTAATCAAAACTATGTCGATATGCCAACAGTAAACCCTAAAAAGTGTAACATTAATAGTATTAAACTATTTAAAGAAGTAGCTGATAATGTAGCTAAGAAACAAGTTAAAGTTATTAATAACATTATTAAAAATGTTTTTCCTACTATTTTTCCTTGTAAACTTAATACTGAAACTAATACAACTCTTATTGTTGAAGATACTAACAATGGACGAACTATTTTTGAAACTAAAACTAATATAGTTGGTCGTTATTATGTTCAAGTTCTTCGTCCTTTTATTGATATGATTCATGAACTTAATCCTAAAGAACTATTTATTGCTAATTATATTCTTGGCAAACTTCGTTGGAATAGTAATGTTATTCGTCTTACTTATGAAGAAGTTAATAAAGTTTGTCCGATGAGGCTACGTCTTTATGCTGATTGTATTGCTTCTCTTCGCAAACATAAACTTATTGCTTCAACTGATATTGATGGTAATACTTATATTATTAATCATAATGCTATTTTCTATGGTGATATTAAAAAGTTTATTGAAATATATAACGAAATATATGACGGTAAATATGCTTCTGTAAATGGACATAATAAAGTTGTTATTAAAAACTCTCTAATTAAAGATTTTGTTGATGACGATTATGTACAAATATATAATCATCCTAAAGATGAAACTCTAACAGATGATGATTATGCTGAAATAGAGAAAGTATTACAAGATGTAAATTAATGAATAAGTGCGGTTTCAATGAAGCTGGCATTTTTTTTTGTTGTAAGAGGAACGATAAAGATGATAAAGAGGATGTATATAAGGCTACAAATGATGATAAAGAAGAGAATGTATATAATAATGCAAAAGGAGATATAAGTGGCTATGAGAAAGAAGATGTATATATAAAATTTTATATGAGAGAGTATGATAATGCTAATAGGAATGCTAAAGATGATGTTTGTAAAGATGTTAATGAGAAAGGTGGTCTTAGTGGATAGGCTAAATTTTATATGAGAGAGTGTGACAGCGAAGGTACTGGGTATGAACCCCCGGGTCAAACCGCTCGCCTTGACACCCCCGTCATTGTTTATTGGGACTATATTATTTTTGATAGATTTGTTGATTATATTTTTAGAGAAGTTTTTGCTTAGTCTAAGCAAACTCCTAAGCTCCGAGTTCTCATTCATCAGCATCTAAATATCTCGACAATGAACAAAAGATTTGTTGTCGTCAAGCGCATGCTATCGGCTTTCCATGCTCTTGCCAATATTAGAAAGCCTTAATTAACAAATCTATTTTGTCTTATGAACGCAAAAGAAATTGCGGCTAAACAAGCCGAAGAAGCTGCAAAGAAAGCAGCAGAAGAAGCAAGAAAAGCAGCCGAAAAAGCTGCAAACAATGGTAGTGACAACGAAAACGTTGCTACGGGTGCAAAAACACGTGACCAAATTATTGCGGAAATGAAAGCCAATGACGCAAACTTTGTTGTTCGTGTTACTATCAACGGAATTAATGCCGCTGAACGTGTTGCCGAAAATGGACACGAATACAACAACTTAATGTTGCTTCTCAACAAGCCCGTGAAAGCAAGTATTTCACAGAAAGACGGAAGCCGACAAATAGGCTTTACGCAATCGCTGCAAGTGTCCGAATATCAACTTACGGCATTGATGCGCAGGCATCCGTTCTACGGACGCTTTGTTGCTATGGTGGAAAACGCAATTGCGGCGGGAATGCCAGAGCCGTTCTTCTGTGGTATGGAAGTACAGATTTTGGCGGAGTTCGTTCCCGCTGGTGCTGTTGCCTCTAATCCTTTCACTCGTAACGCCAACGAGTACGGCGTTAAAGATTATGATAGATATATTTATCATGTTATTGAGGTCTACGAGCCTACCGACGCCATGTTATTGGAAGAATACCGAGCAATGGCAATAGAGCTACGCAAAATGATGTTGGACGAAATTAAAGCCGCTAAAGCTGCCAAAGTACAACGGGCTTCGTTGCTTGCTTCGATTGCTTCCAGTAGTGACAATCCATTTTAATGTAATTGGGCAGGGTGTAATACTCTGCCCTTTTATTGTTTTACCTCTTAATATTATTGGTTATGAAGTTATTTAAACAAATTATACTTTGGGTGTTTATCATCAATTTCACATTGTTGGGCTTAATCTTCCTTGTTATGCTCTCCGAAAATTTGCCTAATATTGAAACAAAACAAATGTTTGGGCTTATTTTTGTTTCTGGTGTTCTTCTTACCGCTGCATGGTGTCTTAATAGATGCCGAAAAGAATTGCAATAGCTTGTTGCTCGTGCTCCTCGTGGGCATGGGCAAGCTATACAGGCTGGAAACTCTCATTCATCAGCAGCTAAATATCTTGTCAAACGATTGTGACCTATCTGATAAGCTTTTCCATGCTTATCAAGATGTCGTTTGTGCTCAATCTGATAAGCAAGGTCATGAGATTACTAATCATTAAACCCCCTACAATTATGAACAAAGAAAAATTCCTCTATCTTGATGGTCATACCGAACATCATGAAGTTGACGATAACGCTGTTTATCATCATGTGACTGATGACAATCGTCTTAACTATCGTATTGATGTTAATGATGCTACATTTGAATGGCATAATAATACTTGGATGCAAGTTGAAGATAATGCTTAAGCTAAAGAAGTCATTATTGATGCAAATCTTGTGACATATATATGTCACTCGTAGAGGGGTAAATGCCTTAGTAGTGACATAAGCTCATGTCACAAGATTTGTGGTTAAAATAATGATATTCAGCGTGTTATGACTTAAAAGTAGAATCTTAATAGATATACAATATATATATTAATAATAATATCGGCAATAATAGCAAGATTGACATACTAATTGCATATATTTGCTGTTATTAAATCAAAAGTATGTCTAATTCTAAATTTTAAGTCAAATGCCTACTATTAATTTTACTAAAACTCGTAAAGCGGCTTATAAAGCCATTAATGAAAGAAGTATTGAAAAGAATAAAGAAATTATTAGTAATCTTGCTCCAACTGTTTTTGCTGTTAGCAAAGAGATTACTCAAAAAGATATTTATTCAAATACTCTTAATGTTATTAACGTTAATTTTAATCCTATTAAACGTATAACTGGGTTTATTCAAACTTCTTATCATTGGAACCGTGTTGCGCTTACAAGTAATGTTATTATTAAAAATATGATGATGAGCATTCTCGATAATCTTAAAGCCAATAGTAATATTGTTGATATTAGTAATAATCAATATGCTGTTAAAGGTTCTCGTAATTATTATCGAGGTGTTGTTGAACTTGAGAAACATAATCTTATTAGACTTACCAATAAAAAACATATTATTGTTATTAATCATAATGATATTTTTCTTGGTAATTTTAATAGATTTTGTGAACTTTATAATGATATTTATGGTGACATGGAAGTTTCTGTTGATGGTCGTGGTCGTATAATCCTTTAAATTAACAAATATGAAAGATATATTAAATAAAGCTCTTGCTGCTAATGCTGATACAGATGCTGTTGCTAAAGTTATTGATACTGTTGTTAATACTCCTCGTCAAGATGTTCAGCCTAAGACTGATAAAGAAGCTGTTATTAAGCGTAGTCTTGCCGTTGAAGAAGCTCTTGCTAAAAGATATAAAGCTCTTCGTATAGCTGCTATTGATATTATAACTGATGCTGTTCATGGTAAAATAGATTGTATCAAAGCTGCCGATGCTATTATTAAACTTGTTACTGCTGGAAGAATAATTGATATTGAAGATTATATTTGGAGCGCTAAAACTGTTCATAAGCTTGATTATAATGCCGATAGTGTAGCTAATGCTGATGCTAATTATATAGTTAATGTTGATGCTGCGGGTAAAGGTAAGGATAAGAGTGATAGAAGAATGTTTAGAAAGGATGCTAATGGAAGAATATTTGAGCTTAGAGGTGTTAATAATGATGCTCCTGATGAGCTTTATTGAGAATAGAAGTGTTAATAAGAATGGAAAAGAGAATAAGGATAAGGCTGGTGGTCTGGCTGTACTTCCTTGTTCACACTTCATTTCACCTCATTCCCTCTAACATTCTTAGATTTATTCTCTCCTCTACCTATATTTTTATCTTTATTATTTCCCTTTTTAATCTCACCTATTGTAGCCTTATCTATACCTCTTCCCTTATTGCCATTAGCTCGTCTATCAACATTCGTTTTATCATCTCTTTTCGCCTTCCCATTAAGCGCCTTACCTGTACCTCGTGTACAAGAGCTAACCTTAGCTTCTTTAACTCGTCCATTATTAGGCGCACTACGAGCTGCTATTGGCATTAAATATAGCTTTAATAGCTTTATTACGTTCATCTTGTTTAGGCTTATCCTCAATAAGAGCCTCATCGAGCCTTATTATTAGCTTCAATAAGATTAGCTTTATCAGTTTTATTATCTTCATTAATAGCATTCGCTATAATATTATGATTAACATCGTTATATTTATTCTTGTTATTATAATTTTTGTAGTCTTGCTACGAATAAGATTTATTCTACTGATACTAAGCATTTAGATGATTGTCGCTAATACTATTACCAATACTGGTAACAATTTAATAAATAATTTCCTATATTGTTTTGGTCGTATAAATATAGTTTCTATATTTGTCACCATGATAATAAAATCAATAATAATATTAATCTTTTAAAACTTACTGTTATGGAAGAAAATGTTCCTACCAATGAAGCTACTGTTGTTACAGCTGCTGCTCCTGTTAATCAACCAAGTAACAAACAAGACAGAAAAACTGTTATTCCTAAAGGTGTTCCCGAAAGCACTGCTAAAATTGCTGCTTTTCTTAATTTCAATTGTGATATTCGTCGGCATACTGCCAAGAATATTATCACAGCTGCAAAAGAAAGTGGTCTTGTTAAACAAGATAGCAAATGCTATGTGAATTTCCTTTGGAATAAGTTCCAGCTTAAAGAAAATGGTCTTAATAAAGAATTTCTTTATACCGAAACTTTCTTTATCTGTTCTTTTGCTAAGAGTTTTGAAGACATTGCTAGTGATGCTGGCGTTGTTCTTGAAAACTTCTTTGTTGACAATGATATTCACGGAGAAGACGTTCTTGGTAATACCAATAATAACAAATAGTTTGTTCACCTGCCCCGTAGAGGATAACCTAAGCTAAACAACCTGCTTTATTTCATTCTCAATTTGATAATGTTATTCTTTATCGGGGCAGTACTCTAATTGCTTCTATATATGGAAATAGTTTATATTCCACCTCAAAAAGAAGATAATAATGTCGCTGGTATTATTATTGATGCTGAACTTGTTAATACTGATTTAGATAACAGTTCTGAATATAATGGAATTATGCCAGACGATACTCCTTATAGTAACGATTTTGGTTTTTATGATTAAACTAAAACTTATATTAATATGAAAAAAGAAGATGCTAAGAAAATTGCTGCTATTATTGCTTGTGAAATGATTGGCTGCAATGGTGATTGTGATAATTGTGATAAAGACAATGTTGAAAGAAGACGTCAAGATATTATTAACGAGCTTAATGATAAAGCTGCCGATTGTCTTGAACTTGCTAAATCTTTTAAAGAAACTACTCTTGCTGAACAAAGAGAATTTATCTTTGATAAAGGTAAACATTTCGATGTTCTTGAACGAGTTCTTGCTATTCATGAAATTATTGATTTTGCCAGAGATATTGAACTCGGTGCTTTCAAAAATCTTCTCGATGCTTTCAATATCTATCATAAACTTATCAAGAATTGGAATGATAATATCAATCATATTGTTAAAGATGATTTAAAAGTTCTTGAGAATATTTATTGGGACAGATTTATTGCTCTTAAAGAAAATAAAGAAAGAACCGATACAAATATTGACCTTTCTGGTATTTCCGAAGAAGATTTGAAAGCCGAACTTGCTCGTAGAGCTAAAAAATAACAATCTGTTCGCATATATATTTCTACATGGATTTGTAGCCTTATTGTTCGTGAGAATAGTAATGCTCGTAAAACTTAATTTCTAAATGATTAACCTTACTATTGCAGTTCGTGAGAATAGCAATAGTTCTATTTATTTTGTGCATTTAATTAGATAGTGTTTGTTTTTATTAATGTTTGTCATAGTGCAGAAGCGTCTGCATCTTTAGTTATTCTTTTTAAGTTAACATTGTTTTATCTTTATCTTGGCACTACGGTTCGTGAGAATAGTAGTGTTCTTAATAATCATCATTCTATGAATAACGATATGCCGTATATTGGATTCGCCGTTAATGGTCATGCTTGAACCATTGGCGTAGAAAATGTATTGTATTTTCCATGTATTTTTAAATTAAAACAATTAATAGTACGGTTCGTGAGAATAGTGCTATTATTCTTTCTCTAACTGATGATGGCGAATTGAAGCCGAAACAATGAAGCTCTTCCATCCTCTACGGGGTGTGATTGCGGCTAAATAGGTTCTTGTTAATCTTTATTTAGTTCATTGTCTTAGAGTTTAAAAGGTTAGTTATAACAATGCTACTTGTGTTGAATGTGAACCTATGTTTACAAATCTGTTTTGTCATAGTGCCAGTACCGTTCGTGAGAATAGTGCTGGCTTTTTTGTTATTGCTAATTATTATTCACTTAATAAATATATTTATGGAACAAACTATTTCTAATCCCAAATTCTTATTGTCATTAATAATAGTATTGCTATTTCTGATGATGATTGCTTTTACATTTATACGTTATTTATGTAAAGTTGCTGCTCATCTTAAATATTGTTCAGAGATTGCTTATCAGCATATTGAACAACTTAAGAAATGGCAAGAAGAAGACCGTAGTTTAATGGTTAAGATTCTTGCTAATGATAAGGATATTATCGAGTTTAACAATAAACTTATTAAAGATAATAAAAATCTTCGTGAAACTTCTGAACAAAAATCTAAATAACTATGGATAATATTGAAGAAATTATTGATGCTGATGTTAGAGATAAAGCTGTTGAAGATATGGCTGCTTATAAAGTCGGCGATATTGTTTGGGTAATACCCGAAAAACGTTTTGGAATTGTCGAAGACAGTAGTCTTGCTAAAGATGCTAATAAAGTTCTTTATCGTGTTCGTACTGCTCCTCAGTTAGTGATAAGCTGCATTTCGGAGAAGTGCTTAAGCAGACCGCCACATCTTCGTAGATAGGCTTCTTTTGCCCGTCATGCGATTTTCTATATCGAAATGATTAATCTATCGTTCTCGAATAAAAGTCGTGTGACGAGGCTGTAAATGCGTTATTTTCTTATTATATAATAAAATTATTTTGCTATGATTAATTATACAAATCCAGATAGAGAACGTTTTGTTAATATTGCTGCTATGGCTTTGTTTAACGTTCCTGCAAATGAAGAAGTTACAGTTGTTGATATTATTGATAAACTACGTTCTCATTATCAGATAATTGTTGCCGCTGATTATTATCCAAATATTTGTTGTTATTATCCTTATATTCGTACTACACAATATGTACCAAAACGTATTAGCAACAAAGCCTTGGTTAATCATCTTGCCAAGATGAAATCTAATATTTGTGTTATTCCATTTGATACTTTTAGAAAATGTATATCGCATGTTATATTTCTTGCTTTTGCTTATCTTGTTTATACTAAAACAAATGACGATGCTCTTTTAAATAAGATTCTTGATAATAATACTAATGATATTTATGTTGTTAAGCATTTCATGGATGTTGATATTATACCTATTAAGAATTTTATTACTTCTGTTCTTACACATGTAGATTTGCAACAAGCTATTAATGTTTATCTTAAATAACTTACTATTATGTTTGGATTTAGTAATGATTGTAAGAAAGACATTAAGATTAACATTATGCTTAATGCTCTTATGGAAGATAATACTGATGATATAGAGAAAGTTATTGCTTTCTTTCATGGTAATTTTGGTATTTGGTGTCATGCTGATAAAAGAAATAATTATTATAATCTTGTTATTCATATTTCAGGAGATAAAGAAATTGAAAATATAGTAGTTAATGGTGTTTATTATATTACTAAAGAGAATGCTTTAATAAATGGAATTAAGATTATTCTTGCTTATATTTATTATCTCTGCGCTTTTACTCCTAATGATGCTTACAAAATTGTTGACAATAATTCTTTTTATGTTAAAGCTATTAAATGTATTAAATGTACAGCTAATAGTATTAACGTTAGAATGAAAGATAGATTTGATAATTATCATCTTACTAAAATTGATTGTGATTTTCCTTCTCTTGTTGAATCTTTAAATTTTTAATATTATGATGAAACTATATTCCTCTACGAACGATGCAAGTGTTGTTATTATTGTTCTTGGTAAAACAGAAGAAAATTGCCAAAGAGCTGCTGCTCGCTATTTTGTCAACAACCATATCAAAGGTGCTGCTGTTCCTATTGACCTTGTTAAGTCTACTTATTCTGTCGAAGAAGAATCTACTATTATTTCTTTTGACGTTCGTAAAGTATGAGATGGCAAATAAAGTTTTGGATTAAAGCTGCAATTATAATTATTATTGTTCTTGCAGTTATTATTTGGAGTACTGTTGCTATTGCCGTTCTGCTTGCAGATAAGATGATTTGATGTTGTTTCCATCCTCTACGGGGGAGTTAAATCGTGATACTATGGATATTGTTACTGATATTATTGTTATTCTTGTTTGTCTTAATATTTGTCTTGTAAACGAATATGTATTTCATAACAAGTATGACACTCAAAGTATTTGGATTATTATTGCCGTAATTGCGGCTTATTTATTATTTATATATGTTTAATTTTAACCAATGTAAAGTTATGGGAAAATACGATGAAGTTGGAGTCGTTAACGTTCTTAAAAGAATGTCTGGTATCAGCATTGATACTAATGTTAAAGTTATTACTGTTACTAATGGTATTCCTCTTGGTAACAGTACTAATGGCAAACTGGATTTTCTTTGCAATTATTGCGGGTATAAGAAAATCTATAAAGATAATGTCCCACCCCGTAAAGGAGAGAAGAAAGATGATGCTGATGCCGCTGCTGATATAAATATCAAGCACAAACCTAAAGACATTCTTGCTGCTAAAGTAAACAAGATTATGACTCGTAAACGTTAAAGTCATGGTTAAGTTTAATTTCTCTTTATCTGCGCTTCAACCTAAAAAGCGTTCTCCTGTTAAGAAAGATGATGTAATAGCAAGAGATGTAACAGGTAAAGTTATTACTGTTGATGGAGTTCTTAAATGCTATATCAACAATCCTTATCTTGGGCTTAATGGTTCTTATTTCTTTGACCCTGACAGTCATAAAACGTTTAAACGTAAAACTGTTTATTTTCGTGGTAAAGATAAATATGGACATCGTATTAAGATTATTCGAGATAAAGAAAGTCGAATTAGTATGAATAAGAAATTCTATTCTGCTATTGCTGATGGTCTTATTGTACGAGGTAATTTGATTAAAGATACTCTTGGTATTATTCGTTTTCATGTTATTGTTCGTTACAATCCTTCTGATGTAAGAGAAATATCTGATGCTTATAAAGAATATGAAGAATATATTAATAAAGAAAAAGAAGTAAATACAGATAATGGAGTTTGTCCCAAGTAAAAGAAATCAAGAAACTGTTACTCTTAATAAAGGGCAACAAAAGGCTGTTGATAATCTTATAGACTTTATTGCTTCTCCGTTTTCTAAAGGTAGTAACGTACAAGCTTTATGTGGGGCTGGTGGTGTTGGTAAGACTTTTGTTATGAAATATGTTATTGAACATTGTCGTTATACAAGGTCTATGATTATCTGCGCTGCGCCTACACATAAAGCTTGTCGTGTTCTTGCTAATGCTACTAAAATGAAAGTTGATACTATTCAAAAACTATTTGGTTTTCGTCTTGATGTTGACATTGAAGATTTTGACCCAAATAATCCAGCTTTCAAACCTGTTGGTAGCGTTAAGTTTAATGGCGATACTACACGAGTTCTTATAATTGATGAAAGTTCGATGCTTAATCGTGCTCTTGTTAATTATATACTTGCTTATTGTAGAAAACAAGAAATTAAGGTTATTTTTATTGGCGATGATAGCCAGCTTGCTCCTGTTAAAGAAACTGTTTCTTGTGCTTTTAAAGTAGCGAGTAAAATTAATCGTCTTACTGAAATTGTTCGACAAGAAGATACTAATCCTATTCGAGAACTTCTTGACATTCTTCGCATAGATATTAAGAATAGAAGTTATAATTTTCTTTCTTATATTTGTAATCATCGTAAGGATGTTATTAACGGCAAAGGTTATATAGTTGTTGGTAATGCTGAATTTAAACAACTTATTAATCGTGGTTTCGTTGATAAAGATTTTGAAAAGGATGTAGATTTATATCGTCTTGTTGCTTATACAAACAAAGCTGTTACTGGTTGGAATAATCATATTAGGAATGTTACGATTAAAAATGCTGACAAGTCTATTCTTAACAATAATGATTTGATTATGAGTTATACTACAATAGTTGACGAGTTCAATGATATTATTATTAATAATAGCGAAGATTATATTATTCGTGATATTCTTAATTTTGTCGACCAAGATTACGGCTTTAAAGGTTTTATGGTTAAGTTCCAAGCTATTCATGGTGGTGGAATTACTAAACCTTTGTTTGTTATCGACCATAGAGATGCTTATACTTTTAATACTTATTGTCAAGAACTAAACTATCTTGTTGAAACTGCTAAAGCTGCTCAATCTTATGATAGAAGTTCTAAATGGAAAAAGTATTTTGAGTTTAAACGTAAATATCTTCTTCTTTGTGACGTTCGAGATACTCTTGGACGTATTATGTTTACTCGTGATATTGATTACGGTTTTGCTCTGACCAGTCATAAAGCACAAGGTAGTACATATAAAAACGTTTTTGTTGATATAAATGATATGGTATTTGATAAGAATGGACATCCTTATACAAATGCTGATGATTTGCTTCGACGTCTTTATGTTGCTTGTTCTCGTGCTTCTGACTTCTTAGTTTTAAACTATGGCTAAAAAGAAAGTTCATTTAGATAAAATCTCTAATTTTGGCAAATATATAGGCAAAAATTGTATTACCAGTCGTGGCGATAAAGGTATTATTGTTGGTTATACAGTTGAACTTAATCTTTTTATTATTGCTCTATTAGAAGAAACCGAATATTCTTGGGGTATGGTTCAAGATGAACATCTAAATTACGATATTGCTGAAAGCGATGATGTTATTCTTGTTCATTCTCCAATGTTTAAAGGTTATTATTATGATAGATGTATTATAATAGAAGAATGATTTTCTATATGACTGTTGATACATGTGCTTATTGTTCTTCTTGTCCTAATCGGTTATTTAATGCCGGTCGTAACATTGAAGTAGGAATTGGTTGTATTACTTCTGATACTGTTCTTGTTATTCCTCGTGCTTATGCTAAGGAAAATAGAGATAGATTCATTAGTATATTAAAAGCTATGTGGCTTGATATAACTAATTATGAACTGCTTGAACAATGTTATGTTACTTATGATATTAAGTGTCCTCGTTATCCGTCTTATAACGTTACTAAAGATGCTAATATTCATTGTAATCGAATTATGTGTCAAGAACTTGCTCCTATTAAATATAATTTTATGATAATCTTTGGACGTGCTTGGAATACTGTTCTTCCGGGAAATAGTACTTTTAAAAGCTTTTATTCTAATGGTTATCATATTCTTTATATTCCTCTCAATTTAACCAAACTTGGTGATGCCGAGCATATTAAAGCTGTAAAAAGCAAACTTGCTAAAGCTATTCAATATTTTAATAAATATAGATATATGAGAACTTAACATTATGCTCCGAATAGAATGTTTCGACGTCGAAGTACTTCCTAATTTCTTTTCTATTACTTTTGTTGATTTGGCTGACTATCTTAAAGCTTTTGAAGATTGTGTTAATGATAAAGGAAAGAAAATTCCTCTTATTCAGAAACTAAGCGTTAGAGCTATTAAAGATAGGCTTAGTCGAATTAAAAACAAAAAGTTTTACATTACTGCTACTGATGACAGTCAACTATTTAGTATGGTTGATTATATTTATAAATTTGCTATTGACAGTAATGGTATTCCTGCTCGTACAGACTTATATGGATATAATAGTAAAAGTTATGATAATCTTATGGTTGCTGCTTTTCTTATGTATTTTAATCAGTTTGATACTACCAAAGAACTTATAACTAAACTTTTCCAAACAAGTAAACGTATTATTGAACTTCAGAATGATAAGGAAGCTGGTAAAAATGATTTCTTTCTTCGTAGTCTTAATAAGTTTAAACTTCCTTTTGTTGGAGTTGATGTTATGAAAATCTTTGCTCTTAATAAAGCTGGTTCATACAACGATAGTCAAACAGGAGAAAAGAAATATATTCCTAAAGGTCTTAAACAAACTTCTATTAATCTTCAATGGTATGAACTTCTTGAATATGAACTTCCGCCTATAAATGAGAAAGAAGCAGAATATTATCGTAAAGATGTAAAATACAAAGGATATAGTCTTGAAGAACTTAATAACACTATTGATAAGTGGGATAGGTATATTCTTGATGAATATATTCCTGATATGCTTCATTACAATCTTAACGATGTTTTTATTGTTGCTGAAATAGTTCGTCTTAAACCTGATGAAATTAAATCTCGTTATGCTGTTAGCGCAAGTTACGAAGTAGATGTGCTTAATAGTAGCCGTAGTAATATGGCTGATGTTCTTTTTCAGAAATTCTATACTAAATTTAGTGGTATTCCTTATGACCGTTGGAAAGACGGAAGAACCGAACGTAAAGCCATGAGTATTGGTAAGATTATTTTTGATTGTGTTAGGTTTAAAAATCCTCAACTTCAAGAATTACTTGCTAAACTTAGAAAGACTGTTGTTTATCGAGTTAATAAAGATTCTCTTCAAGAAGAGATTGTTATTGGCAAAACAGTTTATAATTTGGCTACGGGCGGTCTTCATAGTAAAGATATTCCTATGGAAATATGGAGCACTACTAAATGGAATGGAGTTTATCGTTCCTCTACGGGGGAGATAATTGATAAACCCGTAGATTCACGTCTTTATACAATTCTTCATTTCGATATTGCTTCATATTATCCTTCAATCATGGCTTATTATGGAGTTGCACCTGCTCATATGGTTAAAAGTGCTTTTCGTAATCTTATTCAATGGATGAAAGATACTCGTGTTACAGTTAAGCATTCTGATGAAGCTATTGTAGACGGTATTCCTCGTGATGTTCTTGCACTTGTTCTTAAGATAGTTATTAATTCTATTTATGGTAAATTTGGTTTTGAAAACGGCCCTCTATACGACCGTCTTGCAACTCTTCAAGTTACTATAAATGGTCAATTAATGATGCTTATGCTTTGTGAAGAACTTGAAGCTAATGGTATTCGTATTATTTCTGCTAATACTGATGGTATTATGGTTAAAGTTTATGAAGACCAAATAGAAACTTTTAATGCTATTTCTAAAGATTGGCAAAAAAGAACTGGTATGAGTGCTGATAGTGATGTTCTTCATTGTCTTATAGCTCGTGATGTGAATAATTATATTGCTCAATTCCGAGTTAAAGATAAGAAAACTGGCGAACTTAAACTCGAAGATGAACTTAAAGGAACGTTTAATCCTCTCATGTATCTTAATGACCTTCAAAAAGGTTATAGTATGCCTATTGTTAGTAAAGCTGTTTATGATTATTTTATTAATCATATTCCTGTTATGGATACACTTAAAGCTGCAACTAATATTCTTGATTTTTGTATGACGCAGAATGTTGGACGCCAATTCCATGTTGAAGAAACCAAAGTTGTTGACGGTAAATATACCGTTCATGTTTGTCAACGATATGTTCGTTTTTATGTTTCTAATAGTGGATGTATGATTGAGAAAGTTCATAATATTAGCGGTGCTCGTCAACGTATGGCTGCTGGAGTTCAAGTTAAAGTTTGTAACAGTCTTGATGATGTTGATATTGCTCTTCGTGATATTAATTATAAATATTATTATGATGAAGCATATAAGATTATCAATCCTGTAAAGCTTGGTATATCTCCTAAGGGTAAAGGTAAGACTAAGATTAAGAAAAAAGCTGGAATGTATAATTCTCTCTTTGATGAAGATGACTATGAAGATACCTAATAACTATTACGATATTGCTACTCGTTGGGTTAGTGAATTTAATGCCAATGGAACTTATATTTATACTCTTGACGAGGACATAACTCTTCTTTGTCTTGAAATTTGTCAAAGGAGTATTGCTAAAAATCCTGCTACTAAAATTATTATTGTTGTTGATTGTTATGCTACTCGTTCTGCGGTAGTTAATACTCTTAATAAGAATAATATTCCTACTACTAATTATACTGCTTTAAGTGTCGATTATATTCGACATGATGTTAACTATCGTTACAATATTGCTATTTATGTAAATCTTAAAACTATTGCTGGTGTTCGTGCTGTTGCATCTCGAACAAAGTATGGTTTATTTATTATGAATAACGCTATTGGTAATGATAAATATTCTGCTGCTGATAAAGCTGAAATTTATAAGCTTTTTCCGCCAATGAATAGTGCTAAGATTACAGACATTACATCTGTTATCTCCCCCGTAGAGGAACATCGTATCATGCTTGGTTTTACTAAAGCTGGTGATAAAGAGAAGTATGAGGAATATACTGATTATATTACTGGCTGTATTAATATCTTTGGTAGTTTTGAAACTATGGAGTTTGCTCGTAATGGTAACAAATATACTGGAGAAAGTGCTGAACAAGTTCGTCTTGGTATTGCTGCTTATAATGGTTGGAGTGATAAACTCGACCCGAATAATCCTTTTGATAAAGAAGTTGATTCCTATTTTAATCCTACTTCTCTTGAAGAACGAGCTAATACAGCTTATAATATCATGCGAGAACGAAAGAATCTTCTTACCGATAATTATAGTAAATTTGATGCTATTTTAGATTTGCTTAATAATCAGCTTAAAGGTAAGAAAGTTCTTATTGTTTCTAAGCGTGGTGAATTTGCTGCTGCTATAACTGAATGTCTTCTTGAGAATGGTATTGCTTGTGGTGATTATCATGATGCTGCTGCTCCTAAAGCTATTATTGACGAAAGAACTGGTGATTATGTACGTTATAAATCTGGAAACAATAAAGGTGAAATTCGTCTTTATAAAGCTCAAGCTCTTTCTAATCTTAATGTCGAGCGTTTTAATCTTGACGCCAATTCGTGCGATTTAAGCGACTTTCAGAAGTCCACCTTATTATATGTATTGAGTATGAAAAATCGTGGCTATACGGGGCTGGAATGCAGCGTAGATGCCGTTATTTTCACTACCTCATTCAACGATACTATTGATGAGTTTCGTTATCGTTATAATGGTATTCATTTTAATACTAATAAGGCTGTATTTTATAAGTTGTATCTTGCTGGCACGATTGAGGAGAAAGAACTAAATAAGGAGAAAAACAGCCCAATGCACGAAATTGTTAAAAATGATAATCAACAAAATTTTTTCGTTGCTGATGATTGTTAGTTTAAAGATAATATCTATCTTTGTCAATGTAATCAAGAACAAAAAGTTAGGTCTTTGAAATAATGGAGAATAAAGAAACAAACGAAAGACAAGAAGTAGTTGCAGATGTTGTTCCTACTGCAACTAAAGATGAAAATCTTCCTGTTAATCATGCTCGTGGTTTTAGTTCTATTAATCTTTTTGATGCTAAGCAACAAGCTGCTGCTGAAATGCTTATCACTAAGATTATGAGAAGTGAAAAAGGTGGTGTTAAGTCTGTCAATGATGGTCTTGCTATCCTTATGCGGGCACAAGATTTAGGTCTTCCATTTAGTACTTGTATTGAACACATTCATGTTATTAATGGTAAGACTGGGACTGATATTCATATTATTAAAGCATTATTGTCAAGGGCAGGAGTAACTTGGGAACTTATCAAAGATTATACTCCTCAGTATGAATATACTGATGGCTTTAATGTTTATGCTGAAAATCTTCTTCCAGAGTTTTGTATTAAAGCTACAAATGCTGATGAAGCTACTAAGAAAGCAGAAGCTGATACTGAACATGTATATGTTTATCCCGTTAAGTGGTATCAAGATTTTAATGGGAATACTTATCGTGAATATCAGCTTACTGAACATCATCAAGTAGCTGTTAATCAGAAACATGCTAATAATATTATTGCTCAAAAGAAGATACCTATAACTCGTATTCCGGCTAAGCCTATTGATTTTGTTACGGAGTATGACCTTTGCCGCATCGTTAATGGTAAAGAAGTTCACGCTATTGGGCATTTTTCTTATTTAGAAGCTCAAGCCGCAGGTATGTTCACGAAAGATACATATCAAAAATATGCTCGTATTCTTATTGGACATCGGGCTTTTACTTATGCAGCTCGTGATATTGCTTCGGATATTCTTTTCGGAGTTATGGAAACTTCTGAATTGAAGATTGTTAGTGGTCGTGAACTTAACAATGCGGATATTATCGACATTAGTGCTGAAAGTGTCGATTAATTTATTGATTACCTTTTCTTTTATTATATTGTTTAACATTTTAAAATTAAAGAACTTATGAAAACTTTTGCAAATGGTAAATTGAGTTTTGGTCTTGGTGCAGTTAACGTTGCTAAACGTGGTGTTGTTAGTGAACCTGAATTAGTTATCAATCCGACAGTTGGTGCATTCCGTATCACTCCGCCTGTATCTCGTGCTTTGGGTTTGGCTAACGGTGACTATGTAATGTTTATTTCTACTGTTGCCGAAGTTGACAAGGCTATTGCTGAACGTAATCCGGAACTTGTTGCTCTGTGTGCAGAAAACGGTATTGATATTAACACTCCGGAAGGTGTTGCTGCTATCCATGCTGAATTTGACGAATGGGGTATTGCTAAGGGTGTTCAACTGTTTGACGCTAAGGGTAATCCTGTAATGTGCAAAGAACGCATGACTATTGCCGACAAGCTGCTTTATGTTAAGAATAACTTTGCAGCTATCCTTGAAAGTGCTATTCAGAATGGCGACCCCGATTTTGCCGCTTCTCTGCAAGCCGAGGGAATTACAGAAGAACAACAAATCGAGATGCTGGCTAAGACTATTGATGCCGATGAAGTTGAAAAGTATTCTGGTGCTAAATGTGCCAATTCTTCCAACTTGTCCGGTACCGGCGTAGCTCTGACTTTCTCTGATGCTGCTGTTTGGGCTACATTGAAAGCTGATTTGGGCGAAGCTGCTAAGACTGTTAATCGTACTTTCGAAGTAGATGTAACTGAACTTCGTACTGGTATCTATCATGACGGTTGCAAGAACGTTGAAGTTAAGGTTGCAATGCTTGGTAAATACAAAGACGAAACTCCGACTCGTGGTCGCAATGTAGATGCTTCTAAGAAAGAAGCTGCTGCCGACGAAGCTGCTGCCGAATAATTCTCCGTTATTTAGATAACTAATATAAAAGGCGTACATGATACTATTGTTGATTGTACGCCTTTTTATTTGTCTTTATTTTATTAACCATTTAAACGTTTAAATTATGCCAACTACAAGAATGGCTGCTAATGCGCAAGCAGCCAAAGTAAAAAATGTTGCTGCTGATGCAGCTGTTGAAGACACTCAAATTAATAAACAACCAACAAGTGAAGCTCCTAAGAAACGCCGTCGTGGTCTTTCTGAAAGTCGTGGTACTGCTCGTCTTAAATTTGACGAACGTGACATTGACCAAGCTACTCATCTTTTCAAAGGTCATCTTGAAACAGTTGAACTTGCTTGGGCTACTGAGAAAGAAGATAGTGGTCGTGCTTCTTTTGCAGGTCTTTCTGTTCCAAGTTTGGTATTTACTTTCGCAAGTAATGCTAAAGATGTAATTGCTCGTAAGTATGTTACTCTTCATTTCTCTCCTGTTGAAAGTAATGCTCTTACTATTCCCGGTGCTGCCGATGAATGGAAAGTTAATCAAGTCTTTGATTATCTGAAACACATTCTGAACGTATTCGTTCTTAAAGGTAAGCCTATGCCGGAAGAAATGGCCGATGCTCTTGAACTTCCTTACGAAGACTTTAACGAGCAAATGGAATATGTTCCTGTTGAACCCGAAGAAGTTCTGGCTGGTTGGAGAGTTCTGTTTGAGAATTTCATTGCTATTATGGAAAATAGTGGCAAGCCTGTTTACAAAACTGCCACTGGTTCTTATATTCCTCTTTGGATGAAGCTGCTTCGCTTTACTAAAGTTAAGAATGCTTGGAAGCCTATTGTAAGTGGTAACGGTGCTGGCGATTTCGGTTTCAACGGTTTTGTTGGTGAAGGTGTTATTGAAATCTTCGACCAAACTAAAGCTCCAGTTCTTCATGTTGACCCGACTAAAGAAAGCTTGATTTATCGTGAAACTGCTAAAGCTCCGATTGCTCCTGCGATTCCAGGCGCTCCTGCTGCTGGTGGTGTTTACAATCCGCAAGTACCTGCCGGTGCTCCAGTAGGCGGTTATGGTGCAGCTCCTATGCCTGCTTCTCCTGCCGCTGCTACTAATCCTGCTGATGATTTGCCGTTCTAAGCTACTATTATTGGCAAAAAATAAGTAGTAAATAAATTTGGCTATAAGGCTGTGAATTGCTATATTGGCGGTTCACAGCCTTTTTATTTTACTACTATTGATAATGACAATATGAGAAGAACTATTAATAATGGTACGCTTACTAAAGACTTTATATTTTCCAAAGTTAGTCAAGTTACAATTTTCTCCGTATATTCAGGTGTAAGTGATTATGTTATCCAGCACTGTATTGATACTGGCAATCTTATTTCCAGTCCTTTTAGAGCTGACGAACATCCAAGTTTTGGTTTTCGTTATAACAATAAAGGTGTTCTTAAAGGCAGAGATTTTGCTGGTTATTTTTGGGGAGATTGTCTTGATGCCGCTGCGTATGTTCTGTCTGGTATTGTCAAACGAAACATAGACATTAATAACAAACCTGATTTTCTTTTCGTTCTCCGTCATATAGTTTATACTTTTCGTGATATTATCTACGGTAAAGAAAAAGATACCAACGTTGATGCACAAATAGCTGTTTCTCTTCAAGAAATTCGTAATCGTAAATCGGTTATCGAAATTGCTCCTCGTCCTTGGAATAAATTGGATAAAGCATATTGGGAACAGTTTGGTATTAGTCTTAATCATCTTAATACTCATTTTGTTTATCCTATTGAGCAATATTATATTAATCGTTATTCTAATCCTGAGCCTAAGTATTATTATGACAAGAAAGACCCTTGTTATGCTTATGTTCTTGGACAAGATAAACATGGTATATATAATGTTAAGCTTTATTTTCCTAAACGAAAGAAAGGTGATGTTAGATTTATTACTAATTGTAATCATATTGAGGGTGTACTTAATCTTGAACGTAATGATTATGATGTAGTTGTTATAACTAAATCCACTAAAGATAGACTTGCTATTGAGAACCATTTCTATATTTCCAATCCTCTACGGGGGGTGGAAGCGGCTGACTTGAAGATTGGTGTTCTTAATCTTCCTCATGAAACTTATCGTCTTAAACAAAAAGAATATGATTTTATTAGAGAAAAGCTTGCTGCTAACGGTAGTATTATTTCTCTTATGGATAATGATATGACAGGTTATCGTGAAGCTATTTGGCTTCGTGATGCTTATGATATTACTCCAGTTCTTATTCCTAAAGAATATGACGTTAAAGATTTTAGTGAATTGAAGAAAGAATATTCTAATGAAATAGTTAATCAGCTTATTGTTAATGTTTATAATTATCTAACTAATAATAGTGAAGACAATGGAGAAGACAGTGAACTTACTTGGAATACGGGAGAAAGCGATACTCTGCCGTATTAGGGACATGCACGAAAAGGTCGTGATGATGATTCCGATTACTAAAGAACAAGAAGATACTCTTGAACATACTGAACGACTTAATCTTGGTGAGAAATTTAATAATCTTGAGGTTAGTCGTAAAAGTGTTATTTGCTATGGCGAAGTAGATATTGATAATCCTCAAGATGCTTATGCTATTAAGAAATTTGATTTGCTTGGACATGGAGAAAGTGATAACTTTGTTCATTCTAATTTTGATTATGAGAAAGGTTGTTTTACTACAATTGACGGTTATGCTAAAGGAGCGCCGACTTCTGATGCTATTCTTTGGTATCGTTACAATTATGTTCTTATTGGTAAGCCTAAACGTGTACTGATATTCAAGATAAACAAATCAGACTTATAGTTATGAGTATTAATTTTGAACCCGATGTTTATGATAAGAATTGGGCGAATTACGAAATACAAACTAAAGGTCATGTTCGTGCTCTTGATGATTTACTTCATAGTCTTGATTGTTCTCGTTATATTGAGGGAGTTGGTTATCCGATTAATGTAAATCATTACTCTTATGCTCGATATAGCTGGGAATATAATTATATTATAGAACATGGAATTGATAACGGAATACTATCTGATGAACAATGTCAAATATACCGAGAAAGATTTGATGCTCTTGATAGGAAAAATGAAGTGTTCGCAGCAGAACATCCTGAAATCGGTAACTATAAAAAGAGTAAAGGTGCTAAAAGTAAAAAAGATAAAGCCGATGTTGTCGAACGTAAACCTCGCTCTCGAAGAGTTGCTACAAAAGACATGTTTAGCGGAAAAGTTAGTACAGAAACTCTATCCGAAGACGGTAGCCTAAAGAAAACTGCTGCCGATAGACGATTGGATGCTCTTAACGCCCGTGCTGTTAAATTTAGTTTTGGTACATTTAAACCTAAGAATGAATGAAAATATGGTTGTATAGAAAAAATAATGCTGAACAGCCTTATCGCTGGAGTGCTGAACTTAATGCTGATAAAACTTATATAACTGTACAGTATGGTATTGTTGGTAAAGCAACTTATACCGATAGTTATAGAGTTACTCAAAAAGATGCTGATAAAGAACTTCTTTCTCGTTATAACGAAAAGAGGAAACAAGGTTATATAGATATTACCGAGATTAAAGATAACGCGCAGTTACCCCCCGTAGAGGATGAACAAGCTCGTTATGCTTATCTTGCTGCTTATCTTCCCTCTTATCGTAATAATCAGAATAATGGAAATATTCTTCCTATGCTTGCTAAGACTTATACTGGCAATGTTTGGAAGAAAATTTCTTGTATGCTCGGACAATGGAAGATTAATGGTCTTCGTTGTTTTATTACTGCTTATAAAGGAGATACTATTTTTAATCCTGTTAGACTTAAATTTCAAAGTAGAGAAGGTATTGTTTGGAATACTTTAACTGCTCTTGAAGATTATTTATTTGATTCTCTGTCTGCTGATATTATTCAAAATATGCTTGATGATAATTGGGCACTTGATGGAGAGATTTATCTTCCTGGTTATAGCGTTAATGAAATTAATCATTTTGTTAAAGACCCGAATGATATTCATAATAAGCTTCTTCAATTTTGGTGTTATGATATTGCTATTCCAGAAATGGTTCAGCATAAACGAGATAGAATACGTCTTGATATAAAACCGTTTACTATTTTCGATAGTAAAGATAAACATCTTAATAATAAAAAGCAGCTTGTTATTCTTCCTACTTATCATATTTGCAATGATACTGATGCGTATGCTTGGAGAGATAAATTTATTGATTTAGGTTTTGAGGGACTTATACTTCGTAATCCAGATGTTGATTATCAATACGGTCGTCGTCGTGTTGGCTATATGGAAAAGTTTAAGACTAAGACTGACGGTAAGTTTGAAATTGTTGATATTCAGCCTGAACGTAAACGTAATCTTCCTATTATTACTTGTCGTAATGATATTAACGATTCTACTTTTGAAACTCGTTTTAGTATGCCTCACGACAAGCAAGAATATATTCTTAATCATAAAGAAGATTATATTGGTAAGTTTGTGTTTATTTCTTATGGTGAACGAAGTGGTGTCGAGAAAGTTCCTTTTCACATTAAAGAAGTTAGTTTGATTGATGCCGAAGTTTAATTTTAGTAAAGTTACAAAGCCGATAGAAAAGATAGAAGAAGTTACTAAAGAAGTTAATGATACTGCTGATAATAAAGTTAATAGTATTCTTTATGATTATCATGTTATTACTTCTAAGAAAGTAGATAAGACTAAAACTTATTATGATGCTTTCTTTAAATCTCTTATTCTGTTTACTTATTTTGAAGCTAAATCTTATAACATTCTTCAACGTTGGAATGCCGATAGTAGAACTACACAATTCTTTGTAGCTCTTTATGCCGATGAAGTTGAAGACGCTGTTAAAATCAAGCGAGATTATACCGGTGGATATAAGATTTATACTTATAATATTATCCCTTCTGTTAATAAGAATTACAATGTAAATTGTATTCTTGTTGAAAAACGAGATAATCCTAAAGCTGTTATTTATCGCATTCGATAAGCTAATATTAAGGCTGGTAATGACAATGAACTTGTTGTTGCCAGCCTTTTGTTTGCTATATATCTGCTTTCAACCAAACTAAAACGACACGAAACACAGCCGTAGACCTACTTCTTTTTGGCTACATTTAATTATCTATGCCAAGATGATTAATCGTATTGCTTTCAAGAAACGTCCAACAGCGAGCCTTAAAATGCGTCATTCAGAAAATGAAAAAAAATAATAGTTTTTTCTTCGTTTAAATATTATTCGTATATTTGCTGCAAATATTAATGATATGATAAATTTTAGTAAACATAATCTTATTGGTTTTGCTGGAACTATTGGTTCTGGTAAAGATACTGCTGCTGAAATTCTTAATTACCAACGTCTACAAGGTACTTATGCTACTTATAAGGCTTGGAAAGAATTACATGATGCTAATTATCGTCCTGCTGATTTTCCTGTTGTTCATTTTAGTGATGCTAATAAAGAAGTTATTTCTATTGTTTTTAATATTCCTTTGGAAGATTTAAATAATAGAGATAAGAAAGATAATGGTGTTTATTGTTTTGATACAAGAAAAATCATTGATTTTAATATTGCTGTTAGAAAAGATTATAATATTATTGATTTTAACGATTTTGTTGCTTATGGTATTCCTCTAAATACTACTCGTGTTTGTGTCAAAGTTCGTCATTTAATGCAAGCTATTGGAACAAATCTGTTTCGTAATATTCTTAGTCAAAACATTTGGGTTGATAATACCATGTTTCGTGCTAATGCTTGTATTAATCGTAATGGACTTTGTTTTATTCCTGATGTTCGTTTTCAAAACGAAGTTGATGCTATTTTAAATAAAGGTGGAGTTGTTTATCGTATTAATAGATTTGAACCTAAAGATGATAAACCTGTTCACGAAAGTGAAAGAATTGATACGCTTGAAGGTTGTATTGATATTGATAATAAAACTACTCTTCTTTCTCTTTATTACAAGATATATGACGTTATGCGAAAGCAATTGATTTAACCATCCTCTACGGGGGGAGATACATAGATATAATTATGAATATTATTAAACCCGCTATTGAGCTTTGGCAACAAGATGCTGATTGGATTCATCATGTTGCTAAATGTGCTCGAATTTGTTATGCTTCTGACGGAAGTAATGACGTAAAGCTTGTTGACAATTTGTTAAAGCTTGGACATCTTAGTATGTTTAGACATCGTTCTATTTATTATATTATTCCTAAAGATAGTAAATATATAGAACTTGTTACAAGACTTGAATTTTCTCCTTATGTTGAATATCTTATTGGTAGTGAAGCTATTTATTTAGCTACTAATGGTCATTTTTATATTGAACATAAAGATAATATTCTTAAATTGCTTGATTCATTTATTGTTACTGCTGAAGAATTTAGTAATTGGGAACTTGGTTGGCGACTTATGAGATATACTTTTAAAGTTACTACTCAAATTAGTACTTCTCGTGAGCTTAATCGTGTTAGTCCTAATAATATTGCTGAACAATCTACTCGTTATGTTTATGAAAATGGTACTATTTGTTGTCCTCATTGGCTTGATTATGATTTAGCTAATAATATTCAAAATCTTGTTGCTCGTGACGGTGACAAAGTATTAATGGATAATGACAATAATAAAGCATATATATATATTAAAGATTGTGCTAAAAGTTTTGCTTCTTACAAAGTTCTTGTCGATGAATGTAAAATGAATCGTCAAGATGCTCGTGGAGTTCTTCCTATTGATACTGCTACTATTTGCGCTTATACATATTCTGTAAATCAATGGCGCGATATTATTGATTTACGTTATCACGGTAAGACTGGTGCTCCTCATCCAAATGCCAAGATTATTGCCGGTATGATACGTGAAGAACTTATTAAATTTGGATATGATTTTTAACTAATTAATTGATACAACTATGAATATTTTTAGTAGACTTTTTGGATTTGGTAGTAAAGATAAAAGAAATTATAAGGATAAAACTCCTTATAAAGTTCAAATTATAAGAAACGCTCTTGTTAGACGTGAAGTTGAATTTGGCAATCGTGTTTATTCTGTTCATGTACCTGCTCGTCTTGTTAAAAATTATCAAGCCGCTCTTGTAAAGAAAGCAAAGAAAGCTGTTTTTACTCCTCTTGAAAAGACTTATCTTACTGGTTATCTTAATCCTGCTTATCATTATGCCACAGAGCCTCGCAAATGCAAATAAACCTATTGAGATTGTTCAAGTTGGTATTAATTGGTGGGGCTATAAAATATATGCTACCGCAAATGGTCTTAATATTGTTGACAATGGTGACGGGTTACATACTCTTAGCGACAATGACGATGTGGATAGCGACCCTTATGCTCGTGTTAAAGCTAATAGATTTAAAATTGTAGATAAATTTAGTTATTAAAATATGAATAAATCTCTTTATCAAATAGATGCCGAACTTCAACGTATTGTTGATGAAATTATTGATGCTGGCGGTGAAATTACTCCTGAGCTTGAGGAACAGCTTGCAATTACTCAAGATAACCTTAATGAAAAACTGGATAATTATCGCAAGCTCTTTACAATGATTGAAAGTCGTGCACTTGCTTGTAAGACTGAAAAACAACGTATTGAAGTTCTTCAGAAATCTCGTGAGCGTGCCGCTAAGAAGCTTAAAGATGCTATGCTTGAAGCTGTACTTAAATGGGGTAATTCTAATAAGAGTGGCAATAAAGTTATTGAGTTAGATGATGCTAAACTTATGACTCGTGCTACTACTGTTTGTGAAACCAATACCCCTTTAGTACTTAGTTTGATTGATGCTGTTCTTGAACGTTATCGTGAACTTTGGAATGTTGATATGCTTCAACCAGATGCCGATGAAGCTAATAATATTGATCCCGAAGGTTTTGTTCAAACTGTAAATGCTAATTTTGCTGCTGAAAATCCTGATGCTGCTGAAACTATTGAAGAAAGAAATGATTCTTTATTTACTGTTGCAGACCTTGAAGCTACTAAAGTTAAATTTGAAATTGAACTTAATCTTCTTGACTTTTGTAAGAAAGTAAATTGGGACGTTCTTAATATGTTCTTTAATCACGAACATGAAGCTAATCGTGTTGCTGCTTCTTCTACTTCTGATTATAAGCAATATATTACTTCTCGTGAAATTCCTCTTACTGTTGCTGAACTTTGTCAAAGCCAATCTTTAACTATTAAATGATAAAGTTATGTTTGATGTTATAGATAAACTTGAAGAACTTATTAAGTATATTCGTGATACTCGTGGTATTAATGACCGTGACCGTATTATTGATATTATACAAGATTTATTAAACGAAATCTGATTATGGCTTATAGTATTAAAGGACTTCCTTGGCAATATAAAGGTAGTAAAGATGTTACTCAATGCAGAACTTCTGCTCAAGTAATTGAAGCTGCTCAGCTTAATTGGGAAGTAAAGAAAGCAGAGATGGTGGCTAAGATGCCACTATCTCTCGATATGGATAAAAATCTCGATGATTTGACCGAAGCTAAAAGACGAGATAATGATGCTCATATTCTTGGTAAGAATATTTATGCTCGTTGTGATAATCAATACTGTACTTATAGAGATGATTATAAAATTCCTCTTGGTATGGTAAAAGGTAAATATACTATTGTTCAAAATAGTACTGCTTTTAAATTCTTCGATACTGTTATTGGTGAAAATTCTGCTATTTGGCAAACTGCTGGTTTCTTTGGTAATGGCGAACGTATTTTCGTTAGCGCTAAACTTCCTGACAATATTCTTGTTCATGGTGACCCTGTTGAAAACTATTTAGTATTTACTAATAGCCACGACGGTAGTAGCGGTGTTCGTGTTCTATTTACGCCTATTAGAGTTATCTGCCAAAATACTCTTAATGCTGCGATTAGAACTTCTACTAATAGTTTTAGTATTCGTCATACTGAAAGTGTTCATAAGAATATTGAAATAGCACACGAAATTCTTGGTATTACTAAGAAACGTATTAAAGATACTGAATGGGCTTATAATGTTCTTGCTGATATTAAACTTACTGATGAAGATGTCATGGAGTATATTTGTAAGAGTAATCTTACAGAAGCTGAACTTGAAGCTTTAAATACTACAAGACATACTTTTAAAGAAGTTGTATATCGCAATGCTCTTGCTGTTAACGATGCTGGCATAAGTACACGTAAACTTAACGTTATTAGTGATACTTATGAATATTATCATGGTGGTATTGGACAGAAAGAAATTGCTGGTACTGCTTGGGGTGCTTTCAATGCTATTAGTGGTTACTATTCTAACGTTGATACTTCTGCCGAGGGAACTAAACGTATGGATAGTCTTTTGTTTAATGACAAAGCTAAGAAACTTGAACGTGCTCTTAATTTTGATTTTGCAGAGATGTTATCTTAATTATTAACTTAAAAACAATTTTATTAAAATGGGAAATTTAGCTCTTGCCATAGCAAATGCTATTTATGATTTTAAACATCAAAATTTTCTAACATTCGATGAACTTTATAGAAAACTCGATAATGATATTAATCATATAGAGGTTAAAGTTTATCGTGAAGATAAATCTGTTCCTCTTCCTGCTTATGGCAAAGACGGTGATTGTTGTATGGATATTGTTGCTAAGAGTATCGAATACGATTTGATTAAAGACCGTTGGATTGTTCATACTGGTCTTCATTTCGAGCTTCCTCAACATTATGAAATGGAAATACGTCCTCGTAGTAGTAATACTAAATATGACGTTTATATTCCTAATGCGCCTGGGACTCTTGATGCCGGTTATCGTGGAGAATTACTTGCTATATTCAAACGTAGAGATGCTACCGTTGTTCAAGAAGGAGATATTATTGATGATATACTCCCTTATAATCCCGGAGATAGAATTTGTCAAATTCTTGTTCGTCGTCGTGAAGAAATTCATTGGCATGAAGTTGATAATTTTGAAGATTTAAGTACTTCTGAACGTGGTACTGGTGGATTTGGTTCTACTGGCAAATAAAATTATGAAAACAATTCAATTTGTTAAAACCGATGATTGTCTTGCTTGTGAAGTAGTTGAAAGTATTATTGTTAATACTATATTTGAAAGTAATCTTCCTGATAATATAGATATTAGAAAAGATACTTATAATAATGCTCAAGTAAGACTTGGTATGTTTCATACTCTTGCTGTTCCTCTTCTTATCTTTCGTGTAGACGATAAAGAAGTCGCTCGTATTACAGGTTCTATGCCTGCTGATTTTTATAAAACTGTTATTAATAAATTCATTGAATTATGAAAGCTATTGGAATTAAAATGGTTGATATTGTACCCATGTCTGTAAGTATGGCTTTAGAACATGGTTACAGAGTTGGAAATGCTAATCCTAACGATATGGGATATGAAATTACTTATCCAGACGGATATAAATCTTGGTGTCCTAAAGATGTAGCAGATGCTTCTTATTTTTGTCTTTCTCCTGAAAACGACGGTACTAAAATTCTTGAGCAAGATGTGGATAATTTTATTGCTGCCAAACGTGGAAATAGAATTGGACACAAAACTACTCTTATGAGTCTTCTTACTATTACCGGATATGAATGTCATGGTCTTAGCGCTTGTGTTGATGTAGATAATTATAATCAAGAAATTGGAGAAAAGTTTGCTTTAGAGAAAGCTAAAGATGCTATTTGGCAAGGTCTTGGTTTTGTTCTTCAATGGGCTAAAGACGGTCTTAAACGTACTTAATAATTGAAGAAAGTTTTATATGTTATACATGGCAAGGTTGGTAAAAATGCCAATCTTGCCGATTTTGACAATACAGCCGATGAAACACCCCGTAAAGGATGAACAAATGAGATAGCTGTCCAGCTTCTTGTTCCTCTACGGGGTGCTTCATTTGCTAATTAGATTTGTTAAACGTGGCTGTTATTGCTTGTGAAAGTAGTAACAGCCTTTTAATTTGATTATTAATTTTAAACTTTATAATATGGCACTTGAATTAAGAGTTTTTGATTTTAAAGCTAAAGACGATAATGGTAATGAAATTACTCGTTATGCTGTCCAGCACATGACCGACCGTGGTTTTCGTACTCTTGTTATTAAGATTAATGCAGAGTTCAATAATCTTGTTTTCGATAAGAAAACTGATGCTGTTAATATGTTGAAATTATTAAAGAAATTATAGCTATGCTATTTTTAATTGGAGTTATTGTGGCTTCTATTGCTACTCGAATTGGATATGTTGCTGCTAAAGAAGAAGCGGAAGGTAGAGATTTTGATTATAGTGGTCAAGGACTTGCTATTTTTACTATTACTCTTAATGTTTTTCTATTTATCTTTTGGTATTTACCACAGTTGTTTGAATGATTATTTATCTCCCCCGTAGAGGGTAGACATGGCTGTTAATGCTGTGTTTACATCCTCTACGGGGGAGTTAATTTTTATATAGTTGCTGCCCGTATTTTTGATATTGTTATTGCTGCTATTAATGCTTCCCAGTAACGACTTATTTTAAGGCTCGTACAGCCACTTTCATATTAAAGCAATACAAACTATCATTCCGATAAAGAAAATGCGAAATTCGCAAAGGAAACCGCCAAATACGGCACGTATAGATACAATAAACCCCGACTTACCACAGTGGTAGGTCGGGGCTTCTTTTTTATTAGCAGGTTAATCAAGAATAACTCTACCCTTATTATCAAGTTTACAACCATCGGGAAATTTTTCTTCATATATAGTAACAAATTCATCATAATTCCCACGATAAATAAAATTATGATTAACAACATAAATTCCTTTTTTAGTTGTACGAGCAAGAAGAGCAAGTGTATCTCCTGTACATGGATGATTACATTCAGGACGAATAACAGCATATATCGCATTATAAAATGTTTTTGGAGAACAATTAGCATATAAACAAAAATCTTCCTCTTTAATTTCAATAATGTTTGTACCCATTTTCATGTGCTTAATTATAAACATAACTAATAAAGCAGATGTAGAAGATTTAGAATACCACATTGGAAAAACAGATGCAATCTTTTGAAGAACAATACAAAAATTGCCAACTTTAATATTTTTAGCAGTTGAATAAAATTCTTGTTCTTTATTGTCTTTAAGAGTAAGAACAATTTGTTTTTCAACTTCTTCAAAATCAAGACTAAAAGGAGTTGGAACAACTTTTGCGGCTTTTTCTTCAAGTTTAGCTGCATATTTCTTTGCAAAACTTTTAGCAGCCTTAGATGTAAAATTAAGTGTAGGCATAGCTTTAATAATATTAATAATTATATTAATAATAACATAAATATATACATTAACCTGTAATGTATTACAGATTGTGCGTTAAAATTTTAGTTAAATCTGTAATGTGTTACAGATTAATTTTGGCTAACTACTTGATTTACAAAAACAAAAAATGTTAACCTATTATTATATATAATAGCAATAATAAAAAGCTGGAGTAATCAATACCCCAGCTTCTTTAATAGCTTATGGTCTGGCGTCTTAATCTCTAAGTTGTTCACCAAGAGCTTTAGCATCAAATACACCAATCATATTTTGTCCAAGTTTATAGTAATTATTATTATTAGGAAGTTCGATAAGACGATTAATACCACGAACAACAGGAATATTACGAAGCATAAATACTTCAAGTTTGGTTCTATGAGCATATTGTCCAGACTTATATTCTTCAAGAAGTTCACCGTCACCAATAGCATTTACCATAATAGAAGCGACTTTAAAAGTATCTTTAATTCCAGTAAATGAAGCGGACGGGCTACTCCAAAGTTTATCACTTTCAGCAACAGCACCCCAAGGAGTAAATGCTTGAGCTTCGGAAGCAAGACGGTCTGCATTATACATAAGAAGATTATACCAAATAGCTTCTTCGTCATCATCATCGCCACCAGCTAAAGCAGTCAAAGCAACAACGCCAGCAAAGGCAGCCATAGTCCAAAGAAAATCAGCATAAGTTCTACGTATATTGGCTTGCTCATTTTCAGGAAGAAGCATATAATTAGTATGGAAATTAGCAGCAAAATTAACAAATGATTTAAGGAAGTTTTGTAGACCTATAAGAGCATTGGTTTTCTCACTATTCTTATTAGCTTCACGAGCTTCTTTGAAAGGAATAGCAAGAAAATCTGCAAGACTTTTATAAGCACCTTTCTGAATAGTATCAAGACTTTCATCGTAATAAGCATTCCAACGATAACGCTTTTTAAAGCCTGGATATAGATGCTTATGGAATTGGGTAATCATACCGCCCCACCAATTGTTTTCAATCTTGGCAGCACCAATCTTATCATAAACACCATGAATAGTTTTATTCACATTGATTACTTTATTAACAAATCCAGCAAATTCATTATAAGTTAAAGCACTATCAGCTTTAATCTCAGCATAACCGTCACGTAATTCAAATTGAGAATAAATATTATCCCATTTATCAGCAAAGGCTTTATTATATTCAGCACGAACTTTCTTACGCTCTTTAATAAATTCACTTTGTTGAGCTTTACTAAGAGTTTTAACAAAATTAGTAACAAGATTAATCTTGAAAGTATTAGCTTTAAAACGTTCTTCTTCGCTACTACGAATACGTTCTTTAGCAGCATTATATTCTGAGATTTGTTCATCAGTAAGAACATTAAGAAGAGCACGTTCAAAACCTTCACGAGCATAAGCTTCTTTAGACATAATCTTCCATTCGCCATCATTAGTCTGAACAAGTCTATGACTTTGCATCATAGCAAAAAGAACACTATTTTGCATGTGATGTTCACCAATAGATTGAGCAGCAAATAAAGAACCACGGAAACGTTTAAGAGCTTCACGAACTCCAGCAGCACTTTCTATAAGATTAATTCTATCATAGTCAATAATGTTAGCAACTTTAATAATACCGTCTTGTAAAGAAGTAGCTTTATCGCTATACATTCCAGCAAAATAACTAATAGTACCACCGAAATAAATAGCAGCACCTCTTGCATATTCACCCTCGTTAAAATATTCACGAGCAAGACGTTCCATACCAATATTAGTATGACCAGTAAGAATATTGGCAATACCACCAGTAATGTTGGCTGTCATATATTTAGTACCAGCTATATTCTGCATAGTTCCAGCAAAACGAAGAAGAGCAGGAGAATTACTATTCTTGTATTGTTGGAAAACTCTACGACGAATATAATCTTTCAATTGAGAAATAGTATTACTATTACTAACTGTTTTGTAAGTAATATGGTCTTCATCACTAAGGTCTTTATCAACAACAAGATTACGACCAAAACTTTTAGTTTCATAGGATTTATGCTGACTAAGAGCATCAGTAGCTGCGTAAAGAATATGTTTAATGCTTTGAGTAGCATCATGATTAGCACTTGTCTTAATAAAACTATCAAAGACTTTATCCCAATCAGTATCTATATTCTCAGCACTATACTTTTCATTATCGGCATCTATTTCTAAATTAGCATAACGAGCATTGTTTCTACGAACAATATAGTCGGCTTGAGTTTCACCATTATTATCATCTCTATATCTCGGAAGTTGTTGCTTCTTTTTAGCATTAGGGTCAACAACTCTACGAAGCATAGGATTGGGCATGAGATAATCATTATCAAAACTAATTTCGTTATCGTTTTTCCAATTCAAATCAGTAGGAACATTAGCAGAGAAACCCATAAAAGCAAGAGCTTCTTTACCAATTTCTGCCATATTAAACTTTTTACCAGTAGCAATTGAAGGCAAATAACCAGCATTAACATAATATTTATTGTTATTTGTATAAGCATGTCTAAGCATAGTCTTATACATCAAATCAATTACTTCTTTTTCATATTGATTAAGAGCAGCAAAATCTGCATTATCGTAACCAGAGCCTTGTTTATAATTACGAGAATTAGATTTATATTCAGGATTAAGAAGCTTTTCATCAGCAATATTTTCGCTTTGATGTATTTTAGGACTCCATTTAGGTTTAACTTTAACACCATTATCGTCTATATATTCGGTAGTAGTCCAAATACGAATAGGCTCATAGATATGAGCATAAGGATTATAAATATGATTCTCTTTATACCATTTAATAAACTCTTCATTACCTTTTGCTTGAGCAGCACGATAAGCTTCATTATAATATTCAGTAGTAACAGTACGAGTATGTTTCTTAATAAATTGAAGAGCATTAGTACGTTTAATATCTTTCCATTTATCAATATCTTTAGGACGAATAGTACCGTAGAATGTAGTATTAGGAATTAAATCACCATTAACATCTTGTCCATTGGTAAAGATTTCTTTCCATTTATTATAGAACTCAGCACCATTTGATTGAGCATCAATACGGTCATTCTTAAATCTATCTTCATCAATAACAACTTCACATTCTTCTTCGATAAATTCAGCAACAGCTTTACTTCCTTTTCCACGAACAAGTCCTAAATCTTCAAGCAAAAGTAAAACATTATTAAGGTCTTGAATAGTAAGACTATGAGCACCTTGTCTAAAATTGAAAGCACCCTTATTATCCCAAGCCTTTTTAAGAATAGTATTGATAGCTTCAGTATCTTCTATCTCTTCGGCTGGTTGTTTACGATTGCTTTTAAGTTTATTATAAAAAGCAGGAAGATAAACAATATCATTGATTCTAACTGGACGAATAATACCGGCATAAGGAAGACCGCTACGTTGGTTAATATTATATCCAAATAGAGCTTCGTGTCTAATATCGGAAACTTCTTTTTCGTTAAACAAATTACCATTAATGATACCATAGGCATCGCGAGCATTATTGGCTTTAACCGCAGTAGCAAAAATACTTCCAGGCTTACGAGCATCTTTTAGTTCAGCATAAGCATCGTTAAGACTTTTAGTAAACTCTTTATCAATAGTATAAGTAGCGTTATTCATAAGCCATTCTTTGGCTTTACGATATTCCGCATTCTTCATAAGACTTTCTCTATCAATAAGGAGTTCGCCGCTGTCATTACGAACTTCAATACGCTCGATAGTACTAAGAGCTTCTTCGAGTTGTTCTTGGAAACCAATCTTAGCTTTACGTTCAAAATAAGCTTCTTTAATTTTAGCTATATTATAAACATATTCAGAAAGAGCACGAGAAGCAGAAAGTTCATTAGCAGGCTTAAGTTCATTATCGTCAGTAAAATCAGAAGTAAGATAAGCTATCTTACGATAAATAACTTTAAGTTTATCATTTTGTTCTTCGCTGTATTGACCATTAGCAGTTTTAAGAAGAACATCTTGTTGTTCAAGAAGAAGTTCTTTATAGCGAGAATAAATATCAGGATATTTAGTAAGCATATTTTCTTCCATAGTAAGAAGAGCATCTTCATACGTCAAAGTAATACCAGCATCAAGAACAGCTTTGTATTGCTTCTTTTCATCGGGAGTAAGTTTATCTGGGTCAATAACACCGTCAATCTTACCGTTCTCGTCAAGAAGATAAACCATAGGCTTAAATTTACTAATAGTAGTTTTAGCCATAAATCTGTCTTTCTTATGTTTAGCCCAAAGAGCTTCAACGGAAGTAGTACTTTGAGTAGCAGCAACAGCATCAGTATATGCTTTATCTAAAGCAAGATAATCTTCATCAAGTTTTCTATCATAAGCTTGAACAAAACGACCATTCTTAATCATTCTATTATAATTAACAGATTGACCAGCTTTGGCAGCACGTTCTTTAATAGCTTTCATCTGAGAAGCAAATTCAACAGCTTCATTTCTACCTTTTATTTCAGCTTCTTTAAGATGTTTATCAACTTCTTTTATAACAGTTTGAACAATAGTATTACGATTAAAATGAACATCTTGTAACCAAAGGTCAAGGAAACTTGTATCTCCATAGTTAGTAAAGATGTCCATCATTCTTTCTTTCAGCATCGGGTTGTTACTCGTTACTTCATAGAAACGAACAAACCAATTATCACAAGCTTTATTAACCGCAACATTATTCTCAAGTTTAGTAAGAATTTCCTTAATAGTATTGATTGCTTCAATAGTAGCATCATCGGCACCAGTCACAGGCAAATCTTTAAACATAGAGAAACGGCTACGTAAAGTATTAACAGTATTAATAATGTTAAAGAAATCATTCTTAATAGTATCGTTCTCAACTTCGGCAATAACATTTTGAACAGAACCAATAATATTATTACCTAATTCAGAAAGTTCACTCGCTGGAAGATTGATATAATCTTTGAAAGCAGCTTGGAAATTATCAAGATTAATCTTACCATTATTAATAAGTTCAACAACTTTATTGTAAGCAGCAATAAGCTCATTGTCGTATCCTCTACGGGGGGTTGTACTGATGTTTATTTCAGCACCGACATTATTGACAAAATCGGTATTAGCAAGAACTTGTTTAATATTTCGTTTAACAGCAATAACAGCTTCAATAACAGCGTGGTCGTCAATAGCAATAGAATTTCCATTAACGTCAACCATAAAATTATTAATGCGACCGTTAAGTTCAGAATAAACAGCTTTAAAATAATTAGCAACAGCAACTGCGTTAAGAGGCATATTAGATGCAATAGCATTAGCATCAATATTATTCAAATTGGCATTATGGAAAGTACGCATAACAGAAGCAGCAATCTTATCTCCATTCTGAGCACGTCTTCCTATATAAGCATTAACTCTCTTAAATCTATCAACAATAGGGTCGCCGTCAGATATAGCTGAATAAAGAATAGTAGGTTTATGAACAACTACTCTATGAAGTTGATAATCTTCTTCAAGATTACGGTTAGGATATTCTTTAAGAACGCGAGCATATTCAACACTATTTTGGTCATTTTTATCTGTAATAGCGGCAGCTATTTCATTATTCATTCTTGTTGCTATATAAGTATAACCGTCACGAGCAACAAAATCAACTGTGCCAGTAAACCCAGGATTTACAACAACAGGAGCAGGATTTTCATAGAAATCATTATTAGCGATAACATTTTCAACAGCAGCATTGGTTTCAACAGTAACAATATCGCTTTCGTCCATTTGTTGCATAAGCAAATCAAAATGCTTAGCAAGTTTATTTTCAGTAGCATTATGAATTACTTCGTCGATAGCAGGATAAATATTATTATCTTTAATAATACTCTTTTCAACAGTTTTATTTACATCAATTGTAGAAAGTCTTGACAAAGGATGATAAACAATAACACCGTCGTCGTAAATACCAGTATAGGTACGAGTAACACCACCATAAGTAAGACGAATAACAGTCTTAGGACTACCGTCTTCGTTAATCAAATTGCCATAAGTAAGAAGTTCATTAAATTCAGCAGGAGTCATATCTTCGCCAATATTATTAAGATTAATAACAATCTTAGAACTATCTTTAGTATAATAAATCGAACGACGAAGAGCAGCTTCTTTATCTTTATTCTTTGCAATAAGACGACCTATATTAGCAAATTGAGTTCTAAAACTATCAAGATTTTGACGAACATAACCAAGAGCCAATCTAACAGATACCTGCCCCGTAGAGGGAGAAACACGCCAATTGTCCATACCAACTTTTGCATCATCGGCTATATTAAGACCACCTTGATTAAAAGCATTAAGAACTGTAACAGGTATTGCACGAGTAACAGCTCCATAACGGAAAAGATTACCTTCAAGAACGTATGCGTATTTAACTAAATCAGCAAGGGCAAGTTTAATAATAGGATTATTACTACTCCATGCAATATTAAAATCGTTATGAACAGTATCAATGTTATTGTTACCTTGATTTAAACGGATTTGTTGACCAGTATAACCTTGACGACGGAAAGCATTATCATTAAAAGTATTAACATCAAAATGTCTAAAGATGCCTATATCTTCACCAAAATTCTGTTGTATCCAAATAACTTTCTGAGCAGGAGTAAACTGATTGAAAGCATTTATTTCTTCTTGAGTAGGATTAGTTATATCATTAATAACTAAATCGTCAATAGCTTCATTGCTAAAACCAATACCAGCAATACGAGCAAGTTCCATTTCTCGAATAGCATAACTATTATCAGAAGTCATTACTTTATCAATACCAAACATGCCAGTTTGAGAATCAATAGTAATAGGAGAAGTCAAAGCTGTATAACCAGCATTAGCTAAATAAGAACGAGAAACAAGCCAAGCAGAATAATCTTTATATTGTTCTTCGGTAAGACGACCGTTAGAACTCAAATCTCCAAGAACATTAACTCGTTGAACAAATTGTTCAGAAGCAGTATCATTAAAAGCAGATGCAACTTTAACAGAAAGAACGGTAGACTTTTGTAAATAATTAGCAAGAATAGGATAAGTACTCTGCATAACATCAGATTTAGCAAAAGCTTCAATACCATTTTCTATTCCAGGAAACATAGATTCAAGAAGACCAGTTTCATTACCAGTTTCTTCATTAAAAGAATAAAGTTTATTAGAACTGTTAATCAAACGATTAATATCAGTAAAAACTTTATTGTTCATATAGAACGTTTGCTTAGCACCATATTTATCAGTAGTCATAATAGAAAGGTGACTGTTAATAATATTGCCAAGAGTACGAATATTATAGAACTGTTTAAGAGCAACATAGTCATGGATTGATCCCTCTACGGGGGAGAGCTTGTTTTCAGCCCGTTTACGGTTCATTTCAATATTAATAGGCGGATTATGTCTATCACCATAAATACGTTCTATTTCATCACCAAATTTAGCATCAAGAGCAGAAATAACAGCATTAATACTATTAGAAGTTTCAATACCATTTACTTTTGCTAAATCAACAAAAGTAGTAACAAGCGGGTCAAGTCCACTCTTAACTCCAAAACCTTGATTTTCGTTAACATTACGGACAAGTTTATCCATAATAGGTTGATAAAGCATACTAAGAGCTGTATCGAAATCAATACCTGCAATAGTCATTGTTTTGAAAGCAACGAACGTATATCGGTTAAGATTACGAACAGCATCAGCTTTCATAACATCAAGAATATATGCAGTAGTTTGTGAAGTATAAGAAGTAATAAGAGCACCATGAATATTCTTATTATCAGTACTCCAACCAAGTTTATTGTGGCGAATAATAACTTTATCGCCATCAATAGTTACATTGTCTTCTCCTTTAGCATTAAAACGAGCTTTAATAGCAGCTTCATCTTTATAGTATTTCTTAAGTTCAGATAAACTATAAACAACAGGTATAGATTTATGAGCAGTCATTCTTGTTACATTACCAATGCTGGCAAGAGTATCAAGATTAACAGATATACCTTTAAGAGTACGTCCAGCAGAAGCAGCTTCATGCCAATTAAGCTGAGTAAGAAAATCATGCGAACCAACTCGATTAGGATTAACAACATATTGAGAAGCAGTATCAACACGTTTGCGCCAAGCTTTATTAAACTCATCTAAAACTTTAAAGTTAGACGTACCGACATTTTCCTCAACAGCACTATCCAAATGAAGAATACTAATAAAAGCATCAAGCAAATCATTATTACGATTACGAACATCAACTCTATCGGCTTTATCAGCACTAAACCATTTATCATACGACATCATTTGGGCTTCTCTCGCCGACTTTTGTGCTTCGTTGAACTGTTGTTCACGTGCCTGCGAGAAAACGTCTTGTAGGGCTTCGGAGAGCTTCTGTGAGTGTTCTACATTGGCATCCGACTGTGCGTCCATTTCTTGTTGTAGTTGCTCGAATACAAGCTGAACATTATCAAGAGCTTCAGTTTCAGCAATAGTATTAGACATTTTAAGCTCGTAAAGACGAGTAAGAACTCCAGCAACATAATCGGAAGTTTTAACATTCTTAGGCTTATTGCCAATAGTAGTAGCTATTTTATATAAATCTTCTTTAACGTTAGGATTCTTACTATTCTTAGCAGATTTCCAAATACCGTCAACAGATTTATACATACTATCAATACGAGCTTTAACAGCTTCGTAATAATCAGCATTTAGCTTCTCACGTTCAGCATTAGATTGAGCTTTAATCTCATCTTTAGTAAGTGCAGCTTTATCAACATAATCACGAATCTTTCTACGAGCGATTTTATCAATGTTAGAAAGAACATAATTAACATAACCAATCTTACTTTCTTCGCTATCACGTGCAGCGTCAAGATGAAATTTCTTATCATTATAAACAGTAACTTTACCATCTTTTCCTTTAGTAAGACCAAATGTCATAGCATAAACACTATCAACATCATAGTCGGAACCAGATTGATGAACCCAGTTCTCAGGAAGAACAACAGTACTATCACTAACATCAGGAAGAAAGTCAACAACGCGCATAATAATAACAGATTGCTTACCCTCAGTAGGAATACGATAACCAATCATTGTACGAGCATCTTCGCTAACATCTTCTATATTAACACCGTCAAGTTCTTTGCTCCAACGAGGAAGTTTGATTTCAGCATAATAAACATTGTTATCATTGTATTTGCCAATCTTACGATAAGCAAGTTTATCATCTGTGGCAGTATCTTTAGTTGTTTTCCAACCACCAAAACCAAAATCGGCAACCTGTGCAGCATGCCAACCCGGCATACGTTGACGAGTAATCTCACGATTAAAAATACCGTTAACAAGATTTTCTATCTTATTAGAAATACTATTAAGATACATCGGATAACGAGGATTGCCATTTTCGTCAGTAGTAAGAAAATCAAGAGTATTTTTATCTGCACCATTGCGAGCAGCATTTTCACGAGCAAGTTTCAAAAGTCTTTCATAATTAAGACCAAGAATATTACCTTGCTCGTCAAATTGAAGATTACCATTAGAATCAAGAGGAATATTAAGCAAAGTACAAGCGTTAGCAAAAGAAGTATTTATATTAGAAACAATATTACGGAAAACTCTTTGTTTAAGAGCACGACCAGTAGTATCATTAGGAATATTATCAAGAAGCTTCTTATAAACTTGAATACCTATTTTATTCTCTTTATCTTTAAGATGAGAAGGAACTTCTTGTTGACGATAAAGATAAGTATATTGATAAGGTTCTTTATACTTATCAGCATCAGCAATAAACCGCTGGAGCTTAGCATCAGTTAGCTCCCCCGTAGAGGAATCCCATAGCTCAATCAATCTATTCTTAGCAGCTTTAGAAGTTTCAACAGTATTAAGTTGGTCAATTCCAGCAGCTTTCATAGCATTGTAAATAGCTTCAAATTCTGTTCCTTTTATAAGTTTAGGAATAAGAACATATTCGGCATTCTTTATTTGAAGAGGAACTTCACGATTACGAGCAGCATCATAATGAAGAGTATAATAGAAATTCTTTTGAACTTGAATTTTGTTAAGAGCATCAAAATCAATTTCTTCAAGCGGCTTATCACTAAGAAGAGCTTCTATAACATTTTTATATTTATTATATTCGCCAGCAATATAAACGCGACGAATAAACTCATCAAAAGTAATATAAGATTGAGCATCATTAACTTTTTCTTTACCACGATAAGCATCAAGAAGTTCTTCTCTACGAGCTTTTGGAACTTTAGCTTTTTTAAGTTGAGCTTCAATACGGTCAATAGTTTCTTGTGTAGCAGCACGTTTTGTATTCAAAACTGTAACTGCATTGAAAGAAGAACCAACTTCAAATTGACGACCGCCAGCTTCAAATTTAATTTTAGGAGCAGTCGCAAGATTTGTATCATTTACACGAATATTGCTATTACCAAAAGGAGCACCGCTACCTTGAACTTCTTTAAGACGTTTAAGAATATCTCCACTATTTTTATAGTATTTACTTTTGCCATTAAATAAATCATCAAGATTACGTTGATGAATAACAGCATTAAGAAGAAATTCTTGTATTTTCGGCTTATTAATAATAACCTTTTTAGCGTTTTCATTAATAGCTTCCATATAAGCCAGAAATTCTTCTTTAAGACTTTCGTAAGCGTTGGTAAGATAACTATCAAGATATTGAGAAATAGCATCGTTAATAGCAGCAACTTGTTTGTTATTAAGTATAACTTGACCGTTGACTACTTGTATTCCAGTATCGCCAATTTGACCATAAAGAATATCAATAACTTTGCCATTACCAAGAAGATTATCATACAGACTAAGGTCAGCATATTCTGTATCTAATTCAGAAAGACGAACACCACGACCATGAAGAATATATTCGCCAGTAGTTTCATCAATATGAAATACCCCTTTATAAGTTTTAGTCTTCCCATCAACAGTTTCTTTATAATCAGCAACTTCATAGTTTTCATACATAAGCTTTTCATCATAAGTACTACTAATAACAGGAGCACCGTTTACAAACTCAAAAGCATAGCCAGGATTATTACTTGCTTCAAAAATATAAGCATAAATATTATAAGCATCAAGAATTTCTTGATAAATAATATTACGGAAAGAAGCAAATATAGGATGGTTTACATTAAAAGCTCGACCATTATCAGTGTCTTGGAAAAGACCATTCATATTAATAATAGGAGCTTTAAACATAAATTGATTTCCAGCATCGGACGGGATACTAAGGAAAAGATTGGCAAAACGAACTTTATGGTCTTTACCATTAAATGTAATAGATTCTTCTTTAGCGGCAATAAATTCAAGGAAATTAGACATAAGATAATCTCCTTTAGTCATAGTCTTATAAATATAAGGAGAATAATCTCGTCTGTCGTTAGCACCATTAAAGAAACTAACTCGCATTAATTCTTTACCATAAGAAGTAAGTTCGTATTGATTACCAACTTTTCTAAATAGACCGGGAACAAGATTACCGTCATTGTCAACTTTCTCAATAAGAATGTTACTATAATTATAATCAGTACTCTTAAACTTTTGTTCAGCAAAAGCACGACATGCTTCTTCGCTATCAAGTATTTGATTAAAAGTAAGAACATAATTACGATTAAGAACATCCGATTGAAGATTGCCTTCGGGATTACGACTATTAAGAGAAACAGAAGTCGCTAAATATTTATTAAGGTCGTTAGCAAATGAACGAAGATTTATAACTTGTATAGGACGGAAAAAACTACCTTGTTGAGCATCAAACGCAGCACGCTCTTCGGGAGTAGCTTTAATATATTTATTTTTAATAGTATTAAAATCGCGAGAAGTTTTAAAAGTATTAGATAATTCAGTAATAAAGTCATTATATAATTTAGGTTTACGAAGATTACTCATAGTTTGATTTTCACCACGAGCATATTGTTTAATAGCATCAACTGTAATATTAGGAACAACAAGTTTGGCTATCTTATATATTTTATAAACAAATTCTTCTTCGGTAGTATCACCGTAAGTAATATTATTTTTAGTAAACTCAAGAAGTTCATTAAGTTGGCTAATAGCTTTACTTGCTTTAGGAACAGAAATATTACGAACAGCGTTATCAAGCTTATTGAAAATAACATCTGCGGGGTGAGCAGATAAATTGGTAACATTAGTACGAGGATTACCTTTACTATCAATATAAGTTTCAGTCTTATTAGGAATAGGACGATTAAAAATCATTCTAAACTTATAAGCAAATTGAGGATTTTCTTTAAGATATTGCTTAATATAAATAAGAGATTCGGCTCCTTTTACATTATTAGCAACTTCTTCAAGACTATCCATAAATACATCGAAGTTATCATTACGAACTTTGGTATAAAGAAGAGCTTTCAGAAAATCAGCATCTTCATATTCAAGCGTACCAACATTTTCATTAACTTTACGATAGAAACGATTATTACCTTTTGCAGTAGCATTAATCGTAGTATTTTCAAGTTTAGGAATAGTATTAAGGAAAACTTTAACTATTTCGTCAATATGTCCCTCATAGTTAGTAATTACACCAAGAGTATTTGTAAGCTGTTCCAGTTGATTATCGGTAGCATCTACCGCATCAGCATTAAGTTCTCCAGTTTCATAGAAATCTTTACTATCAGAATCAACTGTATCATCATCAGAAGTATCGTCAAGACGATTAATAATAGACGCTACTTGCTTATGATTAGCAACTTCATTAAAGAAAGCTTTATCTTGAAGAAGCATAATCATATTATAATGATTTTTAAGAGGAGTAGTATCAATTACATTGCTGAGATAACCAAGTATTTGAGAACGAGGACTCTTATTGCTCATAAAAACTTGAATAGTATTACCTACTTCAGCGTCAACATTAGCGTAATAATTACGAGTAGTAGCAATAAAATTATCAACAATTACTTCATATAATCTATTATGAAGTTTATTATAAGTTTTAATAGAATTACGACCACTAAATAAATCGTTAAAGTAAATAACATTAGCAACATTAGCTAAATAATTAATAGCATCAACACGAGCAACATAGGAACTAAAACCTTGATTTTTCTCTTTGGCTTCATTATTTATAATGTCACCAATACTACGAGTAAAATTAGCTTTATAAGCAATAATAGCTTTATAAAGCTCATCCATGTTTGTATAGTCGATGTTATTATCAACTAAATACTTTTTAAAACCGTCCTCTTGAGTAACGGCAAAAAGGGCATTGTAACTCTTTGTTCCTTGTCCAACCTCAGTTGCAAGTTTTTTGTTAAGAGCGTCATTGTTAATAATGACTGTACTACAATCCATAACATTAATAAATTTATTGTTAATAATAGCAATGTCGGACACGAAGTAAAACATACTTACATGCCCGACAATGCGGTTTATTTGGCTTCTAAGCCACGTTTATTTTCAGTTGATTAATCTATCGGCACGTCATATAAAGTTCGCCACGCAGCAGCGCTGAACGCATAGCGGGCTGTAATGGTGTCGGCATACCGTTCACGAAGTCGGATAGATTTTGTGCCGTATAATTGTCACTAACAGCACTAAGTAGATTATCATCATTATAACCACCATCATCTGGATTAGTAAATTCATCATTACCATAAAATTCAGGATTGTTTAAACCTTGTTCAGAAAGGTCAATATCATAAGTTTGTGGAGCAGTATTAGCAGCAGTAATTGCATTATCAATCTTAGGATTAATACTATTAAGCAATTCAAGTTCACGTTCAAGCAAACTATCTTTATTAACTTCAATACCAAGAATATCTATAATAATATCAAGAAGTTGTCTAAGTAAAGATTTATTTTCAGTCTTATTAAGAGGAGTTCCGTCAGCAGAAATATTATTAAGATGATTAATAAGTTCACCATTAGTAAGCGTTTCAACAATAAATTCTTCAAGAGCAATAGATTCATCAGCACGAATATTAAGGAATTTAGTATAAGAAGCATCATCAGGATGATTTTCTTCCACATACTTTTTATAAGCTTCATATATAGGACGAAGTTTATTAAGAGCTTCTGTACGAGTATATTTGTTATTTAAATTCTGATGAAGACTTTCATGTACAAAACGTCTTAAACCCCAAAAATAATCATGTTTAGCAAATTCATCAGAATTAAAAACAATAGAATTATTTTCATAATCGTATGCAGCATAAGCAGGATTGCCTTGTACATCAAGAAGATTATTATTTACTTCCGCTAATATAGGCAAGAAACCTAAATTATCAATAGCATCAAGTATTTTTAACGCATTTTCGTTGCCGTCAAGTATAGTTTTATAAGTATCAATTATAGTATTACCTTTATTAAGTAAATCAACAAAAACAGTAGAATCGAATTTATCAGTCAATTTTTTGGAAGAAACAGCATTATTATTAGCAATAGCAGGATTAAATATAGTATTGACTGCAACATACTTATTATGACTATAATTGTTTCCATTAGCATCTTTAGTAAGTTTAGTTCTAATCAAACCGTTATTAACAAGAAACTCTTGATAACTATTATATTCAGTTTTATAAGAACCAACATTAATATAAACTTTACCGTCTTTTTTACCTACATATCTACCAGCAATTTCTCTTTTAGTTTTATCAGCGGCCATTTTAAAAGGAACACTAATAAACGCATTATTAATAAAAATATCAATATCTTCAAGCAAATCTTGATTAGTATTGGCTTGATTAAAACTACTTACGTAAGCATAAGTTTGTTTAGTATCAGCAGCTTCAACAGAACGATTACCTCTATTTGCAGTATCAGTATTAAAAGCCACATTGCGTCCATATTGTCCAGACGCTTCATTAAGAGTAAACAAATAATGTTTATGAGTAGTACGATTACCAGTATGGTCACGACCTTCTGTATAAAAATAAAAACTAACAAAACCTTGTTTAGTATTATGGAAAAAATCAATTCCATTAAACAAACCAGTTTTACCAAAAAGTTCACCGGCATATTTAGCTACATCATCAAGAGTTATTTTATTAGTAAGAAAACCATGTATCCAAGCAGCTATTTCTCCACGCATACCTGCTTTAATACTATTAATTTTATCGTTAGATATATCAGCAAATAAAGGTTTAGCTATTTGAGCCATATCATATCCACCATGACCGTCAGGAACAAACAAAAATGAAGTACCAATATATTCATCATTTTTATTAGCTTTACGAAGACCATCTTCGTCATTAACTTGGAACAAACCTTTTTGAGTAACAGTAGCAAGTTTAACTTTATCTTCGTTATAATCATCAACAGCATCAAGAACTTCTTGACTGTTTTCGTCAGTTAGAAGTATATTTCCACGATTAACTTTACCAACAACAAAATCTCCTTGAACTTCACCGTTAGCATAAGCATAAGTTTGAGCATAAGAAGAACCAATCTTTAAGAACCAATCTTCAATACTATCTTTAATTTCAGAAGGATGTGCAAAAGCAGTTCCGATAATATCAGAAAGATGCTTAACATGATTATAAACATCATCATCAGTTTTAACACCAACGCTAATATTATTATTTTTAATTAAAGGATAAAGACGAGCAATTTCTTTTTGTACTCCTGCATCCTCTACGGGGTTAAGACCTGCGTAATTAAGTTCAAGAATACGTTGATTAAGAAGAAACAGTTCATTGGCTAAAGTAGGATTATTGTTTATAATATCAAAAACATAATCTTTAAAATCGCTATCTACACTACCGTCGTCGTTAATAATAACATTATATTTCCAACCGTAATTAACATGACTAAGAGTACCAGTTCTATCATCATATCTCGGAATACCCATGTAACCAACAACTCCATGAGTTTTAGGATTAATAAAGTATAAACGAGATTTATCTTTACTAATATTGGCTACAAGTTTATCTCCCGGATTAAGATTTACAACAGCAGTATATCTTTCTTCATTGTTAATAGTTTCATCAACGTTTATAGTATTTTGATTACTCGTAGAAAGTAAAGCAAGACGATTCTCAGTATGTTTATAAATACGATTGGCTTTTTGTTCTCTACTTAAACGATAAACACTTGGGTCATCAGTAGCAACAAACTTTTGATTAATAGGACTTTGAAGATATTTAGCAACTTCATCAAACAAAAACTCAGCAACTATATCTGTACCAGCAATATTATAAATATGAGCAACTAAATCTTCAATATTAAAGTAAGTTTTATCGTTAATATCAAAACCAAACTTTTCTTTAGTATTAGGGTTAGTCTTATCAACAAATTGTTCGATAATAGTTTGAACAGCAGAACGATTACCACGACGACGATTAATAAGTGCAAATAAAGCTCTACGAAGCATTATCTTATCATTATCATCCAAAGCACTGGTAAGAATACCTTGTTGACGAACAACATAATCTCCGTAAATAGCACCTACAAGATTGTTCCAAGCAATATCAGCATCTTCTTTAGTTATACCAGCAGACTTAGCCGCAGCAATAAAAGAAGAATAAGCTGTTTGAACATCATCGGCGGTAAGGGTTTCAGGATTTTCAATATTAGTACCAAACCATTCAAGTAGAAAATCATGTACAGCAACATCATCATAAACGGGTTGCGCAGGCGGATTAACAGGAACAGCAGCAGTCTGAGGATTGTTTCCATCCTCTACGGGGGGTTGTTCAGTTGTATCGGCTTGATTGGCAGGATTGGCATTATCTGCTGGATTGGCAGGATTAGCAGCATTGTCAATAGGAGCAGATACAGGCGCAGCAGACGATTCAGACGCAGTACCATTAACCTGCCCCGTAGAGGATTGAGCTGCATCAGCATTTACTGCCTCGCTTAAATTCGTGCCACCGGGCTCTTGTTCAGGTTCTTTAAAAGCGTCATGCTGGTCTTGTATTTCTTTAAGTCTACGAAGACCGTCAATGTACGCATACATTTCGTCATTATTAATATCAGAAGCAGCAAAAACAGTTTTGACTTTATCATAAGTACGAGCATCTTCTTCTGATAGATTATTACTATCAAAAATATTATTTCCATACTTATCATAAAGTCTTTCCAAATCTTTAAAAGCTCCATCAATAATATCTTTACGAGCTTTATCAAAAAACTTATTATAATGCTTAATCTGCTTTTTAAGAGATTTATCATCATCTTTAACAGTATTTTCTTCAATAGCATTACTTAAACGACGATTATAAAGATTATAAGTAATATCATATTCATTACTATATAAATCTCTAAATTCTTTAGCTTTTTTAGCAACACTATCATCGGTTTGTTCAGTAAAACCAATAGGCGGATTATCTTCAAGATATTTAATCTTAGCTTGAACATCAGCAATCAATTCTTGATTAGAAGAATTATCTTCACTAAGACGAAGATTAACAAGCTGATTACGAAGAGTAAGAAGCTGATTTTCATAAACATTTTGTTCAATAGCTTGTTCATATTCAGGAGTTATATGTCCAGCATTAGCAACTTCTTCGTTATAAAGATTTTCATAAGCAGTAAGCATTTGTTTTCTATAATGCTCAGCATTCTTTCTATTAAGATGTTGACGTGCAATAATTTGAGCAATATTAAAATTAGCTCCATTCTTCATAGCACGATTAACTATAGTAACATAGTCTTTCTTAGCGGCAGCGACATCTGCAATAGCATCTTGTTGGAATTGAGCAGCTTGTTGTTCAGTAAGACCAAAACGTTCTTTATAACCTTTGCGAACAGCATCGCTATTAAGATAAGCTTCAAGAAAATCTACATTACCAACATCAACAGCATTCATAACAAGCTGCGAAGTATATTGTTTACGAGCAACTTCTAAAAGAAATTCTTTTTCAGAGTTATTGGCAATAACAGGATTATTTCCATTCTCATCAGCAGCAAAAGGATTAACATTATCTTCATTAATCTTTTTAATCTGTTGTTGATATTGTTGCGCAACAAGTTCACGATTATTAATCTCATTCTCTCGTTGTTTCTCAGCACTAACAAATTCTTTATTAAATTTACGATTATAAAGACCACCGATACTTTCAGCACCAGCACTGAAAACTACGCCACCAAGAACTCCCCAAAAAGCACTTTCCCACATGTGAGGGTCAGTAAGATAATCAGTGAAATCTTTAATAGGAGTATCTTTATCAAAAACATATCGAGCAAGCTCCATACCTTTCTCAGAAGCAACATAGTTAACAGCTTCTTCAACACCCTCTGTCCATTCGTTACGAACACCATGAAGAATATCGTAACCGAGATTAGACATAATTTGTTTAGCTTTATCAAGACGAGTAACAACTCGAGCAGCATCATCGGCAGCTTCTGCGGCAGTCATTCCAAATCTACGAGTAACAGCTTCATTAAGGTTACGAAGATTAGCACTCTTACCAACAGCTAAAGGAGCACTTGCGAGTTTACGCAAACCATAAAGCTGAAAAACATCAAAACCAATATTCCACCAGTCGGTGTTAAAAGTAACATCAGCAGCATTGGTTGCAATATCTTCCGCAATAGAATTATCATCCATTTCAGCATATTGAGGATTATTTTTATTAAATTCAATACGCTGTTCAGGAGTCATATTTTGAAGTTCACCTAAAGCATATTCTTTAGCATTTTCTTTAGTGCCAATAGCTTCTTGATAATTCTCAAGTAAACGCATAGTAGCACCTTGAGTAAGAAGCTTACCACCAGTAGCAATCACGTCACGAGTTTTTTGTCCCATATTAATGAGATTGGCAGCTTTAGTGGCATTCTTTGAAAGATTAAGAAGTTTACCAACAGCACTTAAACCTTTTGTAACTCCAACACCAGGAACCATAAGAGTAAGAGATGAAGCAATACTTGGAGCCATTTCAGCCCACCAAGCCATATCAGCAACGTCAAAAGCTTTATCTGGATTTTCACGATACAGAGGCATACGAGCATCTATGGCATCTTTGAAATCAGATAAAGCTTGAACAACTTCAGGACGTTCATAATTAAAACCGTCCTCATCTAAAGCATCTACTAAAACAGATGCTAAATCGGCTGTACCGACAACAGTTCCAACAGTAATAGTATTTAAGGTTCTACCGAGAGCATAAATAGCTTGACCAACATTACTTTGATTTTTAGCACGTTCTAAATTAAGAGTTTCTTCATCATCAAAGTTATTTACATAAACATCGTAAGGAGCGTAATCTTTTGGATGAAGATTAATAGGCGCATTACGATAACTAAGTCCTTCTGTAAATTGTCTTGTAAGTCCAGTAGTACTACTGCCCTCAGTATCTGTATTAACGATAAACGGGGGCTGAAGTGCCCCCTTTTTAGTTTTAGGATTATAATCAGGATTTGGAACTCTATTTCCCTCTTGTAAAAACTTTAATACATTCATGTTATCTATAATTAGTTAAGTTCCTACTAATAATATTTGATATATTGCCAGCATAATCAGTAGTACCATAAAGATATTGAGAATATGCTTGAGAAATACTATTAATAATGGCTTGAGTATAAGTAGCATTAGGAGCATTTCCAGTAACATAAGCATCTCCCAAATCTTCAAGTCGAATACTCTTTTCAATCAAGTCTTGAGCTTCCATAGGAGTAAGACTACGAATAACTTGATTATTTGTTACATTAACAAGGTCAAGGTCTGGAGTAATTCGATATTTGCCAATATTAGCATCATAAGGACTATTACCAATATTAAATTGTTGTTTATAACTACGAAGATTTTGTGTACGCATACCAGCTTTAATATTAGTATCTTGCATCCATTCTTTAGTCATAACAGGATTAAGGTCAAAACGAATACGTTTAGGAGCATCGTTAGACTTCTTCGGGTCTTTGACACTAACAATAGCTTGAATAGAATTATTAAAAGGAGTTATACCTTTAGTAACAACATTCTCTTTAGCATTAGCAAGAAGATTAGTGTATTTAAGTTCTTCTTCCGTATCCATTTCACGATAAGTATTTAAATCTTCATCGTATATATAAGTATTAGGACTTTGAGTTAAATCAATATTGCCGATACCTTGATAGAAACGTTCATCTTCAATATTCATAATAGCATTGTTATCTTCAAGCTTGCCAATACCATGTTTGATATTATATTCGGCTTGTGCTTGGGCAGGCGTAGCATTAGGAGAATATTGAGTAGGAATAGCAACTTCTTGTTGAATAATAGCTTCGGCGTTCTGATTAAGATTGTCGCCAAAATCAGCAAAGTTATTTAATACTCCACCAAGAGTTGTATTAGCTCCATAATTCCAACTACGAGTAGGAAGATTGGTATCTAATTTATGAAATATATTTCCGTCTTTGTCAAGAGTAACAACATTAGCAAAATATCTTGTTTTATCATAATCAACAAGACCAAATCCTCTTGTCATGGCATCAAAAGAACGACCTATTTCATTAAAGAAAGAAGTGTTTTCATTACGAGCATCACGAATAGCTTTAGAAAATATGAATAAATTATCTTTATAAGCACGAGGCAATTGAACATAATTCATACCATTCTCTTTACCGATTTGAACACCAAGAGAACGAACCGCTTCATCACCACCAAGACTTTTAACTAAAGAAGCATATTCATCATCACGAAGATAAGCACGAACATTTTCAACATGAGGTGGATAAGCAGCATCAGTATATTCATTTACAGCAGTTCTAAATTGATTATTGGTAGGCAAATCAGTACCGGAACTAAGAGCTGTGTACATTTCAAAAGCATCACCAGCTTCTGTTCCTTTCTGAACTCCAAGAAGATTATCAAGAAATTCTTGGTCGTCTGAAATAGACTTAACAGCTTTAAGAGCAATAAGTTTATCCATACCATTAGGCATAGCATCTACTTGTTGACGCAAAGCATCAGGAGTAAGAGTATTTACATCAGCATTAATACCGTTACGAGCGAAGACTTCGCCAAGAGCTGCTTTATTAGATTGAATATTTCCACGAGCATTAATAGCACTTTGATTTTTAACAGTAATACTCGGAGCATCATACATTTGATTAGGAAAGCTCATATCCGAAACAGCAGCGCCGCTTCCAGCAGCAAGCTTTCTTGCAGACTGAAGAGCGGTTCCAAATTTAGCACTACCATAAACACGGTTATAAGTAGCAGCTTTAATAAAATTATTAAAACGACGATTAATAAATTCTTGCTCGTTTAAAAGATTACCATTATGGTCACGAACATCAGCGTTCTTACCTTGTGTTTGGTCTTTCCACATAGCAATCTTATAATCTTGTTGAAGACTGGCTTTGGCACCAGGAGTTCCCTCAATAGCTGCGTCAATAGCAGCTTGAAGCTTTTCAGTACTAAGTCTATTATACTTAGTACCTTGTTTCATAAAGATTTCTCCAGTGGCAGATTGAGTAAAATCATCGGTAGGATTATCATTAGCATCAAGGAAAGTATAACTTTCACCGCCGCCAGCATCTTCTTGAACCATTTTCAAAGCTTGATTATAAATAACAGAAGTAGGTATTTCACTAACTTCTTGTTCAGCAGGTTTCCATTCAGTACCACCAATAACATTTCCAGCAGCATCAAGTTTATCTTCATAATGATAAGTATTAGCTTGACGATAATAATTTTTATAATCTTCTGATAAATCAGTACGAGCATTAAGATTATCTTGATAAGCTTTATATTGTTGTTGAGCACGAAGACGACCAAGAACTCTTGGGTCAGACATAAGATTACCAGCTTCAGCAACAATATCATCAAGAGCATAACCTTTAAAATCGTCAATCATAGCATCGTTAATCTTACTCTGAACATTATTAACAAGAAGCTGTTTAAATTCATCTTCTTGAGCATTAAGTTCAAGTTGACCGATTTGCTTTTTCAATTCGCTTTCTTGAGCAACAGCAACATCGTGACGATTTTGAAGATAATCATAAGTTTGTCCAATAACTTCAAGATTATGTTTTGGAACATAAGTATAATCAACAGTTTTAAAACTTCCAAAAGGCATAGTATATAATTTTATTTATTAATACCAAGAGTACGTAACATAAGCTTATTCACATTCGGAGCACGAAGACCAAGAACTTTCAAAGTTTCTTCATCAAGTTTAGCTTGACGTTTGTTTCTATTCCAAACATCAAAAGCATTTCCAACATTTCCAAGCAGACTGCTAACAATATTAGCTCTTGCTTCAGCTTTAGCTCCGTCAATTCCAGCTTGATGAATAAGAGAATTAATTCTATTACCGGCATTGAATTGGTCGGCTTGTGCTTTAAGATTAGCATTTGCGGTAGAAACAGCAAGTCTATTTTGAACATTGGCTGTATCAGCAGCAAGACGAAGGCGAGCACGATTAGCCATTTGAGCAGCAAGTGCTTGATTGTATTGGTCATAACGAGCAAGATTACGAGCAGTAACTTCTTGCTGATTAAGTTTGTCCTTGTTAATCAATTCAGTTTCAATATTCTCTTTCTGAGCATAAACTTGATTCTTAGCTTCTTGTCCACGAAGAGCAGCAAGCTGTTTACGAGCAAGACCTACACGACTGTTAGAAGTATTGCGGTCAATATCTCGCATAGTACGACGAGTTTCATCTTCTATTTTAGCAAGCTGAGGATTAGCATTATAACGAGTTTTAAGTTTAGCAGCAGCCATCAAAATAGGAGCAGGAATATCTTTTAAGTCTTCTTCATTAAGTTTAATCTCGCCAGGATTAGAAATAGTAGGAGCAGTAATAGTAGGTGGAGTATAACTATGAAGTTGATTAACAAAAATATTACTCATAAGAGCATCAATAGCAGACGAACCAAGATTAATACCAAATTGAATATTATCAAGATTTCGAGTTTTGGTAATATCTTCTTGATAAGGACGTCTTAAATTATCTAATATAGAAAGATAATTTATATCGTTATTAACGTTTTTAGCAAGACGATTAACAACAATAGGAGCTAAGTTACGTCTAATCATAGCAGCATTTTCATCACTTGCAGACATAACTTTAGAACTGTCAAGAGGATTAGTAGAAAAGGCAACAGGAGCAACTGGAACAGAAACAGATTGTCGTTTATTGCTACCCCCCGTAAAGGATGAAGCAATTTTATTTGTTATATTAGGTGTAATAGTTGGAGCAGTAACTGTTGTTTTAGTAGTTGGAATTTCTATGTTAGTAGGAGATACTTCTATTTTTTCGTCTATAAGTTGAGGTTCTGCATTAGGAAAAGGAATAGCCTCATTACGTCCAATAACTAAATATTGTTGACCTTTGTAATTAACAGTATCCCCTACATTATATCTTTTATCATTAATTCTAAAACCGCTACCAACTTTAGCTTTAGCTCGACCACCAATACTAAATTTATGAGTTCTTTTTTCGGTTTCAGAAATAACATGTGCAACAAAAGTATTATCTCGTTTAGCATCCAAAGGTTTTTGAGAAATATCAGCAGTAACTAAACGATTGTGCAAATCAGCCCAACCAACCCTACGAGGTTTTTCGGGTTCTTTGTCAACAGTACCTTTTGGCATAATTATAGCAGAAGCCAAAAGACTAAGATTATGAAGTCCAGGTTTAGAATAACGTCCATTAAAACGAGGTTTTCTTTCACCACCATAAGCAAAAGCTTCACGTGACGGAATATGAATTAAACCATTGCGAACATTACCATTTATAGAAATAACTTTTCCCATTTTAGATTTACGTTTTGTTCCATATTTAGCAGCATAAACAGGAACGGTGTTAAGATTTATATTGTTAAGATTAAGTTGATTAGGGTCATTGCGCATAGCAACGTTATTAAGCAAATCAATTACTTCGTCTTCTTTAAAAGTATTAATAAGATTATAATCAGTAGCAGTCTTACGAAGTTCTCGAAAACTATCTTTATTATAAACAGTATTCGGGTCAAGATTATTAGCTTGACGGAACTGCATTAAACGAGAATAAACTTCGGTAGGACGACGAAGATAATCAGAAGAACTTGAACTTCCAAGTATATCACTAATTACTTGTTCCTGTTCAGCAGCACGAGAAGCATGAGCATTTTCGTGAGTACGAACAGTAGGGTCTTTAGTAAATTCTTCTTGATTAACATAACTACTATGCGTAGGAGCGTGATAAGCACCACCAATAACTCCTTGACCAGTTTCTGGAGTATTAAGTCTAAGCTTCATACTTTGAGCATTGCGAGCAATCTCTTTACGATAATCAGTATCGCTCATAGAAGGAGTACGAATAGCAGCACGTTTACCATAATTCATAGCAAAACCAATAGGAGAATGAAATTCACGAGCAGTATTACGACTTTCAGCTTGACGTTCAAGACGACCATCTCCTAATTGATTATTATAACGACCAGTAGCTAATCGAGAAGCATTCCAAGTATCAAGAAAATCGTTTTGATTGGTAGGAAGATTACCGCCTAATGGTTTTTTATAAGATTTTGTAATAACTTCTTTATCTTTTTTGTTATAAACATTATTAATTTTATTATGAAGAAGATTAGTAAAATAAGAAACGTATTGTACAGGATATACGTTATCATTGATATAAGCATTGACTCTATGATTATCGGATTTATTAGCAATATTATTTCTAATTCTTCCATTTCCACCTAATTTCTTTTTATTAGTTTTATTTTCATCTGTTACAAGATTAACAGATTCTTTACCGATATTATAAGCATCAACAGCAGTATTTATACCTCTACTCGCAGCAGCAAAATTTTCATAATTAGCCCAATTACTATCACTAAGTTTATTATATCTATCAAAATAATGAATAGCTTTGTTGTAATTTTTAATATGCTCGCCTTGAATTCTATCAAGGTCAATATCACCCCCAGGAGTATATATTTCTCTTCTACGCATTCGTTCTGCTAAAGTTCCATCACGAGCAGATTGATTAAAAGAATTAATAGCCTTTTGAAGAGTTTTATCGCGATTTACAACATCAGAAATTTTCTTACCTTCTTTAATAAGGGATTGGTTTTTGGTAAGACGCCCAAGTCCCCGAGTAAGCTTACTAAGTACACTACCACCAGGAAGCACAGACAAACCAGCCAAAACCATTTCGGCATTACTTCTATCATTATTGCGAGCATTAATGATATCGAGAACCCCAGAAATAGGAGTAGGGTCAAATAAACCAACAAGGGCATCTGTCCATTCGCGAACTTTTGCAGCTCTTTCATAATTCTTTGACGCATCATAAATTTTACCACCATTTTCATATTTAGTACCATCATCGTTAATACGATTTCTATCTTTAAATTCTTCTTGAGCATTAAAAACAGCATCAGGATTAGCTCCACTCATTACAAGTTCGGCTGGACTGTTACCTTGAAGAAAAGGAACAGAAGAATAAACACGAACTTCTTTAGGAGTAACTTTCATAACTTCTTCTCCCTCAACTTCAAGACCAGTTTTTGGGTCAGCACCAATATCAACTCCACCAGCAGAATGTTTCCTACCTTTTATGTAATAAAAGTTATTACCAAGAGGAATAGCATTTCCACCACGAACTATATTAGGAACATATTTACCGCCACCAGCCGCTAATATAAGACTTTTTCGATTATTAATCTTTCTCATATCAATAATTTTAAAATATTCATTTTAAGGCTCGCCACGGCATTTTATCTCAATCGTGATAGATTAATCATTTTCGAGGATAAAATGCCATACAGCGAAAGTCTATGCTATTAGCGGGCACGTTTCACTAACTTTTTACGCCCGCCATTACGATAACGAGGCTGATACATGGTATTGCTTCCAGCAGTAATAGCAGCAGTAGGAGCTTGACCGAGAGTATTCATAGCAACCATATTATTGTTTTGAGCATTAGCATAACTTGCTTTATTTTCTCCAACTTGACGACCAGTAAATTTGTCAGCAACACCGTCATAAACTTCTAAGTCAGCAGGGTCATAAGTTCTATAAGTATTAGTACGATAATTAAGCTTAGTAGCAGTTGGAGTATAAGTTGCTCCTGTATTAGCAAATATACTACCAATACCAGAACTAACACCACCAACAACATCACCAAGTAACTGCCCCGTAGAGGATTGCATAAACGAGCCAAGACCAGCTTTGCTTCGTCTCTTACGGGGGGTGGCTGTGCCGCAAACAGCTTTACTACGTCCACCACATTTACGAAGTTTACGCTTACCGCCACAAGCCATAAAACGGTTACGAAATTCTTTATCAAGTTCAGCTTGATTAGCATATAACGCAGTAAGACCGGCAGCGTTTTCGATACCAGTCTTCTTAGCAGCAAGTTCATTCTGTTCACGATTGAGCTTTTCCTGCGCTTGTACATTTAAAACATTTTGCTCATATTGAGCATCAATAGCAGCTTGTTGATTTTGATACTGCGTATCAATAGCATTTTGTTGATTAAGAGCATTTATTCTTTCAGCTTCGGCTTGAGCAGCAGCTTGTTTCTTTTTCTTCTTATTACCGAAAATACCACCGATAATTCCACCGACAGCACCAATAGCAGCACCAATAAATGCTTTATCACGACCTCTATCATAATATTTCTTTTCCATATCTTATGTATTGAAATAAGCTTGTATATCTTTAATTAAAACTTTTTTATTAGTATTTCTAAAAACAAAACGAACAATGACATATTTACCAACCATAAGTTTGGCATCAACAGCAGTTTGATTATATTCAAGTTCGTTGTTATATTTACCAGTAATACGACCAAATATTTCTTGCTCTTTATAACTTTTAAGTTTATTATAAAACCAATTAAAATTCCAACGACCAAATTCATAAACAGGCTTCTTATATTCAGCAACAGAAGCACGCTCTTCGTTAAGATTACAGTAATCTGAATAACAACAATTAGTATAAAGATAACAACCAAGAGCATCAAAATAGTCATCTTTTTCTTTATTCAGCATATAAGTTATAAAGTTAACAATCTTAATATCATTAGGATTAGTAGAATTAAAATAAACATCAATATAAGAACAAGTTTTACTTTCAATAAGTTCATTATTCATAAACTCATTTAGTACATCATCTTCATATTCGTTATACACATCTTTAGTAAATTGACGAATACGATAATAACTATTAGTAAAATCTATAAGATAAAAGTTATCTTTAAGACTAACAAATTTATAATCAGAAGTATAACTATGGCTGCTAAGCCAATCATTATTATAAAGACTATAACTAAGAATACAAGATTTCCAAGCACCAGCAGAATCTTTCTTCATAAAGTTAAATAAAAGACGAGCATTGGCAGAATCATAACCGATATAAATACGGTCAGCAGCATAAGCTTCAACAAACTTAGTTATATCATTATTGATTTCTTCAACAGAACCAGCATCAAATTTATAAAATTTACGAGCATTAGAATCATAAAAGATATAGCCAAAATCGCCATTAATATAAGAAATAAAATCTTGAAAACCACAAATACCAAACTTAGTAGTAAAGACTTCTTTATAATCAACTTCAAATACATCTGGCATTAACATCTGAACTGTTTGCTCATTTGTTTTAAGTTCATTGTTAATATCAAAAGCAAAAAGACTTTTCTCTGTATGAACAAGAAGATAAGTACCAGCAGCAACAATATTAGTAATATCACCTTTGTTCTCACTTATAATCTTATAACTTTCAGGAGATATATGCTTCCAAGCATTAACAACACTTTCATCACCGATAACATTAGTACGATAAACAGTTTTGGAATATTGCTCACGCTTATAAAGCTCATTAGTCTTATTATAATTAATAATAATACGACGATAGAAAGAATAATAATTAGAAGTAAGATTATACAAATCGTTAATACGAGAAGGGTCTACAATAAGATTAGAACCTTGAGTATTTTCAGAACCGTCATTATAATTATAATAAACAGTACGAGGGGACATATTAACTTTCTTCCCCATAAGAAAATAATGACTTTCATGAACAAAAGTAAAAGAATAAATCAAAGGTTTATTAGTAACAGTTTCTCCGTCACCGTAAAACTTAGTACCAGTAGTAGCATCATAAGGATTCCAATCTACATCACTAAAGATAATACCATGAGGATGAAAAGTAAATATTGTACTAACATTCCAATAATAATTCCAAGCATAATTAACTTTAACATCAGCATCATTAACTTTTACGGTAGACTTACCATAAGTATAGTTAGCATCAGGGTCATATTCTTTAACATATTCTATATAACCAAGAGAAATAAGATTCTTATCTGCATCTCTATAAAGTTCTGAATAATCATCAGTATAAACATCACAAAGAGTAGTACCATGATGGTCATTAAAACCAGACGAAAGCTGAATTTTAAGAACACCCTCTTTACCAATATTATCAAAACTATTAGGCGGAAGAATAGAAGTAGAATTAATACCAGTACTTGCGTTTGCGGCAGTAGGATTGTTAAGACGAGTATTAAGATTACCGTCATCGGTATATTGGAAATAGCAAACTTCGCTTATTTTATTAGCATCGGTTTTACCACCAACAATACTAAATTCAGGATAATTAAAACGACAAGGACTATCGGCACTACCAGTATTTTGTCCTTTGACATCATAAAGATATTTGTCAGCTTGAGTTATAAAACCACTACCGATTTCAACATATTCAGGTTCGGCATAACTAATAAAATAGCCAACAAAACCCTCAAGCATAGGAATATGTTCAAAGACAATTCCACCAAGAGCGATTTTATCGGCAGGACAAACACAACGGCAAAATCTATTATTATCACTTCCAAAAATAGTACAGGTAAGTTTAGTTCCCTCAACAGAAGGAGTTCCACTATTAGCAGTTAAAATAGGAACACCGTCTGTATAAGTTCCATTTGCATAAACATAATGAACAAAGAAACAATAAACTCCACGACGACCAGGCTTAGGTTTAAAGAAATTAATAGCTTCGGAAACTTCCGGATAATCACCTTCATCTCTATCAACAGCAGTTATAACAACGTTTCCCATTTTAGCAAGAAGCTGTCCATAGTCAGTTTCATTTAAAAACAGTTTGTTTTTATTAGCAATTTTATAATTAGCAAGATAAACTCTATTACGATAATTATCAAGAGTTTTAACATTATAAAAATTAAAAGGTTCATTGGTAAGTTCTTCAAGTGACATAGTTTCAAAACTATTATCAATTATAAACTCAACCATAGTACCAATACTTTTCTTATCCCAAACAACAGCTTCGGTAGAAGCATTTCCATTTACAATAGCGGCAAGTTGGTATTTAGTATAATTCTGTCTTGTATCAGTAAATATACGAACTTGAACAAGAAGATTAGTATTAGTATAATCATCATCTTCTGAATAGTAATCTTGAATTTTACCACTACCTTTGCCGTCACCAGCGTTATAATTGAAAACTGTTTTAGGAGTAGTAAGAGCTTCTAAGTCTGTTACTTGAACAGGATAACCAATAGGAAACCAAATAGTATTATAATAATCATCAATCCAATAACGTATAAAGAAAATATAAGTACCTTTCTTAATACGATTACCATTGACAAATTTAACATCGCCAAAGTTAGAAATAGGAGCAGTAGCTAATTCTGTATATAGTTCATCACTATCTTGAGTATATTGATATAAGTCAACATCTTTATCAATATTGATACTTTTAAGAGGACAATCTTCTGTGGGATTAAGTTCACTAATACAAACTATAAGTTCGTTGTTAACATTATAAGTATAAGTACCAAAAACTTCACCACCACACCAATGCCAATTAATGCCAACTTTAACAGGATTATTAGAACCTATCGGCTTTCTAATATCAACACGATAAATATCATTGTTATCAAAGAAAACAAGAAACTCTTCGTTGCATTCAATATGACCAACTATTTTAGCATTAACTCCATGAAGATAATAATCAATAAGACCAGGTTCATTACAAATAGTTTCAGTATCTTTGTCAATCATTATATTACCAGCATGAACTAAGTCGCCTTCTTTAAGATTTTCATAAGGACTATCAAAATTAAGTTTTTGATTAATTCTCATAGCAGTAATTATTTAGGAAATGTATAATTATAAAAATAAGAACGCCAAGCATCACCAGCATAATCATTTTCATTTTGAGCATCAGCAATAACAGAAGCTTTGGCTTTATCTTTAAGTTGCATCCACATATAATAAGGATTAGTTCCATATTGAGAAGCAGCAAGATTAAAAACAGGATGTTTCATACCACGAGTAAGCATCTTATACATACAGTAATAAGCAAGAGCTTCAATAAGAATACCATTGTTAGGAACAACTGGAATTTCTCCTTGAAAATAATCACTATATTCAGTTTCTATTTCAAGATTACGAATAGTAATTTCACGAGTATCCCAATTAAGTTCAATAGTATTATTATCAACAATGACATAGTTCCGATTATCCTCTACGGGGGAGATATATTGGTCACCAACTCTATGACGTCTATTAAAAACATCTGTATTAACATGTTCAGAAACAGCTCCAATATAATCTTTATCAGAAGCTCCGTCGGTAATATAAATAGTATTAGAACCACTAAGTTGAGTGTTATCAAGTTCACTACTATCACTCCCCGTAGAAGATGAACATGAACATCCAGCTTTACTCTCTCTAAGAGAACGAACCTCACAACCGTTACTATCATAAACAGCAAAACCCTTGCTATTAGTAATAGGACAAGGGCTGTGAACAATACGATTTCTTACAGGAAGAGTTCGTTTTTTATATGTAGTTCTAAGAACTTTAAGTTGGCTCATTGCATCAAAACACCAAGCAGGAACACGAGCAATCCAGTCACTGTTATCAGGATTGAAATCGTTGTCTATTTTGGCTATTATGTGCTCCAAGACTATATTCTTTTTGTTCTGCATTTCTAATAAAATTTAGATAAGACATAGGTTCAAAAGCAAGAAGAATACCAAGTTTAAATCTCATATCAAATTTAGTATGATAAATATCATCAGCAGTTTTACATATAGCAGCAATTTCTTCTTGGCTCATACCACGATATTTAAAATCAATTCTATCTTTACGTTCAAACTTAATATTAACGTTTTTATAACGACTATTATCAATAAGTTTAAATTCATAATAATAATCATTAGTTTTATAAACTTTATAAGGAACGCCGTCATACTTAATACCACGGAGTTTACAAGCAGCATCTTCGTCTTCATTATAAAGTTTTTTACCAGCAGCAAGAATTTCTCGTTTCTTTTTATTAGTAGCATTAAAATCAATAACAGGTTTCTTAGAAGTAACTTTCCAACGATTGCAAACAATATTGCCAAGACCACCAGCAACTTGATAAGCATAACCTTCAAGAATACATTTCATAACTCCATAGTTATAAAAACGTTGAACAAGTTTTCTATATTCAGTAATAGTAAGCCTCTTTTTACGTTCTTCAAGTTTAAGACTTTGAGTAACACCGTAAACGTTCTTTTGAACTTGTAGATACTTTAGGAAATTAAGATAAGTAAGACGTTTATGAACATCAGTAGTAACAAACTCAGAAGTACGAGTTTTAGCACGACAAGCATCGAAATCAACAGCATTGATTTCATTGTCGTCACCAATATTATTTATATCAAGATTAAAGAACTCGTTTATAATTGCTTTTTTATTAGCAACAAGTCGATAAAGCCTTTTGCGAAGACTAATAAGATTATTATAATCTTCTTTGTTAATATCATAGGCTTTATTAGCATCCTCTATGAATTTACCATAATAGTATTTAATATCAATATCTGGACGCATAGATTAACGAGTTAGATTTTCAATAGGTGTTTCATTTCCCTCACGTGCGACATTAAGAAGATTACGTTTAAAAATAATATCCTTAATTTGACCAATCATATCTTCAGGAAGAAGAAATTCATTATCATCAAGTTCTTCACTATCATTATAATCAGAATGATGATATTCTCCAGCAGCTTCAACGGTTTCTTCTTTAATAAGATGAGGATACTCAAAAGGAGATTCGACAGTAATATAATTAACGTTGTCAAGAATATCATTACTATTACTATAAATGTAAAGATATTCATTTATATAGTCGTAACGAAGAATACGACAAAGACCGACAAGTTGATTATAAAATTGAGCAGCATGTTCACGAACGAAAGGAACAGAAAGATTATATACACCAGAAGTACGAATAGATTGAAAAGGAGTGTTGTTGATAAGACGAACCGGACGAGGAACTTTATTCTTAGTTCGTTTAATAAGAGGAAGATTTAATTCTTTAGTTCCATAAACATCACCGTCAGGAACATCTACAAGTTCAAGTCTAAAACGTTGTTCAAGACCTTTGTCAGTATAACCGTGACGTTCATAATTTTGCCGAATAAGTTCATTACGAGTATGAATAATTGCTTGTCGAATATTTCGACGAACTGCAAGGGTATTCGGAGAACCAGCAGCATGAGCAATCTCGCTGATTAATTGATTAAGTGTTGCCATAAGACGATTAGGATTAATAACATTAATAACACAAAAATACATTATTAATAATAACTTCCATGTTATCAGCAAGATAAAAATAAAACGGTAACATGTTTTCACAACATATTACCGTTCACAATTAAATCGACAATTACAGTTTTAGTAATTTCGTGGAAGAAACTTATTTTAAACAACTTTTAAAATGGTCGATGTCGGCAGCTTCAAGAACAATATCCTTGTCAATGCCGGGAACTCCAATCTTAATTTTGCCGTTACCAATAGTAATACCACCAAACAAATCGGGATATTCTTTCGTAGCAGCAACAATAAGATTGTCTGTCATTTTACCAAGAAGTGGTTCTATATCAACAGTACCGTCTTCTTCTTGTATCATCTTAAGAAACTTATCAACTTTGCCAATACTTTTATCGGCAGCTTTGTCAATAAAGGGTCGGAAAATCATTATAAGAGCATTCTGATTGGCAAGTTCATCTACTTTGCCAGTATAAAATTCAATAAGTTTATTAACTATAACTTCACGCTGTATCATACTTCTTTATTTTTAATATTGTTACAAAAATCAACATAAGTAAGTTTAGGGTTAGCTTGAGCAGCTATCTGAAACTTCTTGAAAAGTTCTAATTCTTTATTAGCTTCTTCAATAATACTATCTTTCTTGGCACGTATATTGTTAAGTTGTTTTTCAAGAAGTTCCTTACCACGAGGAGAGTTGGCTACTTTATCGCGAACAGAATTAATAAGTTCTTGCTGAATAAGCATTTGAAGCTCAGCAGATACATTATTATAAACATCATCTTTAGCGAGAATAGCTTGTTGGTCATTATTCAAAGAACAAACTTCTTTATCAATCTCATCCCAAAGATTAACCTGTTGAGGCTGAGCAAGTCGAGCAGGTTGCATATTTTGATTGGGATTTCCAAGTTGAGATTGAATTTGGCTTTTAGCAGCAGTAAGCTGTTGAATTTGATTATCCAGTTGAGTAATATAATCAACAGGAGAAGCAACGCCAGCAAGAAGTGGGTCGTATCCAAGATTAACTTGATATTGTGGAAATGGCATAATATAAGAATTTAAATTAAGAGGAGCAGAAAGATTACTACTCTCTGCTCCTCTATTATTGATTTACGCAGCCGTAGTAGGCGCAGGTGTAGTGGCAGGACAAGCACAAGGATTGTAGCTTGCATAACCAGTAACGGTAGGAGTATTCGGAAGAACAACTTCACCGCTAATCATACGACAAGTTCTACGCCACAAGTTAAAGTCGGCATGTTCAGCAACACGACGAATATCACACTGGATAAGAGCGTCTTGATACGGACGAGTAGCTTTAAGAACAGCCAATTCAGTTTTCATTTCACCAATCTGACCCATAAGTTCATCTTTGTTGTCACGAGAATACTTATACAGGTCGAAAGCATTTTTATTAGCATTAGCGTTAATAACATCAAAGCCATTACGCATAGCACTATAAATACCAAACATTTCTTGGTTAATAGTTTGTCTATCTTCAAAACGTTGGTTTTGCTGTGCATAAGTAGAACGCCACATGTCATTAACAAATTGTACTTGGTCGGCACATTGTTTACGTTCAAGATAATGTTCATTAGCAGCAGTTCCAGCAATAGCAGCAGTTTCGGCTACTGTTGCACGATTACCAAATAAGCCACAGTTAAGCAGACCACCGCCAAGAAGTTGTAAACCAAGTGCGCCAATACTAAGACCAAGAGCAGTTCCACCAACTGCCTTAGAAGCATACTCTTTCTTGTCACGATGAACTTTCTCCATCTCAACATAACCTTTTCCAGTTTCTTTATCAACTAACATCATAATAGTTAAGTTTAATAAGATTAATAATAAAATAAATAATTCTCTCTATAATTGCAATTACAAATACATAACGCTGGAGAGTAGGAAAAGGTTTAGAAATTAAATATCCAATAAAAATAAAGCCCGCTTATTTCTGCTGACAAATTAATATCAGCTTCAATAAGCGGGCTGGCGTCTTGTGTCTAATCGGGTAAATAAGACTTAAGGTTTCGGTGTGTTGTTCGTTTATTCTTCAATAATGGTTTCGTTAAATATAGCTTCGGTTATATCGTTAATTTCATTAATTGCAAGAGAACGTTTGAAAATAATAATGTCGTCATGACAACCTTCAAAATTACCATCATTATCAGAATTATATGCACCAATAGCAAATTCTTCACTTTTATCTATTCCAATACTATATGTAATATCATCATTGTTATATTTATTTTTAGTTTGATAACTAATTCCTTCGTTTGGAATATTAACATTATTCCAACCACCAAAAGAAGCAGTATGAATAACAGTTTTATTATTAGCTTTATTTTCAAAAACAAAAGCAGTATTAGTTATATCATTACCAATACCTTTATTAGCAAAAACACCATCTTTATCAAACCAAGTTCTGCGAGCTATAATAGTATAATCATCAAAAATAGGTAAACCATAAGCTTTACAATATTGTTTACCGGCATAACAAAGAGAATTAGGATAATCTGGAATTTGAGTAATAGTAATTTCTCCAGTACCAGCGTTAACACGAAATCCTACCTGATAGTCTTTTTCTGTTTTAATACTTTCAGGGAGTTCATTTATTCCCTCGGTAAGTGTTATTTCTCGCCTACCATTTTCGGTTGCGTATTGATAAGTAAGGACATTATTACCAAGATTTTGAACATTTACTGTATAAGCTGGCATTTCTGTCATAGCGTATCTAATAAATAAATAGTTACTCGCTGCTGGAACAACCTTAACAGTATTATGTGAAACATCGGTAACAACACTTGTTTTACTATAAGTAGTAAAGTCAACGGCATAAATACCAACCCCACTATTCAACTTCCCTTGAAAACCATACATATAAGCATCAAGTCCATTTCCACTGAAATCTTTAAGAATAGAGGTAGGAAGTTGCTCAATAGTAGCTTCTTCTGTTACTGTTTGAGGATTACAATAAAAGCCAAAATTCTTTTGAGCTCTAACGCTGGCAGGTAAATGATAGATACCACTTTTATCAATAGCAATAGTACCTACTGTACCGTCTTCTTTGGTGTATCTATATGTTATAGCAATATTACCTGTATATTTAATATCGAATCCAGCAGTAAAACTATTAAACCCTCTAAAAGCTATGACATATTTTAACTTTGTACCAGTGGGAATAACTATTTTCTTGGGGGTAGAAGTAATACCTGTATTATCAAGCGTCCAATAAGTAAAATCCTCAGCATAACTTTCAATAACATCATAATTAGTAAGTCTTTGTTTCTTCGGACTATACCAAACAACAACATCATCTCTATATTCAGGCGGTATCTTGCTTCTATTAGCAATTAAATCTCGCCTTTTACGGACGAGATTTAAAATAGCTTGAAGAATAATAATTATTATTTTCATAAGCAGGAATTATTCTTTTAATAACTTTGTTTGTTCTTTCAACTCTTGCAAGATTGCTTGCAGAATTATTATAATCTGTTTCATAAGCTTTATGTTTAAGCGATTACACCAGCAGCTTTAAGACTTGTTATAAGCTCATTAACTTTTCCAGCGATAGTTGCTGCATCTGCGTCAGCTGCAACAGCAGCAACGGCAGCTCCTTGTTTAACTCCGCCAAGAGCAGTGGAAGTAGCAGCCGGCAAAGTATATTTAGTATCAGTCCAAGGAACAGCTACATACATCTTACCATCAGTGTCAAGAAGAATTGGATAGTTTTTACCATTGGCAGTATATCCTATTTTAACAAGACCAAGAGCATCTGCGGTTGCTTTAGAATAGGTTTGATTAGGTGGGGTCATCCATTGCCCATCGGCACGAAGATAACGAGTTTGCTGACCAGCAGCGGCTCCAGGAACAAGTCCAGCTTTTCCGTTAGTCGTAGAAGTTGCTCCAGTCATAACTTTATAAGTAGTATCGGTATCAGTCCAAGGAACGTTAACATAAGCTTTCTTATTTTCATCAAGAGTAACTGGATAATTCTTTCCATTTTGAGTATAACCAGTTTTAATACCGCCAATGTTATCATTAGAAGCAGCAGGAACTCCATCAGCAAAATTGTCTACTATTTCTTCAATGAGTTTACCAATAAGTTGTTTCCGTTTAAGGTCAAGACCAAGACCTTCAACAAATCTCCAAATATTAACTTTTTTAAGTTTGTCCATAACAGCTTTATTAAGATTAAGATGTTTATTAATAATATGTTTTATTCAAACGGCTCGTTTTAAAGCTCGCCACGCTACGCAAACCGTTTAGTGATAGATTAATCATTTCGTGTATTATCTTCTCCTACGAGGCAGGAAAATCGCATCCTCGTGCGTGTCGCAAACAGTTTTTCTATTCCGCAGAACGTATTCGGATATACTTCAACCAAGCATAATGCTCTCTAAGATAAATATAGTCTTGATTATCGTCATTGTTATGAGCTTCTTCTTCAAGACTAACATCGTGATAAGCATCATTTTGTTTAACATGAAATAGACGAATAATAATATATTCAAGACCATACCACAAATAGAAGAAGATGTATAGCATCTCTTTCATTTGTTTAGTATGAATACGTTCGTGATTAATAGTATGTTTAGAAAGTTTTTTATTCTTAGTAAAAAGAATACCGAAAAGATTAATTGTTGTATAACTTCCAAAAGGAAAATGACGAGTACGGATAATAATCATAAGTATAGCTATAATAACACCCCGTAGAGGATGCAAACCAAGAGCAACATCATAGCTATCTCTCGATTCCTCTACGGGGCAGGTTCATTATTTATTTTAGAGCATTATCTACTTGCTTATATTTAACTCCAAATCTACGAAGAACTGGAGCGGCTATCCAACTCCAAAATACTGGAGCAAGTATAGCACTATTAACAAGAACAGTAACTTTAACTTCACCTACATTATAATAAACAATACCAAGAAGTAGAATAGAAACAATCAAATAAAGACGTTTATTCCAAGTAGGAACTTTCTTAGCACCATTAAATTCATCATGAGCTTTAATCATAACAAAACAAAGAATGTTACAACAAAGCATATAAGCAAAATCAAAGTTATCAAGAATTTGTCTTATAACAATATCAAGATAATTCATGTTAAGCAATAGATAAAGCAATACAAATAGAAGTAATAATTCCGGCAATGAAAATAGGCAAACCAAAATTACCAGCAGCAAAATAAAAATCGTAGCCTTTCCGCATACATTTGATAATAGCGGTAGCAAAACCAATAAACAAATTAACGAAAATAACTTCCCAACCAACGTTAAGAGTTACACCGAAAATAAGAGCACAAATAAAACCAATAACACCGTAAGTCATTAAATTAATTCTTTCCATAATAATAAAAGTTTTAAGTGAATAAATAATTAATTTAGAAATCAAGTTATTGTAGTTTGTTACTTGGCTTTAACTTAAACCAAAAACGAATAATAACCGCTATTATTAATAATATAAATAAACCAAGCAACAAGACTAACAATAACTTGATTATGATTAGACAAATGTATTTATAATTATCAAATATAAAAGCAAAATACAATATTTTTATTTAAGTATCCATAGTTAGAACTATCCAACCACCAGCAAAAGATTCTTGTTTGTTAGTAGATTGACTAATATATTCCTATATATTAGAATTATAAACCATTCCGTTAACAAAATGTTCATCAGCATTATCAACCAAAGTAAATTCGGGCAAATCAGCATCCCCATAATTATCTTTACCAGAAGCAACTTTTCTAATAGAAGTATTGATTTGATATTTATCGGTATTATCTCCACAACTAACATTAAATTGATTAACGGAAGAAGAAAGATTACCAATACATTGTACTTTAAAAGGTTGACATACAATAGTATCTATTAAAGAATTATCAATATAAAATTTAAATGTAGCAGTAGCATCAGTTAAATTAGCAAGAAGAATATCAGTAGAAGAACTATCGCTATAAAGATTAAGAGGAATTATATTCGTTCCCCCCCCCATGATTTCAGTATTACCAACATAAACACCAGCGCCATTAGCGCCAGCACGAACATTATTGTTTTCGTAAGCCATATTATTCATTCATTAATATACAAACAATATTATAAACTTTACTATAATCTGCAATATCGTCAGTTATATTTTGACTATAAGCATAAGTATTATTAATATAATTGATATTTAAATTACTGCCAACTTGATTAAAATATTGAATAAGACCTCTAACAGTAATATTACCTTCATTGACAGCATAAAATTCTTCTCCAATATTATATGAATACCATTCAACGTGTTGCTTTGGAATAGTAACTTTTTGCGCATTTCGATATAAAGCAATTTTATCACTATTGCTAAAATTAGCAATTAAAATACGTCCTACATTATTGCTTGAATCTGCGAAATCGTCAGAAATAGTAATATTGTTAATGAGTTGCTCAATATCAAATTCTTTACCAGCGACAAGAGCACTACCAACAAAAGCACCAACATTGATTTCTCCTACCCTAAGCCCCCCCCCATTAACAGTATTTGCAAGAGCTATATTATTCTGATTATTCATAATTTTATTTCTTAAACGTTAATAAATAGATTAATCTCGACAAGATTATTGCCGAGATTAACGCGATTATCTTTATAATAATTATTTTAATCATCTGTTACAAGATAAGCAGTATTACCAAGTGTCTTAATCTCTGATATATGTAAAGTTTAAAACGTCAAATTCATATTCTACATTTGAAATAATATATCCATTATCAGGTATAGAGAAGTTAGCGTTTTTTTCTTTATATATTTCGGAAACGTCAAAATCATAGAGATAGGCTAATCTGGATGCGTTCAAAGCTCTGCCACTCGTATTTTTAACCTCAATACTGGATGAGTTCATAGCAGAAATAATTGCAACACTCCCTGGCTGTATACTTATTTCGTAATCATCTGCAATACTATATGATACAAACAAATTTATAGGCAAAGAAGAAGCATTGGCTATAATAAATGCCTGAAATTCATTAGATGTAAGGCTTTCATGTAATTTAAAAATATTATCCACTCCACCACCCAAGATTTCAGTACTACCCACAAACAGCCCAGCTCCAGCCGAACCAACTCTAAGATTACTATTTTCGTTACTCATAATTGTTGTTTTAATCGGTTACACAATATACTGTATTGGCATCCTTAGAGCCAAGAGCCTCGTATTCGGCGGCGGTTTTCTTGGTTATGGTGGTGAGGTTGTCGGAAGAAATGATATTTACTATTATAAATCTTGCATCAGCAGTATTCTCAGTGACTCTTATTGAATATCTTTTTGTATATAAATTCCCATTACCAAATGCTGTTAATATAAAATGTAATTCATGTTCCGTGTTTCCCGTATTTTTCCAAACATTTAAGCAGCCTAATTCTCTGCAATCATTGCCGTTATGAATGAAGTATCTTGTATGATTTTCTACTATATCTTGTACTACACTTCTAAAATTACTAAGGTTGCCAAAATACCTCTTAATTCTCTCTTCTGCATCCACACCAGTTGAATTAAATCCATTGCCAATTAAATCATTGGAAATAGTTCCACTATCCGCATTAATAACTTTGCCATAACCAATATTATCAGCATAAGCTTTTGTAGCAGGATGATAATGTTGTGTAGGAGTATAAGCGGTAGTATTATTCTTTTTAAGAACATCACTTTCATTTACAAAAATATATTTAGCTGTTAAAGCAGAAGCAGTTCCGCTACTAACAGTAACTCCTATATATTGTGAAGCATTTAAACCAAGCGTCTGAATACCAAGAGTACTTGTATTATCATCAGTATAACTAATCATACTTGCAACACAAAGAGCACCGCCCTCAACTCGTATAATAGAATTAGTAGGAGTATTCTTAACAAAATCAAGATATGCGGATTTTCCACCAAACTTAGCAAAAATATCATCGGAAGCCATACCTTGAGTAATTTCAAGAACTTCACCAGGAAGAACTTTATACGAATTGGCAACAACAGCTTCGTCAACATATTTTTTATGAGCAGGATTGTAATCTCCAGTTACTTCATATTCTTTAGTATTATTTGGCAAAAGACAATATCGAGCCTCAACAGAAATAGTTAAATCGGAAGTAATACTTAATAAAGTAAATGAATCACCAGCATTATACATTAAGCTAATAGTATTTTCCATGAATATGGCTATACTTATAGTATATCCACCAACAATATCTTGTTGTTTAAGAGCAATAATCTTACCAGCTTCAATAGCAGCTTTAAGCTTGTTATATTCTTCTTGAGTTACTTTATCAGTTGTTAAATCTGGTTCAAAAGTATAAACTTCTTCAATTTGAGTATAAGCACTCCAAGCTCCATTTTTACGCATATAAGGACTACCGTCTTTAGGAGCATCAGATATTTTCTCATCTTGAAGTTTTTTACCTTGAGCAGCAGATAATGCTTTCTTTGCATCATTGGTTGTTAAATTATTAACAACATCACCAATGGCAAGCTTATCTTCATTAAGCTTCTTACCCATATTAGCAGATAAAGCTTTATCTGCATCGCCAGTAGTAAGATTATCTACAACATCAACAGAAGTTCCGCCGCCAATAGTTCCATTAGCTACCCAACCTTTGGTAGTATCGTAGATATACAATTCGTAAGGTTCAACAGTACCAACACCATAAGCGTCGCCTTGAGCAGGACTTGGAACATCTGTTTGAAGTTGTTCAAGACTATCTTTATATCCAAGAATAGTAAAGTTTTTACCATCCTTACCAGCTGCGCCTGTATCTCCTTTTTCGCCAGTCTTACCAATATCGCCCTTATCTCCTTTTTGACCTTTAAGGTTTTTAAA
>OCSG01000078.1_pt1 | contig 107365 bp, 122 predicted proteins | sample 1538831 | NCBI WGS metagenome assembly OCSG01 (sample SAMN04571729, study PRJEB22368) | human gut metagenome | biome: human gut; material: stool | host: Homo sapiens | place: Luxembourg | collected 2012-09-20 | reverse complement strand
TTTCAACATTATGAAAAAATCTTTTATTACTGTAAGTCCTGATTCGGGGCAAAATAATGGAACTTTATCTGTTAATGCTGATAAAAATGAGAATTATGTTAGTAGATATACTACATTTAAGGTTGAGGGGGGGAGTATTACTAAATCTGTATCAATAGAACAAGATCCTAATCCTTATATTTATATTGATTGTGGATATATATTTTCTAATACCAATATACAAGAACCTTATAAATTAACTCATGAGGGTGCTATTACAGTTTTGATGTTTGATGTAAAATTTGCTAATTTTATATTAAGCTCAAGGCATCTATTTATTATTAAAAATGTATCTAGCTTACAAGTTGAATTTAATAATCCTGTGATTAGTTCTATAGATATTACTTCTGCTGGCCAGTCTTTAGGTAATATAACTTTAAATGGATTTACTACAAAGGTTGTTCCTAATTCTGAAGATGAAGGTACAGTATTATCTATTATAGATATAACTCCTGCTAAGCTTAATGAAATTGTTGCAAAGATAAATTCTGCGCGTGATGCTTCTACTACTGGGGATATAAAGATAGCTATATTTATTAAAACAACTGGTACACAAGATAATTTAGTTATACTGATTAATGTAATTTAATATTATATGAAAAAATCTTTTATTACTGTAAGTCCTGATTCGGGGCAAAATGATAATATATTAAATATTGTTTGTGATAAAACGACTTTATCTACGAATAGAAAAGAAGTTCTAAATGTTACTGAGGGGATATAAACAATAAGATCCGGTAATTCCAACCGGATCTTATTGTTTATATTAAGCTGTAGGTAAAACAACAGGAACATTTTCAATGCTACCGTTTAATTCATTAATTTCTAGAATTTTCATCCAATTATTTTTATAAACTTTCGAAATTTCACTATCTAAATAAAGTAACGACAAACTACGTAACGGGGTTATTCCATTTCCTTTAGGAACTGCTACTTTTACCACGTTATTTGATTTCATCAAAACGTGTAGTATAAAAAATTCAAACTTATTTATATCTGAATAGGTTTGAAATTTATTAAGATGCTCATCAGTATAAGTAAACTCTTTTTCTTTGTAAAATGCGTCAAAAAATTCGTATTGTAAAATGCCAACAGAACATTCACCATAAATCATTTTACGAATTTTATTTTTCAAAAATTCCTTCTGTGTTACTACAGAGTATTTATAGTCGGTAGCGACATTTACATTATATAAAAATCGTTTATCTTCATAGGAAACAACTGCCTTCACGGTACAAAGTGCCGGACAGCTATCAGCCTTTTCTTTCTGAATCTTTTGAATGGTATAACCAGGAAAAGGACAATCATCAAAAGGACGTATGTCATCGTCAAATTCCGGGTCGCTCAACAGTCCTATTGCACTTGAAATTGTTCCGTCTGATTGTTCTATTCCAGGAATCCATGTTGTTATTCCTTTTGGAATGGTTTCATCTATAGGTTCTATACGGCACCATACTCGGCGTCCATTGTCCGGCTTGTAAGTACCATCAGTAAGAATTTCATCCGTTGACGTAAAACAGTACGAAGGGAACTGTTCGAGCATTGAATGTGCGTAGAAAGGTTTACCCTGAATTTTCTGATCTTTGAAGAAAGACAAAATCGTTTCGTACATGCTATCAGCATCGGTTTCGGGCGTTACTTCTACTGGAATGATAACTGAGTATACATTGCCTCCAGTCTCGTTCATTCTTTTGTAATCAAATCTGTAATTTACTTTCATATCGATTGGTCTTTTAATAATAATTAAATAACGATAGTATATACGGGTTGATCGTATAAAGTTATCTTTCCTGGGACTAATTTTTTCTGATTTTGATCAATAACCTGAAAATATACCGGGGTCATCCTGTCTTCAGGAACATGTTTAGTTCTTTCTGAAAATACTTCCAAGGCATTCAAAAGGGTAACAACTGAATATTGAACCATTTCAGCTTCCTCTCTTGTGGAATAACTACGGGAAATAATAGGATCAATGTTTGAACCGTTTAGAGAAAAGAAATAAAACTTTTTTCTCTTTTTATCTTCAGTTCTTTCTAATTCTGAAACTGGTCCAACTGTTTCTATCAAAGCAATGTTGATAGCTTTCTTACATTCTGCTCCGTTATCAATAAAAACTAACATAATATTAAGATTTTAATTTGTAAATCAACGATTCAACACCTGTACAGGCACAATAGAGGTCGTGACAAGTGTAACACAATTCTATTTCTCTTCTTTTTATAAAAACGGTTACCGGATATTTATCGTTCTGTAAAGCACATCTACACGAGGGTATTTCGAAATCTTCACGCTTCGTAGCCTGATTGAACGCACAGCCCCAACAACCCATCTGCAAACCTTTTTCACGTAGTTCTGGAACTACCTCATACTTTACTCCTCGAACCTTTATTATTTGTCCTATATGAATTCGTAAATCGGTTATTTTAGACTGACAAACAAATTTGTAAGGCTTACGACGAACACCTCTTTTCATGGCTTTATAGAAAAATTAATCAATTTGATATATACATAAATTTTCCTGACGAAATGTTTCCAAAGTACTGTTTATTCTTAAAATTATATTCGAGTACTTAACAATTTGAGGCGAATGCACAGGGTCTACAATAACTACACAAATATTACCTTCTTTATCATTAGAACATTCACACAGTTTTACGTTTAATTTCTTACGTTTCAGAAAACTGTACCACGTCATTAGTCTGTAAAATTTTTCCGGACCCAGTTTTACATAATCCGATGTGTATAGGAAGTGGCTTAAATACCACTTCCTGAACGATCCTAATTTATATGCCTGCTTCATGAAGTTTGTTTGATTGAACGATTGAACGTAAATTTTCAATAGTGTCACACGGTGGATTTGACAGAACTGTCATTTCCACTTCCCGGTTCTCTATTTTCATCATGATATCATACGCCTCAGGAAACTCCTCTTTAAGACGTTTGTCTGTTCTGATTGAATTCAAAATTGTACAATGTACTTTCTTACGGAAATCACGTATCTTAACTTCCAACAGGTACAGTTCCGTCAAGGCTTTCCCTAATTCGTCATCGGGCCTAGTAATTTTCAAAATCTCTTCACCCCACTCATCCCATTGAGGAAGTGGAATATCAGGGAAGTTGATTGACGGATGAATTTCATTTGGAGAACATTCTTTTGGAAAGAACGCTTTGAAAATTCCATTGGGGTACAAAGACAAATTCCTCGTAGATTTAAAGTACCGGGTTTTGTCACAAAAAATCATATAAAGACCCTCTCCCATTATTTCACGGGTTTTGTCTACTAAATGTGCTCTGATTTTAAACAGAATAGATTCCTCTTTTTGTTTGAACGTTGAAGAAGCTAGGCTTCTAGCAATTTCATGTGCTTTGTTATCACTGATTCTTGTCATGATTCTTTGTATTACGGAGTGGTTTTATTTGTGCTTTACGCTTTTTCTGAGTAGGACAAGAGGCTTCTTTGGGTTTAACCCAAAGCTGAGGTACGACTGTAATGTCTTTTGCGGGAACTTCTAAGCTCTCCAAAAGCTGTCGTACACCGCTTTCAGGTATGTTCTCAAGTAACTGTCCGTCCCGGCTGATAACATCGCCCGTTGAGACGTTTATGACCTTAAATAGAGGCTCAGGTAATTCCATTTCAATAAACTCTTTTACATCAATGTAATCACATCCAAAGTTTTCAGCAGTTTTTCGATCAGAATCACTATGATCACCCAGTTTTCCAGAAGCATCGCCTATCACTAGACATTCGGTATTTTCAATGTTAATTTTAGTGATGTCTTCAAACTGTTTAAGCATACTGTTCAGCATACCGCAATTAGGCTTGCGGTTCTCGTTCGTAACATCATTTACCGCACAGAATTGACCAGCGACTAGGGTGTTCAGCCCGATATATTCCTGAAGAGAAGCAATGACATAGATGAATTTAGGCTCAAACAGTTGCTGTGGAACTATACCGAGTTCGATCCCACCTTGATTACTTGCGATGAGTACGGCTAACGGGTGGAGCTTTTTCAACTGGTCAAAGACAGGAAGATTCAGCTTCATGTCCCAAATTCCAGCCGGAAATTTGTTACCCGTACGAGTAGAAATAAGGGTATCGTCCAAGTCAATAAAAATAACTTTCTTTTTAGTAATGTCCATATCGAAATTTTTAATGTTAATGAAAATTAAACGGTATTAGGAGAAAATGAGTTTCGGGGATTTCTCCCCGATAATTAAAATTCAACAAAAATCAAACGCTTACCTGTTTTACGGTCTGATACCCACATGTGGTTATGGCCGAATCCATAATCAACATATTCAGAAAGTCTGTCGTAAATAGACATTGTTGAACGCATATTTTTACGAAGTTGTTCTTCAGTATAGGAAGTTGTAATATCGTTAATGATAGTTATAAACAAAGCGTATAAGCATGGATTAGGTACCGGGTTTTCTACAATAGCTTTCATAATTAGATTCGATTTATTGTTTGTATGTTTGTAATGTCAAAATTAAGTCAAACAATAAATCGAATCACAATGAAAAATCCGGAAATTCTTTAAATTAATTTAGATTATAATCGGCAGCTTAATTCTAACTTGAGAACTCCGGTGAACCCCTCAAAAGAAACTTCAATGGTTTGATAATCCCCATCCACAGCATGTGAAGAACCGAATCCAACGCTATAAGGATCTGCCAATCCAATGTCATCAAAATGGCCATGATTATCTGTTATTTCTGCATTCGTTATCTTTCTATCAAAGGTAATATAACCCGAAGTAACACCCGCTTCTAGTTCTACTGAAATATCAATTGATCCTGGGACAGGAACAACTGTTCCGGCTGGGGAATCTGTCCACCAAAAATGATTTTTTGTGAATTCTGTTACTTTTACAGTTTGTTGAATAGCTTCTTGATGAATAGAAATCGTTTTAGTGACACCACTACCACTAATGGTGATAGATTCGGTTCTTTCGTCTTCAGTGTTTTGACTGGCAGTTACTGTTACTGTTCCGTTGCCCCCCCGAATCGGGGGTTACATTTATGAAATTCTTTTGCATAATGTAATTAAATTAGAGAGTTTCTCACAACATTGTGATTGATGAGTTATACGCAAATAAAGAAGGCCCGGTTCCCCGGCTCAATTCTTCGAACACGAAACCTGTTTCTCAACGGTTAGTGGTCTAAGGTGTACTCAAATAATCAACGTATGCTAATATTTGTTATATACAATGGACTTTTAAATTTCTTTTCTCACAGGAGTTTTACTTCGTATACCTGTATGTCGGAAAACATAGAAGAATATTTACCCGACAAGATAAAGTCTTTCAAAGCGTCTTCCGATGAGTAGTCGTCTATCTTGTAAGACATACAAGACACCTTTTTATCGGAAACTATCTTCATAGTACCGTCTATGATTTTAGTGTGCAGGGTTAAGGATATTGATTACATTCTGTATACCTTCTAAAATCAATCCATCACCCTGCTTGAAAAATATTGCATACCTGTTCATAATTCTTGTTATTTATTGTTTACACCATACCCAAACAAAGCAAAGTCGCATTTACAAGGGTCTTTTGGAAAGACCCAGCGACAGTTATACGTCAGCTCAAGTACTGTATCCATATTGTCCCGTTTACGTGTTATGAGACCCAATTGACGTCCTATACGCGCTACATGTGTATCAAGGGGCATTAACAGGTAAACTGGATCAAAATGACGCCATATTCCCAAGTCAACCGGGCTGTCCTTACGAGCCATCCACCGCATGAACATACAAAGCCGTTTACAGGCTGATTTGGTATCGTGGGGAACTCCTTTTACCCTGTCAGGAAAGAGGTCTATAAGAGATTGTATAGGGTAAACTCCAATCTTTTGACGGTTTGCTAATTTGTCAAACATTGCCGTTTCCATTGTAGGATGCTTCTTGTATATCATCCTCAGTGATTCACAAAGGTCGTAAAAATCCATATATTTATAGAACCTGTACAGACATTCATTGACAGGGTGATTACGACTGAACTTGATATAGGACTGATTCATAATGAAATCGTAGGGAGAAGGAGCATATTCGAGCATTTCCTTGAAAAGCGTTTCACAGGTTTTGATGATTGCCTTACGGTTTCCGTATGCCAGCCAGGAGGCTATAAATCCCACGATTTCTACGTCCACTTGTTTATGGTACCGTGAAGGAAACATTACAGGATCGTCAACTATAAAGTTGTGAGTTTCATACCGTTCAGCGAGTTCTTTCAGGAGTTGACGGGTTTCTTCTTTCATTTCAAAATATTTTCAATGTTAATAGCTCTTGTTTTACCATCAACGCGGACTTCCTTGTGACGCGTCAGCATTACACCTGATACGTAAATCTCAGGGAGGTCATTCTTTCGATAGGTGATAGAGATACGGTCTACACGTATCCACCCAATTTCATCATGTACTTTATCACCCTTTTTACATGGGCATACGGCTCGAGCGTATTCATGCAGGATACGAGTCTTTTCAGCAACGTACTCTTCGTCAAGAGCCGTAATAGATTCTGCGTATTGTTCTTCGGGCGTCATTTCTTTTCGATTTGTTTGTTTTCAATCAGGAGTTCATTTCGCTGAACCATTCGGGTAACTTCGTTACCGAGGACTTTTCCAAGGCAAAGCTTGTCAAGAATTTCAGCGTAGCTTTTAACTTTTCCTCTGAGAGCGTTCTGGCTACGTATCCAATTAGGTTTCATAATCCAAATGGTATTAGAGGGAGATTCTTGAACTACCATTACAGAACGTGACGTAACACCAGCCATGTCAATTACACGTGCATAAGCGATCCTGTATGATTCAATACCTTTCATTCGGTAAACAGTATCACCGTGGAGGTCCTGGGCTTTTGAGAGGTCTATTAGACCCGGAAACATTCGGTTAGTGAAATCAGCATGTTCCCACATGTCCAATCGTTTACCTGTAAAGGTCAGGTAAGAGACGGGTTCTTTACGCTTGGGTGGAATCTTTTTCATTGGCTGCCATATTACAAAGGTAAATACTACGATATTCCATCTTCTTTGGAAGTGTACCATCGTCTTTCAACACCCGACATTTGTACTCAATAGTAGGAAGTCCATCGGGGTCTGTCATGCCAAAGAACGGTTTCCAGCTGATTACTTCTCCTTTCCCCTGATGATCTTTGACAATATCTCCCTTTTTATAAGGGTTGTTCGTACGACAATATTCGAAAATAAATTCTTTCTTACATAGCTGATATTCCTTGTCAAGGGCTTCTAAACTTTCTAAATATTCCTGTCTGTCCATTTTAATTGTATTTCATAGGTTATTCATTTAACGATTTTCATCTTTCTTCGTAATTATTGTTTTGACTCTACATTTCATACGGCGTTCTTTATAACGTCGTTCCCGTCGACGTGATTTTCCATCCGGAAATTCGTTTCGATTTCTAATTATCTCCGCATATTTACAGGTGGTATCTGTTTCTTTAGCTGATATCTCTTTTATTGTTAACCCTCTATCCATAACTCTATAAACTAAAAGAGCGTAACAACCCCGAAGACCGCTACGCTCAATTAAAACCTCAAATTCTAAAAACGAATAACATATTAATTCCCGGATTTACTTCTTGCTTTTCCTGGCAGGCTTCGGTTCCATGACTTTCTTAACGGTCTTAGAGGCTTTGAATGCCAGCGTATGACTTTCCGGTACGTTCATCGGTTTCTTTGTCAACGGGTTTGTCCCGGTTTTAGAAGCGTTCACTTTCTGTTTAAACTTACCGAACGGAAGGCTGATTTCTTCACCACCTTCAACAACGCTTTCAACAATAACCGGAGTAAGAGCGTCGATTACTTTTTCGGTATCCCTCTGGGTCATACCAGCTACTTCGGCAACTTTTACCACAAATTCTGATTTTCTCATTTTTGTTTTAATTTTAATGGATAAATAAATGTTTCAATTTTCAAACGTGTTTATATAACGTTGGTTTTCGTCAATCGGTTTTCTGTCGTCCCTATAATCATTAGGAATCCTTGTCGGAGTTGAATACAGCGGATGTTCTCTTGCCATTTGCCCCACACATTCCAAGGAAACGATAGGCAAGATTGACAAGAAATGCTCTGTCTTTATTGCGCTGATACGCTATCTTCCTGCGGATAACGGACATCACCTGTGCATAACAGATACCGTTCTGGAGCTGAATATAGGTGTGGCTGAATTCTGTCACGACCCATACATTGATTAAGCAGTTTCCCCACTTGAAGATGTACGGCTTATGCTTCCATGTTACTTTGTCCATGAGCCGTTCAGCGTTCGAATGATAATTTTCCTCCACCTTTATCTGATACATATTATTCTTCTGAGAGTCTGATAGGAGCTGAAACACGTTCTTTTCCTGTTCAGGTGTACAGATGACCTCCATGTCAATGTCGTGAGGTTCATCAACTTCCATTCCTAACTTGTGCAAGGCAAGAGAACCTACGATTAAGAACTTCATGCCACACGGTTCGAGAACCTGTTTACGGAACTCTTCCAACGCTCGTTCAACCTGATTCGAGCTGTTTACTGTCAAATTTGATTCAATCATTGCTTCGAAATTATTTAATGTTTGATAATGTTACGTAATTCCTACGGTTATCGATTACAGTCCTCTCGATTTAATGATGTTCTTGAGCCTCCCACTATAACCTTTCTTTTCAGCGTAGACACGATCTAAATAAGCGAAATAATCGTCTTTACTAAGCCCTCGGGCGTATATACTCTGCCATATAGCATAATCGGCTATACAGTCCTTCCAGGAGCGGAAACGGGCATGATTATACAACATCCCCAAAGCTAGAGTTGGTCTTTGAGCCGGAACTCGCATACCTGTACAGTTGTGACCGTGTAAAAATAGAGGGCTGCTGAAGTTCCCAGACTCCTCTATGCATTGTGCCATAACGATATCCGGATGTTCTAACCTCATCAAGAAAATGTAGGTGAAGACGCTGTCGGCAACGGTGGTGGAGTCTATAAACCGTGACTCCGAAGACGCTGTTCCGTCAGCAAATACCGGGTCGGGTTCTGTGCAGCTATTTATCACTTTTATAGTAAGTACTACTACGATGAATAGTACGAACGCCTTTACCATGTCCGTGATGTAAAAGGTGTGACGGATTGGATAATTCAGTAACTCTTTCATATTAAGGTCAGTTTAAAAACTCTGAAGCCACTCCAGTCCCCGTTTTTGTCTTTATATTGGGGAATGAGCCTGATGACATTATACATAGACACGGATTTGGCACTGGTATAAGTAGAGAGTTTGATCTTGGTATTCAAGCGTATAGTTTCGAACTCGTTTCCTCTGTACCACATAACTCCCCAGTAGGAGTAACTCCCATCCTCTTCCTGACCAATGTATTTGACAGTTGCGGAAAGAATATAGGTATCACCCGATACCTTCCACCCCACAATTTCATACACTCCTTTACCTTTGTTTTCAAAGGACACCTGATTATTGGGCATGTGGCTTTCTAGCCCATACATGGGGTCTTTTACTTCGTACCCGGTGTACCATAATTTCTGACTCAGTGTTGTGGCTACCATAGCCAACAAAATAGCGGTAAGTAATACTAACTTTTTCATGATTCTTTTGATTTTTCGATTGATAAATAATTGTCGATTGTGTCACGGAGAGCTGCAAGCTGTTCCAATGTCATATCAGGAAAATAAGTCCACTGAAAGCCATTAAGGCAAAATTCCCACCTCGTGGCGTCGAGGAATGTCCCCGACTGAACGGTCTTCAGTTACTTTACATTTAAACTGATTTTTCATAAGGCATCAAGATTTAGATGAGTTCGTCAACTCGTTTAACATAATAAGATTCTCCGGCTCCATATTGTACGGATAAATGTCCATACCGGGTTTTACGTCAGTAGTGAAATCCATCTCGTATTCCGGGTCTATCACTACAAATTGCTCAGCCTGTCCCGACCAGCGTAACACGTGAAGAGGAATCCATGCTGCTCCCAGGTCCATGTTAATGATTCTGAACGCTTTCATCGTGGTGTGAGTGATAGCAGCTGTCCTCATCCTCCCTTGGTACAAAAAGCGTACCAACGCACTACAATACATTGTAGAGCGTATTCGCCCCGGTTTAATGTCTATTGGTTCGTTTACGTAACGAACACTGGCTGGGTCGGTAAATTGTCCCACCACCTGTACTTCCCCCGTCTTTGATACCTTAACAGAGGCTATTGATACAGTGTGACACGAACCGTCCTCGCTTTCCATGTGAAAAGATGTGCCTGTTTTGAACTTTTTCATGATGTACTGATTTTAGTAAACATCGAAATATATTCTGACGTTAGTTGAGCAGCCATTTTCACCAGGCACTCAGGCTGCGTCTTTGTTACACCCTTCATTTGATTCTTCTTCTGTTAAGTCGATTAAAACCTTTTCCATTATTTCTATGAATTAAAGGGTGAATTTAAATGAATTAATCTGGGTAGATGTCATAGATTCCGGAATCTCTTTTAATATTATCCACTTTCCATTTTGCCCCTTATCAATATACCCCTCGTATTGTAATTTACTCGTCACAGAGTCCACTATACACGTAGTTTTACGAGCCTTTTCCCACTTTTCGGGTTCTAATACATACTGAATCATCTGATACCGAGTTACTTCTTTTCCAGCGTTTTTCTTAAAGAAACTTTTAATTTTGTTGAGATAAGTCTGTGATTTCATGACGTATATTATTTACTGTTTGACAATACAAATATAGTGGAAAAGTTTAGATAAACAAAGAAATCATCCGAAAATTTTACTTATAACTTCTGAATTTTTGACATTGATACTATAAAACAGGGGTGTATGCTCAGGCGTTTTTCCTGAGGCATAATTTCCTTAACGGCGTAGAACGGTACACGTCCATGTAACGTAGGAACGACAGAACCGTCCTTACAAAGCGTTACAACAATCACGTCATCAGGGGTGATACATTGTACCGTTCCAATAAAATGAGAACTGTACTGGTAAAATTCGACTCCGTATCCTATCGTCTGACTGAACACATATCGAATTTCTTCCATTATGACCGGGGGATACTCATGACTTTCGGTATCACCTACTGTCCAGCCCGTACTGTTCCCACCAGGAACAGCCGGGTCAATGTCTACGATTTTATCAGATTCGCTCATTACCCTTGTCTTTTAAGGGACAGTTCTGATATTTACAGAACTTACCCGGATTCAACTTGCATTCTATATAGGTGATCTTATTATCGTGCAGTGGACGTTTGTGTTCGCAGGTACACTCTATCTTCTTTACCCACAGCACCACGGGGTTAGATTTTGATCTGTACATGGTCCATAGCTATTAGCGTTGTCATAAAATTCTTTCTTTTTTCAGGATGACGTAGGAAGTACACAATCAGGGAAGATATCAAGACGTTTTCGACTTTTTTGCTTACCTGTTCCTCGTCGTCCATCGCACTGGCTATTACATAAGGGAGGTCTATCTCCCCTAATTCAGTACGTATCTCGTTTTTAATGAAACGTTGAAGAGCTACACGGTCATCTTCAACGGCAGCTACAATAGCGAACCCGACCATATTCGGATTGTTGTCAATCTTTTGCAGGACTTGTTTTAATTCTTCACGGATATCATCTGTTTTCATGGCTTCATTTCTTCAGGGATTGAACTTTCTTAAGGAGCTTCACATGTTCGGGCAGTTCGCGTTCACGGCGTTCACGCGCTACTACGCTCAATTTCTTAGCTTTTACAACTACTGATTCAGGCTCTACGTCTACCCACCCGGCTGCTTCAAGCACGTCCAGGATTTCTTTACGGTTGAACCATCGACTTACCTCGATACGGTCATTCTGAGGTTTAATACGCGCCACCGAACCCTTACGGCGACCACGAAATGTTACTGTTATGAATCTTAACATGGCTATTATTGATTTAAGTAATTAAACAATTCTCTTTCCCACTCTTCCTTTGATATACCGTATTTTATCCGGATTTGTTCAACTTGTTCATCAACCCATTCATCAGGATAGGTAGAAAACTCGGCTGATATCAGGCAATCCATTTCGTAACCTTTATTGGCTTCTTCATAGACTCTATTGACTTCGTTTAGGGCTTCGGTGAGGGTGTTGTTAGCGGTACTCATGACAAAATAATTTAGAGGGTGATTTGACGACTTATTTAATGTAACCGGGGGGCAGGCTTTGAGGGCTTTGTTAGCCCTCTCGATTTTACGTTTCAGGGAAGCGATTCTTTTGCGAACTTCCTTACTAGGATTCTCGATAGCTTCTTTTTCCTTGAGTTCTGCACCGTATTTAGTCAACCGTTCTTCAGCAGTACCCCGGTGTCCCTTAGACTCACCTGATTCTTCCTTTGTTTTCTTTTCAGCTTTAGGAGCAGGGTCTTCTACTTTAACTTCTTCCTGAGCTGGAACAGCCTCAACTGGAGCTTCTTCAGCAACGGGTTCTTCCTGAACCGTTACAACTTCCATGTATTTCTGAGCTATCGTTACATAGCTGTCGATAAGGCTTCTCTTACTTACCTGATCCGGGTTGGGAAGAGCCTCAACCTCGACATTAGCTTTGCTACATCCTAGGATAAGAGTGTGGTAATCTTCGATAAGAGTTTCACGTTTAATATGCTTGTAAGCACTTTGAGGATTGTTAACGATTGCGAAGTTTACTGCGTTATTAGAAGCTGGCTGATTGTTTACCGAGTTTTTCATGACCTTAAGTTTTTAGTGTTTGACTTGTTTTCATTTTGACAATACAAACATAATACTTTTTCTGGATTCAACAATGAAAACCAAGATAATTCTTTAGTATTTGTCTGGAATATTCTGCGGGTGCGTTTTCCAGCACCTTGTCCCAATCCTCAGTAACCACGGGTTTTAGACCACTTTTAACAATGTATTCGCATCTTTCTGGAGCGATAATATGCAGCAGGCCTGGATTAAGTATAAATAGACGCATGCTCTCAGCCACGGATTCGTAAATATCAGGCTCATATCCCGTGATTTTACCTTTCTTTGGGAAGCCACGGTGTAATTTAACGCAGTAGTCCACCCAGTGGCCTATTTCGTGTGATATGACGCCCACACCAGTGCGGTCTATTTTATAGCCCGGATATGACCATCGCCTTTGCCCCGGTATGGGATTAAAGGACACATAGGCAACGTCAGGCACCCATACCTGTATTCTTTTGCTGGAGTAGTCACATAGCCCACAGAATCCTTTGGGGTTGCTGTGTTCGTGGATGGTTATGTTTGGAACGGGCAGACCGTTTATTTCTAAAAACTTTAAAGCGTTCTGTAATCCCAGTTCTACAAACTGACGTTTGGATAGTCCTTTAAATGGGGTTTGGTAATACATGGTAAAGATTTCGTTTTGGATTTGTTTTACTGTTTTCATGATTTATACCTTTTGTTTGACATGACAAATATAGTGCAATTATATCAACCCCCAAGGAATTAGATTGAATTTTCTTGAAGATTTTTCGAAATTTCTGATATTTATTTAAGAAGTTTCTTATAAATCGATAATACTGTTGTGCTTCTTTTGTTTACTAATCCTTTAGGAACTAAATATTTCCAATTTTGAAGTACTCTAATTGCTTTAAAAGTTAATCTATCGTTTTTAGATAAATTCTCTTCTTTTCCTATAATACATAAGTTTTCTTTTCCACCAATTAATTTTGGATCAATATGTAATCGAAAACCTAGCATAATAGGAACAATATGGTCTATAACTTGTGACTCAGAATCAAATTTCAAGTGGTGACTGTCAGTAATATTTGTGACACGAATTATATATTGGTCGCATATAAATCCTCTGTATCCATATTTACGTCCGTATAAGATTGGAAAAGTGTATGGATAATTCTTTTCTAATTCTTTTTGTAACTGTTTTGGACAATTATCCCAAGCAACCTTTGGACTCCCGTACTTTATAATTAAGTCTTTAAATTTATCTATCAAACTTTTCATAATTAACCTTTTTACAAAGGTACATTTTTATTCTTCATTCCCGTAACGTCCTAAGGGGTGACCACCGTAGACAGAAATGATTAGGTATTAGGAATCCTCTCGATATCACCCCTGAAAAACGCGAAACCCGGAGCCGCATGACGTAAAGAGCTCGGTTATGTATACCTCTAGATTTGCCATTATCCATTACCGTTTCTTGTTTCGTTCCCGTAACGTCCTAAGGGGTGACCACCGTAGACAGAAATAAACCTGTTTTTAGGTTAGAGAGTGTATACCCCTTGTGCGCGTACGCGCGCGTAGGGTATAGGAACAGTCTACGTCGTGGTGGATAAATACCGGGTGACTCTGCGGGGATTTCGGCGGGAGAGACTGTTGCGCTCCGGATTCTAAATACACCCAACCTTAACCATCCACCTCAAACCACCTCTCACAATCCACCTCAAACAATCCCTCAATCCCTGTACCTCTCCTCCAGACCATCACCCTCACCTGCATTTCCTCACCACCCTGCCTCCATGCAGTCACCATTACCTCTACTATTACTTAGAATAGTCATCTCATCACACCACCAATCATATTTGTCCCTCCGGTTTTTATTTAGAAGAACCGTCTGATATGCAGATGGATTCCATACCTCTCATTGACTATTTTCTTAAAGACAATTAGAGCCATGAATCTGACTTATTATCACCTTTCATCATGGCTCCTGAATTATTCATTTCACTCCCTGAATCTTATAGAGAACTCTAAAAAATTTCCCATCGACTCGGGACTCATACCCTATATATTATACTTCATCAATAACTCACTTATTCGATGTATTGCATGTACATTCCTGGTAGGATCATCCAATATCCTTCTGATTTCTTTTAGAACAGCTACTGGATCAAAATCAGATTCATTCGGTATCACAACAACCCCCCGAACGGTATTTATTATTTCTCTCACAATCTGGTTTCCCACACCTGCCATTACAGGAACTAATTTCTCATCCACCAACAGATTCTTACCTGAATACATTTTCCTGTTGAGGGTTAACATTTCTCCAGTAGGCTTCCTTTCAATTGTTTCAACAACCGTTATGGAATGAGTCGTGGAAGTTATAACATCAGCCTCTCCCATCTCACATTCTCCGTCTACTTCTTCTTTTGAATAGTATTCGGGACACTGTTTATCATTGGTACATTCTAACATGATATATAATCGTTTATTGTTTAACATTACTACTACTCACCACCTCATTTTATTAAGGCATCTATTCGGAGACATTTGACCGCTCTAAGGAACGTTTATAACGGGCGTCGTTAGCACCCTCTTGAAACTCTTTCCACCACGGACTGCTCTGTAACCTTTCCTATAGGCTACACTTTTGTTCTTTAATTCTTTTTCCATGACTGTTACTCTTTGACGACTTCTCTTTTAACACTCCAGTTCTTATTTACGATATCTATCAATACCTCTTTAGCTCGGTGTAACATTCCCTTTACTGTTCCTAACGGCATACCCAGCTCATCAGCTATTTCGTTATATGTGAAATCATCTATATAACGTAGCTCTATTAATCTACGCTGCCACCTGGGTAGCAACGTCACAACCTCTCTCATAAAATATAAACGCTGCTCTGTCATCAGTTGTTCATCGGGTGTCTTATCAGGACATTTAAGCTGGTAACCTAACTGGTCATCATTCTCGAACATCATTTGTTTATCCAACTCAATTATGCTATCCGGCTTGTTTTTATTGTTACGAATGTAATCAATGGCGCAATTGATTCCTATCCGAAATAGCCAGGTGCTGAAGGCATATTCAGGACTGTACCGATGAAGTGCCTGGAAAGCCTTCTCAAACGTTTCCATTGTAATATCCATAGCTACTTCCTCATCACGTACGATCTTTTTTATCTGATACAGGAGGGACCGATGATAACTATTGTAAAGCGTAGTAAAAGCTCTTTGATCACCGCTTAGAGCCTTCTGGACGGTATAAAACTCGGAATCTTTTCTTGACATCACCATGATGTTGTTTATTAGTTTGACAGGGGCAAATATAATACAGAAATTTAACTTTACAAAGGAATAACAAGAAATTATTTCCTGTTATCAATCATCGTCCCATTCGTTTTCTTCACTGTAAGGTGTTTCCTTATCCCCAATCTGTTTATGAAAAGTTTTATTTTCGCATGCACTTGCTAAGGCTTCTATCGCCGCCAATTCCTCAAAAGTCATTTCATTATCTTTTTTCTTGAATTTAGGGTCTAATTCAGTAGGGAATAAATTATGCTTTCGAATGTATCCATTCTCAAACAGTTTCCGCATCTTCTTACGCTCTATCATGTAATTTTTCCTGTGCCATTCCCATAATTGACTGAATTCTATGTATTCGACAGGAGTAAAATCACAAATAATATCATTCCCATTTTTGGACTTATAAATATGAAGTTCATTTTCGTATCTTTCAGTACCTCCAAACATCGAACTATACACTTGTAAAAAGAGTTTTAAAACAGAGGTTCTGACATGGAAGGAGTACGTGTATTTCTTTTCTTCACTAATTTCTTCTTCGGAAATTCCATACTTAGCACACAACGCTGCTAACAGTTTTCGAGCAGCCTCTTTTTCTCCACCAATACCTCTTTCGGCAAGTGCTTTTATTTTCTTTACTTTAAGTAAAACTTCTTGAGGAGTTTCGTTTGACTGTGACATGACTTCAGTGTTTAAGTTTGACGTTTTAATTACACTACAAAACTTGTTATTGCTCTAAATATTCAAATTCATCTTCAAAGCAGAAATTATTAAAATATTCTGACACAAAAGACTCCGTTGGTTCTTCCGACTCTTTTGATTCTTCCGACTCTTCCCATGCTTCGTGCAACATATCTGTATATTTGTCGAATATTTTATATTCTTCTTCACTCATCCCGATGTTGTTTTCTCTACTACAAATGTCCTTAATTTGTTCTAATGTTTTCATAGCTTTTAGTTTTTAATGTTGATTCATTTTTTACACTACAAATATAGTGGTTTAATTTGATTATACAATGAATTATCCATAATTCTTCAGATTTTTATTGAAACTTATTCCGCCTTGTACCGTAAACGAAAATGTTTATAAACATTTAAAATTAATGAATTATGCATGTTCACACTGGATTAAGCACCGAAGAAGAAGACAAAAGTGCTAAATTATTGAACAGCCTGTTGGCTGACCACTTCACGCTGTTGCTGAAGACATGGCAGTTTCACTGGAATGTAGTAGGTGACTCATTTGGTTCCTATCATGAAGCCATGTTAAAACTGTACGAAGCCGAAATTGAGCGAGTTGATGATGTTGCTGAGCGTATCCGGGCACTCGGTAAACGCCCCTTGGGGAGCATGGACGCTATGCTCACCTCTACTACTATTCTTGAATTTAGTATGGGCGAAAAGGTTCCAGAAGCTCTTAAAATGTGGGAAATCATTCGTGATGACTGGGATCACGTAATTCAACGTATCCGTGAAATCCACGGTCAAATACCTGAAAAAGACTTAGCTACATTAAATTTCCTTGAGGACATGATTGAAGCTATGGAAAAAGAAGCCTGGATGAATCGGTCCTACACGGCTACATCCAGTCAGGTGTAATGTACTTTAAACAGAGAAGGGAAGTTGTTCGCCTCCCTTCTATTTTATTGACCCACTTTAAACACTAAAATTCTGTGTAAATTCCGAAGTAAGTACCATTATTAATCTTCTGATTTGTTATCGGCTTCCCTGTCCTTCTTACGTTTTTCACGTCGCTTACGGCGTGCCTCTGCTGCTCTCTTTTTACGCTCTGCAAGTAGTCTATTAACATTTTCACCACCCTCTACTTTTTGAGCCTGGTGACGACCAATAGACTCCTTAATAGCCCCCTTTACACGCATACCTTTCTTTTGGGGTTTACCTTTGTTTTGATTGTAATCTACTTCAAATTCCCCTTCAGGATTTTCAGTAGTCGGATTACCGGGCTTTAAAATTACATCTTCTTCACGTAATTGCATAGCTTGATCATCGGGAGTAATAGGGTTCGCTCGGTTATCTTCGGCTGATTTGGCTTCCTTCATCGCTTTCAGGCGTTCTAACATGCGCTTGCGTTTGTTTTCAGCCTGTTCATTTGCTTCGGGGGTTTTCTCGTCAATAACCTCCGCTATTGGAGTAAATTCGTCAATAAACTGTCCGGAAGCCTCCTCCATCCTTCCCCAATCGTATTGCTTAATCAGGGCACTTGGGAGTTGAACATTAGCCCCGTCCATAACGTTTCCATTGAATCCATTGAATTTACTGTACCAGCTATTAGCCAATTGGCTAATGATAACAGTAGGATTCAGCCCGGCTTTAGCTGCCGTCAGACCGACGACCAAGGCATTGATAGACATCTGCTTCATTACGTTCATCACATTGGTTTCTCCGTGTAATGTAGCGTTGATGTCTATTCGACCGTCTACGGTCATCTTTATCTCGTTTCCTTTAACTTCCTTACGGGCTTGTTCAATAATCCGTAAAATGAGGTTACAGAGGTCTACATTGCTCCCCCCGGCTGCTCTGTTCTTTATTTCAACCTCAATAAGCATTTGATTCAGAACTTCTAAACGCCCCGTTTCAGTTGCTATACGAAAGTCTTTGTTTTGTAGTACATACTCAGCCCGGCGTCGTGTAATCAGATCACGATTGTCAACATAAAACTTCTTTAACTCATCTTCTGGAACCTTTATTCGGTACTCCTTTGCCATCACCTTGGCAACATCAGTGATAGTATAGAATTTACCAAACAATTCCATTATTGTACCCGTGTAATCTACAATGTTCCGGGAACGTCTGTACTTAGTTCCTAGTGCTTTATTGAGAGCTATAACGGCACGTTGATAAGTATGGTCTAATTTGAGATACTGTAAACGTTTAGCGTTTGCGCTACGTACAGCCGTCAAATCACCACCATAAGTCTTTACATACGCCCCCACATTCACTGTCTGCTGGAAGTCTATTTCTACCTCCTTTTCATCGTCTGTACCTTCATTCAGAATTAGGGTGTAGTAACGTTTAGGGGAAAGATCACGCTCTTCTTTAGCCCATTCCGCTGCTACAAACAAATCCTTAACTATATCCGAAGATTCTATAATATAGTCTGGAGCGTTTTTCATAATACGCTCCTTTTCCTCAACCGTCAATTCTCGTTTTTCTTCTGCCATATCACATTTTCATACAATAACAACCACAATTCATTAAGGAGGATACGGCTTTCCACTCTTCTTTATTATTCCACTCCTTTAGGAATCTATGAACCTCGTTATTTTCCGAGGACGAACAATAGAGATCAATCTTCAATATCCCACCTTTACACTGTACATACGCCACAGAAACGTGCTCTAACTTAACCTTTATAAAGTCTTTAGACTCCTCTATTCGACAGTGGTTGAATTTGCGCTCGAAAGCATCAATAAAATATTCAGAAGGAATTCCATTCGTTGGGTGTGCTGTCAGGTAACATTTCACTCGAAGGCACTTTAATTTCCTTCGGTTTCTTTTATAATAGATTACCCCCCACCCACAAATAGCAGTTAACAATAAACCAATTCCCGAATAAATAACATTCACCATAACTGTTTTGATTTAGCCTCGGGAATTCCCGAGGCTTTAAACTTACTTCTTATTCTTCTTTGGCTTATCAGCTTTAGCCGGGGTTTCTTCTTTTGGACGTTCAATAACCGCACAAATTTTTGTAAGTTCAACCTTTACAATTTCGGTCTGGCACGGAAGTATTCTTGCTGAAATATCAGCCTGTTCCACCGCCATAGAACTTGAATCTGCCTGAACCAATATAAAAGAGGGTGTTTTCTTAATTTTCCCATTTTCGTTTTCGTGAAGTTCGTTCAGCTTTACTTTCCAGAACGGCATTTCACATTCATTATCCAGAAAATCGACCTTTTGGATTTTACTTTCAGAAATTTTTGCAATGCGAAAATCTTCTTTAGGGAATTCCTTTCCCATGTATTCATGGGATAAAGATTCAGCTTCGGTATAACTTACAGCTTCAAACAAACGAAGCTCCTTAACAGTTTTGTAGGTGTTCTTTTCGGTAACTGTTAACCGTTTTGTTCTTACTTCAAAATACATTATTTTCTATTTTAATATTCAGCATCTTCTTCTTTATACTTACTAAACAACGTAATGTCGTCTATACCTACATACCACCACTCTTTTCGAGTAGCAGCCTTGAATCTCGTAGGAAACTCACTGAATCGGGGATAACATTCCTTAATTACAACCAGTGTATTTTCCTTGAAGCCGTGCCCGCTCTCGTTATGACGAACACGGCATATATCCCCTGGACCAATTTGTTTTTGACTCATTATTTCTCATCTTTTTCAGATTTAGCAGCCATAGCACAAGAAGTATTAAGGAACTGTATAGCCACAGAAACGGCATTTTCGAGTGTTACTCGAGCAACCTTGGTAGGATCAATAATTCCTGCCTTGAACATGTCTGTAACTTCTTCTTTAACCGGATTAAAACCCTCCATCCAATTGGGCTTATTAGCTATCAATACTTCAATTTTATCAGGCTTTAAACCAGCGTTTTCACACAACTGACGGAACGGAGCTTGAAGAGCTTCCCTAACAATAACTACTCCTGCTCGAAAATCAGAATCATCCGGACAAACAGTATCCCTCAGATATTTATCAAGCATTTCCGCAGCTCTGAAATGCATAGTACCTCCACCGGGGACATACCCCTCTTCAATAGCTGCGCGAGTAGCAGCTATGGCATCGTCAACACGGTCTTTTCGTTCCTTCATTTCAACTTCGCTCTTCGCCCCCACATATACCACAGCAGCCCCCCCAGTTAATTTTGAAATACGTTCTTTGTATTTTTCGATGTCGTAGGCGTTCGTTACACCGTCCATAAGGTGTTTAATAGCCTCAACTCGGGTATTTATATCCTTATCTGAACCTGAACCCCCTATGATCACAGTACGAGTCGTTGTAATAACCGCCCGATCACATTCACCTAACCATTCAGTAGAAGATGACGCAGTTTGCTCAACGGGGTGCCCATATTCATCTCCAATAACCTGCGCCCCCAATTTAATAGCTAAGTCCTCAATCAAATCCTTTTGAATTTGACCATAACCCGGTGCTTTGACAAAGCAGGCTTTCAGCCCATTTGTCTGCTGAACATTCATCACCAAAAACTTGATGACATCGTTGGTCATATTCGGGGCAATAATTAGCAACCCTCGTTTCGCAGAATATACTGTCTGAACAATAGGGAGAATTTCCTGAACATAATTGATATTCTGTCCAAATACCAAAACATACGGTTTGTCAAGCACGCATTCCATACGCTCGGGATCAGTCACAAAATAAGGGTTCACTAACCCCTTTTCATACTGAAATCCGGTCGTTACTTCAACGGTTGTTTCATCGGATTTGCTGCTTTCTTCTACGGTTATAACACCATCATTGCTGACCTTTCCAATAGCTTCACTGATAATTGTACCAATCTCCTTATCCCCATTCGCACTGATAGTAGCAATCTGAAGAACCCGATCAAATTCCCCTTCTTCGATAGGGGTTGACATTTGCTGAATAAAATCAACCGCCCGGTCTTTAGCCGTTTCAATCCCTTTTTTAAACATCTGAGGATTTTTAATGCTCGGCATCACCCCCATTCCTTCCCTCATCAAAGCAGTAGCTAAAATCGTAGCAGTCGTTGTACCATCCCCGGCTTCATCACAAGTCTTGGCAGCCACGGTTTTCACAAGTGTAGCCCCCATACGTTTCATAGGATCGCTGGTATCATACGCTCGAGCCACCGTTACTCCGTCCTTTGTCACATGCGGGATGCCGTACCCCTTATCGATAATTACTGTATGTCCAACGGGTCCCAGTGTAGCCGATACGGCTTCGGCTAATTCAGCTGCGCCCTCATACAACTTCTTCTGTGCTTCCTGTTTAAATAAAATTTCTACGTTCATTGCTTGATTGTCTTAATCGTTTTTATTTTGTATTTAAACGGGGTAAAGAGACAAAGAGTTCCCCTTACCCCAATATAATTCATTTATTAATAGAAGGGGGTGTCCACTCACATTTTCCTCCCATGCATGCCGCACCGATATCTGAACCTGCTTCTTTAACCGGGCTTCTCCACACGATATTGTCGTAATTGACTTTTCTCATCCGACAAATTTGTTGCCATTTGTGATACGCATTAACATGTTTCAGACAATACGCCGTTTGCTGTCTGTCCCCAAACATATACTTATCCGCGAAACTATTAAAACGTCGTACCCAATCCTGACGCCGTTCCACTTTACGTTTCAGGTAATCAATCACACAATTAACATCCGAGAAACAGATACCGTCAATATCAACTAAAAAACGACCGTTCTTAATGTTACTTGTAATAAAGTGACTGATTTCCTTGTCGGTAAGTTGTAACAAATTTGGAGCGTTACCCATAGCTGCGTTACATGCTTCCCAAACGTCTTTAAACACATCAGCAGCGTCTACTACCAGTCCACTTGACAAAATAGCCCCAGCTCCATAGCGTTGTGACAATTGGTTTTCATCAAGTACTTCGGTATAAGGGGCTTGAGGATAGTCTAAATCTCCAAAGGATGACAACAAGCTGATTCCACCAAACTTATCCCGGTGTTCCCATAAATACTCTCTAACATCTTCCCACTCATCTGGTCTTACTGTACAGGTGTTAGAAACGTTCATTCTGAGTGTGGGGTTCTCTTTTGTAGAGGGGTGGTCAAAATTTGTGCCGAACTCTATCCAATTTTCCTTAGTCAGAAGAACCAACTTCAAAAAGTCGATAGCTGACAAATTCTGTTTCAGTAACGCCCCTTCCGGCAATGTAACCGGAAAAGAGATCACTTTTTCCCGGTCTGGTGCCCACACAGATGTTTCAACGCATTCGGGGTTTACTCTTTCCCATTCCTGAATAGCTTGTTCGGTGTCGGAGGCTTGAATGTGACGAATATAATGGCGAGAATGACCCGGAGTTATACCCGATAGTGTCCCCAGTAATTGGGAACTGTTTCCAGAGGGCTTGATAACTGTACACCGTGCTGCCGGGCTGATATTAATCATCTTCGCTATCTTTTTGTTCGTTTCAACAACTATCTGAGCTGCTCGACGCTGAACTTCAGGATCAAATAATACTTCGGGGTTCTCACATAGCCCGGTTATCCCTACACCGATCAAAGCGTCTCTTTCAGCGATCTTTTGTGACCACCTCTCCAATACTTTAAACCGAGTGTATCCTGCCTGTAAAGTACAAATAACAGAAGCTGCTTCGGCTGCTTCATACAACTCCTCTGGTGTATGTATTTTACCACCATTTATTTCGGCAAGATTACAAAATCCCCAACCAGAATGAATTTCACCATTCTCATCTTTTATTTGTGGAAACATTCCCACCTCACCACAATTATGAACTAAAACTCCAGTACAATTTTCATAATTCTCATCACCTTTTGTAATGATATAAAAATTATGATTATCCTCCACAGTTAAATCATAAACAGGCTCTACACCACAAGCGACAACAGATTCAACCCTAACAGAAATTTCTATTAATTCCTTCTCAGGCTTGATATATTCCCTACTTCTTGAACAAATTGTCCGATATTTTTCTTTTATCGTAAAGAAAGGTTGAAGTTCTTTCCCAACACACTTGCATGCTTCCAAATAAGTTCCATCTGTCAAAGCAAGTTTATGATTTGGGGTACACTTAAATTTCGTTCCGTCCGAAAGTGTTACTTCAACAACTTCTTTATCACCTGTTTTAAATGCTATTGCCTTCTTAATTTCAGGTTTCCATCTTTTCGAATTGCGTCCAGCTTTGTCAACCCACTTTCCAGAATACACGGGAAATTCTTTTACATTTTCCGCCAATTCTTTTATAGAAACGGCATTCCTTCCATCAGCAACCGCCACAAGAGTTTCCCCTGTAAAACAAGGATTATATACAAAGTTCGTTGAGTCTATAAATACGAAACCCGGCTCACCATATTTTTTAGTAAATTCGTATATCTTATCAAATATCTCTTTAGAGGTATCGGGCAAGATAGCTGCTGAATTGTTACTTCTACACAATTCAGGCATGGTTGTGATCCAAGCCCCGGTTTTACAGGAAGCCATTTCAACATCATCGGCGTCAAATATGCTGATCATGGCACTACGCCGTACACCTCCAGTCACCACACTGTTCGCAAGCACACAAATGATGTAATGTAATTCAAAAGGACGTAATTTTCTTCCTTTAATCTTTTCAACGATCGAATGAATTTTTTCAATAGCTTCTTTTAAAGGTTCGGGTCCAGGAGCAGAAAACCCTCCACGAATAAACGCACCTTTAGGGCGAATCTTGGAATAATCAAAATCAATATCCGGACGTCCTTCATAATAAGCTGTCATCAGTAATCCAATAGCTTCTGCCCACCCTTCTATCGTATCGGGGACGGTAAACTGACTATTCGGAAGGGAATGGTTAAAGCCCATCGGAACAGGAAGTCTATCCGTGTGAATGTGCTGAACGCTGTAACCTGTCCCAGCACCACAGAGCAACAAATACATGATTTCCTCGAACACACGTACACGGTCAACGTAGGTAGAAGAACAGTTTCCCGTAACAATTCCATTTGATAAGATAAACGATTTATCCTCTTCAACTTCTAAACACCAAACATCGTCATAAATTGATTTTTCCTCAATTTCTGACACTTTAAACATCTTCGATGTTTTTCCAGTTTTCATTGAAAGGGTATAATCTTTACAAAATTCTCTTGTTTTATAATTAGTTATTTCTCCACACTTATCAGAAATATTTAAAATAAATGCGCCTGTGCAGGGGAATACCTTTTCTATGAAATTAGAAGATTCTACAGAAGATGTTTGAATTCCATGATACATTACTTCTTCAGGGAAATTTTCATATTTATTCCTATCCAAATGACCGTCGGCACTTAAATATCCGCTAACAAATGCTCGAACTAAATTAACACCATCTTTTTCAAGCAAAGGAAGTGTTTTTAAATAAGTTCCAGTATAAGCGAAAAAATCTCCATCTAAAGATAAATTTGTGGAAGTTTTAAATCCGCATTCCTCAAACCTTTCTTTAAATCTGCGTTTTTGGTCACATAATCTAACATGACTATGATTATTGCTCACAACTCCATCCCCATAAACAAACCCATAACACCAGTACAATTTTTCCTCAAAACTTGCAGTCTCAAAAGAAAATGAAAATACATTTGGAGTTTTAAACAGTTTATCCCCAACTTTTAGCTTATTTACAAATTTTCCTTCCTTATTAAGCCATCTATGGTCCGAAGTTGCATAAACAACACTCCTATTCGAACCTTTGTAAAAAACAATTTTATTCAACCAATCTTTTCCGTAATTTCTTACAATGGCTTTTCTCCATCTACCTTTGTGAGTCAATACGGTAACTTCATCGCCATCTTTAAAATCATTTAATTTAAAAACCCCCTGATTCGTTATGAAAGAAGTTTCTCCGCTCAGACAGTTGTAGAAGCGAGCATGCTTCTCAAGCATCAATTCACCACCATACTGGAGAGCTCTCTGCGCTCCCAAAATACGCTGATCGTGATACAGTGTATATGCCTTACGAAACATATCAAGAAACTCCGGCATATCTTGAGTAGATACGACATTTCGATACTGTTTCATGTGCATGTCCATAACTCGGTTTACAGCTTGATCCCATGTTTCCTTTTGCCCTCCTGAAGTTTGAGAATATTTACTCAGGAAAACATAGTTGCCCACAATGGGGCGTGAGTCCATTTCAATCATGTTTTTCTTCTTTTGTATTATCTTGAACTATTTCTTTTGCTTGTGCAGAAATCACGCAACAGGGAATATTCCCACCTAATGTGAGAGCAAGAAAATTCCCTTGAACATTTTTATCTTTCTTTTGTGCTTCGGCTACAATAGCAGCAAATATACTACTTTGTACTTCAAGATACAAGGGTTGAGGAATGTACTTCGCTTCTCCACCCTTACTTCGGGCTATTTTCATTCGAACCCGTTCAGCTTGAAAATGAGTAGCTAAAATTTCTTCAGTAGGAAGAACACCTTCGAACGATTTAATTTTATCGCAACTTAACAGTACAATTCTGACTTCACCCTGTGGCTTCCCACCTTGAACTCTATTGGGAACCATAAGGTACAATTTAGCAGGCGTCTGCTTTTCTTTAGTTTCCATTATGCTTTTCTTTTAGTTTAACAATATATCAATTCCTTACGCGCCCTCGTTATCCCAACAAATTTCAAACATTTTTCTGCATACACAGCTAATTCAGTCACAGCATATTTACTGGGAATCAGCCCCGGTTCTAAAAAGAACACTCTGTCCGCTTCTAAACCCTTTGATTTGTGGATAGTACTTAAAATTATACCCCGACTGGCGTTTTCAACAAAAATGTCGTAAATAACCGACCGCACTTTGTCCAGGCTACCAAAGTATTCGTAAAGACTTAACAAAACGTTTACTTTTTCATTAACTTTATCGTAAGCCTCAGTTTTTGTTGGGTTTTTCAGACCTTTCTTAGAAAGTTTTTCTTCTAAGTTGAGGAGTATCTTTTCAAGTCCCCATACATCATCAACGCTGTCAATTAGGGATACAAGTTCGTCACCAAACTCCTTCCCAAGAATTGTACACTTCTTCCCCTTGCGGAGTAGTGTAATGAAAGCCTCAACCAACGGTGCATTATTCCGACACAGAATGAAGTCGCCCTCTTCCGCATCCGTGAACGCTCCATCGCCAACAAACCCCTTCTCAGCTCCCGGAGCAGCTACAATACCATCGTGGAACACTTTACAGGCTTCATCTACGATATCCCTTGCACACCTGTACGTCATTGATAGAGGAAGAGTAACCGTGTTCGGAGCGTTCTTAATCGCATTAAGAGTATCGAGGTTTGACCCTTGAAAACCATAAATTGCCTGTTTTTCGTCTCCAACTCCCACAAGTCTTCCTCTTGGAGTCTTCAGCATTTTTATTAATTGATATTGCAATGGAGATAAATCTTGAATTTCATCAACCATTACGACATTATACTGTTTAAAATCTTCTTTGTGAACGTATTGAGTCGCATAATATAACATATCAGTGAAGTCCATAGGTAGTTTTCCTCCTCCACCGTTTAGGAAGTAATTATCGGCAATCCTTTTGTTAAGCATACGGAGCTCTATTGCTCTCTTAGCGAGCTCTTCGTCAGCTTCCTCACCGTACCTCTCCCCCAATACTATTATTGCCTCTATATTGTCTGGTACGAGGTTAAATCTCATGAGGTCGTAGAGTTTGCATACTTTCATTATTATTCCAGGGATACGTTTCGGATGAACACCCTTGAATTCCATCTTCTCTTTTGCCAAATTGAAATTCTTTGAATCGCTCAAACTAAAATTCAGGCTGAATGCTTTAAACAGGGACGACAGCGCACAGGAGTGAAGTGTCTGAGCCTTTACAGTTCTTGGAAGCCTCTGCCCAAGTTCCTCAGCTATTGACTTATTGAAAGCCAAGAAGATTGAACTCTTTATCGGAGGAGTCATCTCTGCAAGTTTACACAAAGTAAATGTTTTACCAGAATTATGAGTAATAGTAAAATCCCCTAATAGATATCTATTATCTCCATCAACAGTAAAACCAAACCACGCCCCCTTTCCAATAGGTTTTAAAGAAAATCCAGTGTGAAGCACATCTTTTATTTGTTTTCTCTTACTTGCCCTTTTTCGTGAAAGAACGTTAGGAATAATCTCTGTATGACCCGAAATCCCTATTCTAAAATAATATGCTTCAAAATTTCTTGATTTAATTGTTGAACGTTTCCATTTATAAGACGAATATAACCCTAATGAACGAACTAAGTAAACAATTCCCTCCCCCAAGGACTCCCATTTTGTTGAAATTGAAAAACAGCATCCATCACTTTTCTTATATCCATCGCCATCAATAAGCCCGGCAAGAAGTCTTAATCTGTTCTTCATTGAATTAATCAAATAATCTTGAGGAATGAAAACATTTCCCAATTCATCAATGCATTTCTTAAATTCTTCCCTAAAAATATTTTTAGAACCGTCCCCCACAAATCTTACCTGAACACAATTTTCACTATCATCTTTTATTTTGCATTCAATTCCTTTTGGAAGAGGATAAGATAAAAGATAATCAATAATATCTGAATCCTGTTTACATATACTAAAATATGGATTTCCTTTGTGCTTCGTTCCTTCTGCAAGCCATAACCCTAACAAATAAGGGTCGATAGGAAGGTCTTTTTCCTTAAATTCAACACCTGTTCTGACAAGTTTTAAATGACCAATTTCGCCATTATTTTTCTGAAATTTTAAAATTTCTTTAATATGTTTGTCAACTATGTCAGAAGTCTTTTCCGAATTATACAACCTCATTGAACGAGTAATATATTGGTCATGAACAGTAAAAATATGCTCATCATTACATATCCATTTTTCACCCTTTTTCGGAGAAACTTCGTACAAATTAGAAATTCCGCTATCAATTTTCAAAACATTTCTCGGGCAAGAATCTGGTCCCATTAATACATCTCCAGCGCAAATTTCTTGAGACAATTTTGTTGAACCATCGAACATTAAAACCTTAACATCTTTTCCAAGACATCCAGCCGTCGCACTCACGAATATATTTCTATTTGTAGAACGATATTCGTTAACTATCACCTGTTTATATTCGTCTAATTGTGCCATACTAAATTATTTCATTAATTTCAAAACTAACGTCTATCGCCCCTTCATTTAAGCCATTTTGTAAATGTGTTCCGTTCACCCGGTTAATCAACTCTTCTTTTTCAGCTCGGTAACAAGGTCCAATTTCATACACATCCCCCATACGGTTCAATTCCTCCCACTTATCCGATTTTTCAATAAAAATGAAATCCGAATTTTCGTGGTAAAACCAACTATACCCAACTAAATCTAAATCTTGCTCAAATTCCTCTTGAGTCTTAAAATTAGCCAAAGCATCCGCTACATTATTCCCAAACACAACCGCATTGTCCAATTCTGCTTTATGCCCCGGTGTCCAAACGAATTGAAACTTCATCTTCGGTCGTAAACTAATCGACTTTAAAATCCTGTTCCATAATTCGGGGTTTTTAACCCCTTGCCACCCGTTCAATCTCCACTGCTGAAGCCAGCCTAACTTAAAAGAATTAACTACGAATTGGCTGTCGCTGATGATTTTAACCGCCGTAGGAATATTCGGATCAATCATTTCAACAGCTGCTAAGACAGCCATCATTTCCATTCGGGTTGTTGTAGTATTCCAATACCCCCGGCGTAATGTTAGATAAGTATCACCCTGAATGACAAATACTCCAAATCCGCCCGCTTTAATTCCTTTTGTAGTACAGCTTCCATCAGTGTATATCGTAATAGGTACACGATCAATTGAATCCATGATGACAAAGAAATTTATTCCAATCCTTATGGTCGGACTCAGAATTAAACACCTCTACAGGTTTTTCACAACACTCTGTTATCGTGTCAATATATTCTCTTTTGGATTGTTTTGGTTCTTCCTTCACTGTTAGACAATCATACGCGCCCCCATACACAAAATGAGCTTCGCCATCTGCTGAACGGACAACTAACCAATCACGACCAACACCTTCTACTACCCCAACAGTGTCTACATAATCTGAACCTATACAGGCAAGATTTGCAATCGTTTGACCTACTACGAAATTTTTCATAACTCACGAATTTTTAAACCATGAATATTAACCCATCCCATCTTCCTTAATACGGTTTCTACGTCGGAAGACGAATTTGCATCTACAATTTCACATTGCTTTTTAATTTGCTCTTTACGTTGCTTAGAACCAAAGAATTTCGCTTTAAAAGTCTTCATCTAAATCACTTTTGTTTGTTTCTTAAAAATTTTCTTGTTAGTAGTTCCTCCTCGCTCATCCCCCTATTCACTACACCCGTTATTAAACTTTTATTCATTACGATGTCTTTCATCTCCATATCTATCGTTTCTGTCGATAAAAGATATGTAATATTTATACTATTTCGCTGTCCCATTCGTTCCAATCGTGAATTAACCTGCTCTATATCAGTAAATTTATCAGGCAACTCGATATAAATCATGTTGCTGCAATTCTCCTGTAATCCGTCTGTACCTGTACCTGCTGATTGAATATTAGCAAACAGAACGGGACATTCCCCTCTAGAAAACTTTTCAACGATCTCTTGCTTCTTTACACCCGATATTCCACCCTGAATAACCGGGGCTTTAAAAACCTCCGCCAATTTCTGTAATGGCTCTCTATGAACCCCAAAGACCAGTAACTGTTCGTTTTCATTGGCTTCGAGCCATTCTTTAATGTAAGTAATGATAAACGGAAGCTTCCCTTCTATGCTTAGCCGTTTTAAGGTCTGAAGCATAACCAAATGAGGAGCATTCACAGCACTATTTGCCTTTTCAACATCTATCTTTTCAAGGTAGGCTAGCAAGTTTGATTCGGCTTTACGGTACTCCTTCAAATTGCTGATAGGAGCATCGATAGTTTGAGTAATCAGAGGGGGCAACTCATCAAGTACATCTCTTTTATTTCGTCTGATATAACCCCCCATTCTCAATAACTCGTGTAACTCCTCTAAATTACTAAACCCACTGCAATCAAATCCATAGGGAGTACGTTTCATATTGCAATACCGAAACTTAAACTCCTGACTAGAACCAAATATATCTTCAAATCGCCTGACTATTTTAAATGGCTGAATTAAATCAGCCGGGCGATTTTGAGTCAAAGTCCCCGTCAACCCCCACACATGTTGTATCTTGCTAGTTATCTTTTTAGCCATCTTTGTGCGTAGGGCTTTCTCAGACTTCAGAAAATGAATCTCATCTATGGCACAGGCTGCCCATCGCTTTTTCAAAAGCTCTTGAAACTTAGCAGTCGGCTTTTCCATATTCCTTTCTCCCAGGATATCGAAGTTAATTATAACAACATCATTATCCCAAACGGCTGAGTCAAATTTCTTCTTTCTTTCAATAACGCCGATCTTCCGATTGGGGTTCCACTTAAGCCACTCCTTCTTCCAATTATATTTCACCGAAGCCGGGGAAATAATTAATGCTGGAAATGAGTTAAGTAACTCAATAACAATCAGTTGCTGTGCAGTTTTTCCGAGACCGCAATCATCCCCATTAATACAGTTTCCATGATTTATCATATAGGCTATACCTTCACATTGATAGGGACGAGGCATCCTCTTTAAACCGATTTCAAGGCACGCCTTATGTACTTCCTCGGCGGTTATCTCTTCTGGAGGTTCTACGTACTCTAAGACGCGCTTAGAGGGCGAATAATGTACACCCTCGGTAAAGTTGTTTTCTTGTAGCCACTTCATCAGGGGGTTTATCGTAGGTAAAGAATAAGGGATACTCCATTCCCTGTTAGCAGGGTTATAACCCGCACCGCTGAACGCTTTCACCTGATCAACGAGTGCTGGGTCATAACTGAAACCTACATAAAAATATTTACTATCGCGATAAAAATATTTCATTTGTAAATTCTTCTAGGCTTACTATACGTATCCCACGCTTACGAGCCGTATTCATTTTTGATGATGTACTGTTAAGGTCTTTAACGACAAGTAATGTACACTCCTTCGTGACACCGTTCAATACCACATGACCTTTGGCTGTCAGTGCCTCCTCGAGTTCTTTATCCCTGAACCCGGTAAAACATACATACATACGCTCACCATCAACCGGAGCTGCCTGTTTAGGTGTTTGAATGTAAGAAAAATTCACAGGGAATTGAACCTTAGTTCTTTTCTTCTGTATACCTTCCATAAAAGCCTTAGCAATAACGCTACCTACTCCAGGAATTTTAATAAGGTTGTCAACCCAATAAAACCTTTCTGTCAGATTTTCTAAATGTTCGCCTCCGTTTACGATTCTATCAATGCAATATTCGGGTAAATTGTCAAGAATCTTTTGGCAAGTATTTTCGGCTATTTTACCGTCAAAGATATTCAACGCCGACAAATATCGAGCTAAAGGTACGCCCTCTGTAATCACCCGAATAATTTGTTGACTTACCACCCTCCCAATAATCTCCCCTAAGATTTCTTGAAGCTGATCTGTTTGCAAGGCTACAATCGAAGCAACCGTTTTATATCCTGCATCATACAGCTTACGAAGTGTTGGCTCTTCAAATTCTTCACACCCCATTGTCCGAAAAAAGTAAACTAATTCACTGATAACTTTTTCTTTACAATCGTCATTTGTACATACCAGATTGACCATTGTTGTGTCCCACTTTAGAAGTTTTCCACATGAAGAGCACGCGGTACAGTCATCCATAAATTGTTGAAACGTATTGTTATTAAACGAAAGAGTTTTCAGATGTTTAGGGATCACATCTCCGCCTCGCGTTATTTCAATGAGTGCTCCTTGACAAATACGTTTGTCAAACATATATGCCATATTGTATCCCGTTACCCGGCTGACAGTAGCCCCGTTAATTTCAACGGGATCAACGAGAATCACCGGGTTAATCGTACCAGATTTTCCAACCCCCAATTCAATTCCTGTCACTCGTGTTTGGTAAACATCGCACCATTCTTCTCTTTTGAAAGCTATGGCATAAGCCGGGTTTCCGTTAGGCAAACGCCCTAACTTTTTACGAATTTCGTATTCGTTTACTTCAATAACCACACCGTCAATTTTATATTCCTTATCAAATTCGTCATGAAGTTCTTCGTTTAAAAACATATCAAGTTCGCTATCGGAAAGCTCTAAAATTTCCTCAAGAATGAATGTTACCGAATCAGAAACGTTCCCCCCGTAGATTTCCTTCATTCGAGCAAGTTGCTGACCCTTATCAATGGGCATATCAGAACCGTAACGAATGAAATCTACGTTAGGCATGTAGGGACTACAATAACCACCTGGAGCATTAAACAACCCCGCAACCATGTTTCGAGCATTTTTATACTCAAACCCTTTTTTGTCTCGAAGCTGAGCAAAAGTTACTTTCTTAATAATCGCTTCACCCCAAGTGTGGTCAGGGTAATCATATGCCGGGTTATCAGAAGGTATTGAGTTCATTTTGAAATAGTGGTTGTCACTCCTCTGCCCCTCTACACCATCACCACGTGTCCACGCTTTATTGGTATCTTCATCAACAACCAAACTAATGCCGTCAAATTTAGGAGTAGCAACAATTTCTGTTGCCCCAGCTTCTAACATTTTATTTAGCCACTTACGAAATTCCTTAGTTGTTTTTAGCTTCTCGAGGCTATACATAGGAACAGGAAGCTTCTCCATCCTGTCAGTTGGTTTTTCAACAATCCCCCGTTGAAAAAATTCGTCATTTGGGTTATTTACCCGTAATACCTCAACCAAGTGGTCATATTCGTTGTCGGAGATCTGAGGTTCACCTTTTCTATAATCCTCGTTAAAAGCGATAAGGTCTTCTCTAAGTTGATTAATTTTTGATGTACTTAACTTTTCCATACTAAATTATTTAGATTCTTGTTTTTGACAATTACTAATTGCAGTGACAATTCTGTTGTCTACTTTAAAAGTGTGTACACTGTACAGAAGATTTTCTTCTTCCTCGTCCCATATCCAATACATAGAAGATTGATTATTGTGTTTCATCAATTCTTTACCTTGTTTTCTTGCGATACGAGCAGCCTCTCTTGCTGATGTTGTTTACACTGTTATTGTATCGCCTCCGTTGAATTGAATATTGAACTTTTTCATGACTAACCTTGTTTATTGTTTGACATTGCAAATATAGTCATTTCATCGAAAACTACAATGAAAAATCAATAATTTTCAAATTCTTTTTCGTAAATTTCTTTCAATACTTCAACAGCCCGAAACTCACTTGGTGTACCTGTATATTCTCGTTTAACAATTTTCCCACCTTTTGATTTTACTCTTAGATAAGGATAATTAGTGAAATCATAGGCAACCTCATCTATTTCATCTAAAAGATATACCTTCCCCCTTAATTCTTTGTATATACAAAGATTTCCCAAGAATTTACCGATTTAAATCAACCCTAGTGATCCACATATAATCCTCCGTTCCGAACATAAAATTTTCCTTCGGAATTGACTGAACACGTTCCATCAATCGCCGTTCTGTCATTCCACCAGCAAAATTCATTCCAATATTCTGAACTAATTTCGTGATGTCCTGCATATCGTGTGCTTCATTGTAACGTGTTTCACGTGTTTTCAACCGTACTTCTCTTCCCATATAGGCACGATACTCTCCCATTACATTCAGCACCAATATGGTACAGTCGCAATTCATTACAAGCCCTTTGCAGGCATCTAAAAAGATTTCTTTCTCAGTCATTTTTACCTAACATTTTATTCATTGCTTTACGTTTTCTGAACTCTTTCTCATCCCCAGCCCCTCGTTTAATTTCTTTATCAAACCGTTGACGAAGTATTTCCTGTTTTTTATCGTCAGGTAGTCCTCCAAAGGCATTAACACTAAAGTCTGGTATGTTGCTCTCCTCTTCTTGGAAAACCATTAATTCACCACAATTAGAACACTTAGGAGCTAACCCGATAAATTCAGGTATCATCTTTTCCTGTGCCTTGTCATATTTCATACGGTAAGGCACGATCATCTTCTGATGCTCACACCCTCTGGGGCATACAACTACGAATTTCATAAGTAATGCCTCCTTCCATATTCAGCAATTAGAAGACTGTCTGTCAGGTTGTCATCTGGCTTCTTACAAGCCCGAGTCCTTCTTAAATCCTGTTGGGGGAACAACCGCTTCGCTGCCAACACTGACATCACTTTTTTATCCGGGCTGACCTTAATACCTTCGTACATTTCCTTTTGCCACTTCTTAGGGGATACAAGAACAATCGGAAGACCACACATGATAAAAGCCATACGCAACATACCACACACAAACCCGAAATTCCAAGTAGCAGAAGCAGCACTATTATGAAGAGCATGAACGTCTTCGATAACGACCATTGTATTTTCAGCATCGCATTCTTCTGATATTCTAACAATTAATTCTGAAAGTTCATGAGGATCGAGTTCCTTTCCCACTTTGGGCATTGGATAGTGAACAATCCCCGATTTCCTCATTACAGTAATATACCCCTGCTTTCCGGGATCAACTCCAATTATAGTTTGATTACTTTTCATCGATATAACTATTTCCATTTTCTTTAACAACTGTTAACGTTCTTACTCCGGCTCGTATGTTCATAACGTGGCTGATTACATACACTGGATAGCCAACTCCCTCAAGAGATTCAAGTAGGAGAGCCAAGCCAAGAGGATCAGTCCCTTCAAGAACTTCATCAATCGTCAAGAAATGAAGCCCACCCCACTCATTCGTTCCGTTTATCATTTCTTGCATAGCCTGTATCAACGCAACCTCAATCCGAGCGCGTTCACCTCCACTAAATGACCAAAACGATTTATATTCCCCCTCTCCATTTATAACGCTTACCGTTATTTCTGACTTAATACGTCCCTTTGAATCCCGTTTAAACCCCTCAATCGAAAGCAACAGTTCTGAACGTTGTTTTTGTAAAGCTAAATTCGCAAAGTTCTGAATAATCCTTAATTGTTCACAAGCTAAAGACATCTTAAACTCTTTAAACCGAACCCCCCACTGAACATTATCCGATATCTGTTTCTGAATTTTCTCAAATTCGGCTTCGGCTTTACGCAACTTTTTCGTTGTCAAAGTAACAAGCCCTTCCAATTCTTCTTCACGAGTCTTCAGCTCTTCAGCTTCTAATTTATCAAGACTGATAACTAACGCTTCACTCTCTAGTTCACAACGCTCCTTCTTCTTTTCGTTGTCAGAAATTTCTGCTTCAAAATTCTTGATTAATTGTTGTGTACGTTGAACTTCACCTTTTAGTTTACTAATAGTAGATTCAACTTCACGAATCGCCCGTATTGTCCCCTGCTCTTCTAAGCGAACCTGACAGGTTTCATCATCAAATTTCTTTATTTTGGCGGACAGTTTATTTAAACTTTCTATTGCATTTTCAGCTACTTTCTTTTCTTTATCTATGTGAATAGAACAGTCCTTTATTTCCTTCTTGATCTGAGTAACGCTTTTCTCAGGGTCTTGAATCAAAAACTCATGACTACATTTCGGGCATGTTACTGTCCCTTTTAGAATAGCTGACAACCGATTAACTTCCGATTCAAGACGGGCAGCGTTTTTCTGGGCAGTCTGCTTATACGCACGTAATTCCTCAACTTTATTATCAGTCGATTGACGCTCTTCATTAATTTTTTGATAACGCTCTCGGTAATCAACAGATTCAAGATTTTCAAGTTCTTTTAAAGCATGATCAACCTTCTTTTGTATTCCCTTGATGGTTTCTTTAGAAGACTTAATACCTGTTTGAGCTAACTTAATATTTTCTTCGGCTCTATCATATTCATTAACAGTCTCGTCTATTCGATCGTTTATAGACTCTATTTGCAATAATTTTTCCTCTTCAAGGTTACGCTCTCGCTCGGCAGCTAATTGTTCGTTATAGACGCTTAATTCGCCCTCTATTCGGTTTTTGTTAGCCTCAGCCGTTTTAGCCTGAGCCTCCAATGGTTTGTTTCTCTCTTTAATTAAATCATCAGCGTCATCAAGCTGTTCAGCTTTAATAAACCTTGAAATCAATGATAACTTATCGGTATTAGAAGAAGAAACAAACGATTTAAAGTTCTCTTTGTTGATAATATAGTAGTTCTTTAAATCATCTGCTGATATCCCTATCCATTTAAGAATGAAAGCATTTCCATCGGATAACGTTCCAAATTTTACAGAATCAGGCTCTTCATTAATTGTCAATTCCAACGAAGCTGATCCCTTTATACGCAATGTACGATGAATATTCAAAGTCTCTTTACGAATGGGGCAATAAATATCGAGCCAAATATTGGCTTCTTCTTCACCCCACGTAATCAAATCCCGGTCTAATGTTTGCTTCCGCAACGGTGTAGCCAGGATTGCATAAGCAATCCCAGCCATCATTGTACTTTTACCAGCACCGTTCGTTTCCTTTGACTCGATTTCAGTCAGATTTTTCCCTTTGATTAAAACAGGCTCGTTCACAAAAGTGTGTTCTAGATTCTTAAACGACAGAAAATTTTCTAACTGTAAATAACGGAGTTCCATACTAAATCACTTTTGAAATTTCTTCTTCAATTTGTTCTAATAATTCAGGATTATCCAATAGGGACTCTCGTGCCCGTTCAGCTCCCTGACCAATGTTTGTTCCTTGATACTTGTAAAAAGAACCAGCTTTTTCAATAATTTTATGATCAATAGCCACCTGTAACACTTCAGATGCCCGGTCTATTCCCTCTCCAAATCGAATATCAAATTCAGCTTTACGCAATGGAGGGGCAACCTTGTTCTTGCACACCTTTACTTTTACGTGATTCGCGGTCTCTTCCCCTTTATCTCCGATCACCCCGGCTTTTGTTACTTCTAACACTTGTGAAGTGTAAAAGCCCAAAGCCTTCCCACCGGGGGTTGTGGTAGGATTACCATACGCAATCCCTATCTTTTCCCTGAATTGATTGATAAAAATCAGAAGAAGATTGTTAGCTTTTACATCACCTACGAAGCCTGGAAGCCACGCCGACATCAACCGGGCTAATACCCCCATCTTAGCATCCCCAACGTCAGCTTCAAGATAACATTTAGGAAACATCGCAGCCACACTATCCATAACAACCGCACACACGTCTTTTGACTTTATTACTTCACGAATAATTTCAAGACATTCTTCGGCTGTTCCCGGCTGGGTCAATAAAAACTTATCAGGGGAAATATCAACCCCCAACGCCTCGACATAATCCATGTCAATGGCATTTTCCTTGTCAATATATACTACTGCTTTCCCTGTTTCCTTTTGAGCCTCCCTGCAAGCAGTTAAAGCTAATGTAGTTTTCCCACTAGACTCGTACCCTCTGATCTCAATCAAACGCCCTCGGGCATAGCCCCCTCCCAACGCCATGTCAAGAGACAAACTCCCTGAGGATATAAAATCAACCCCCTGCTGATTATTTCCGGCTATCACTTCCTTCCCAAATTTCTTTTGTAGGGAAGACACTAAATCTTCTACTCCCATTTCATTATCTGTTTTAATAGTTCGAAACCTTCTTTATAATTATACCCTTTGTCATCGCAGAAAGCCTTAAATTTCTCCGAAATATCAGACCCATTAAGTTCCTGCACAGTTTCGGCTTCTTCTGTTTCGGTCACTTCAATGTCGGTGTATTTGGCTTTCACAGAAATTCCATTCTCCGTAAACCATTTTTTATTCACCCCCTTTACAGCTTGCTGATCCCCTATTAATGTGACCCGAATTTTAGCGTCGTTTGTATCCGTTTTAGCCAACGCCATCATCTCCTCCTTAGTTACGGTCGTGAGGTCGACTTTTATCTCTTTATACGGAACAAAATCAGCTTTCACAAACTCCGTAGACAAATCATCGTACAGAATTGTAAATCCTTTATCTTCATTCTCCCCAAAATTATTCTGACGAGTACTCGGTAAATGAAATACATTGGAGGCAGGCTGCTGAGCATCGTGATAATGCCCTAAAAACACTTTTCCGTAATGTTTAAACAATGATGTCTGAATTTTATTATTCACCTTCTTCCCGTCATTGTTAATTGAACCCTGGACGGCGGTATGACTGAACAAAACAGAACGTTTTGATTTAGGTTTAGGAAGGTTGTTGAATCTTTCGAGCCACACGTCCTGACTATAAAAAGGTATGAAATGAAATTCGATATCACCAGTTCCAAAATCAAATTCCGAAGCTTCTTCTACCTCGGCTAAATAAAACGCAGGATGATGTTTAAACGGGGTTAAAAAGCTGCTGTTTCCTTCGTAATTCGTTTTGTCATGATTACCCGGTATACATAAGATTTGTATTCCTTCTTCATGATATAAAGCTATCATGTCTGTTAAACATGTAAGCAATTCCTCACGTTGGCTCAAACGTGAGTCAAAAATATCCCCCAGCCATATTACATGTCCAATATCATACTTCTTAGCCAGTTCAATTTCCTGACAAGCCAAATCCATTAATTCGGAAGCATTTTCCTCTTTTAAATGCTTATCTGTGCTAATTATCGCAATTGGTTTTTTCATAAGAACAATGAAGCCCGATATGATTTACCGGGCTTCCTGAATTTTAAGGTTACTTCTTTTCTCTCTTCTGACGTAATGCCCGGATACGCTCAACAGCACTCATTCCTGATGAACTATTAGCATCTTCCGGGGGATTCACACCTTTAGGTTTTCCCACACGAGGCTTAGGAGCTTCAGCTTCCGGCTCTACTTCGGGTTCGGGGTCTTCCTCTGAAGTGGGATCTTCTTCCTCACCCCATCCGTCTACGTGAGGAATATCATAGCCCAAGTCTTCATGCTTAAGTGATAACTGATACGCTTCCTCAAGTTCATCACCCTCAAGTTCAAGTTCCTCATACCCCTCACCATACTGTTCAATAAACTCTTTGTTTACGATCGCCAACTTTTCTTCTGGTGTGGGTTCTGATTTCTTTTTAGAGGGTAATCCCTTTTTCCCCGGTGTAGCTTTCACAGACACCTTCTTAGCTGTTTCAACAGGTTTTTCTTTATCATCCCCAAACGGTAAATCATCATCTCCTTCTTCAATTCCTTTACTATCGATTTTTTCCACAAGGTTTGACATCTCCTCAACTTTGTCAAGGAAGTCTTCCTGGGCAAAAATATTGTAGGAAGGATTTGCTTCATCAAAGCGTTTCAGACCGTCAAGAGCTAAGTCAAAGTCACGTTTCGAATAACAATCAACATACAGCTTTTTCAAGCTCGGATAAGTTTCAAGCTCTTCAAGAACCTTGTCTGTTACGGCATGTTCAGCAAAATAATCATCCCACCCCTGGCTACGTTTCAACGGTAAAGATTTCAGAGTTTCAACTGTTTTACCCTTTTCATCTTTCCCACGGTCATACTGGATAGGGAATCCGTTTTCAGGATCGCTGAACACATCAATCGCAACTGTATCATTCTGTTCACAAAGATCAGCCGACTCTTTATTAAGAGCTTCCATCTGTTTCGGCTTCAGACTGTCACGGTAAATCTTACCTTCAATAAGCGCATAATATATGTACTCACGCTGAGGACGAATCCCCCATACCCATTTACCGCCCATTTTGTACCCGGTAATCGGGTTCAAAAATTTTTGCCTGTCATCCTTGTCCTGAATCTGCTCAGCGAGTTCATATACCCGTTTAATATATTCATCGATGATATCAAACGGCATCTTACCGTGAAGCGTTGCAATAAAGATTTTCTTTTGTTTAACTTCTTTTCCGATAACATCCCCGTTTTCGTCTTTCTTTTCTACTTCACAATCCAATTTAGCTGTCAGCATAGGAACGTAGGGGCTGTCGCCCGGTTCATGTGCAGGAAGAACACGTTTGATTGTAATACCATCTCTATTTTTCCAAAAGGGTGCATATTCCCCTTTTCCACCACCATAATAGGTGTCGTACTTTTTAGCTTCTTTCGTAGCTGACTGTACGGTTTGCAGCGTCGCTGCCCGATACTTACTTCTATCAATCGGCATAATTTTGAAATTTAATTAACTAAGATAATCAGTAACATTCTTTTTGATTTCCTCATCCACTTTTCGGAGCTCTTTTAAAAACTCTTTCATGTCCGAAGCAACTTTACCTGCTTCCATGTAACATACCTTTTCAACAGCAATATCTAATGACAACCCAAAAGCCACATCGTCCATCTTACCTTCGGGGTGACGTTTACTTTCTGATTGCTTTAATTCATACAAATCAAATCTATCGGGAGCTGATTCGCAGGGTTTCACATAAAATCTTTCTGTGAGCTTAATGTAACCTTCAAATAAATTTTCTTTCCTACTCATTACGAAATTGTTTTATTGTTTAACTATTAATTTAACGTTATAAAACGTACTTAAAGTTTCGAATATCCAAAGAAATTATCTTAGAATCCTTGCTTTTTAACTAAGAAAGTATTAACCTTACCTTCTACTAACTCATTTAAAAACTCCGCTGGGGTAACAGGTTTAAGAAGATTGTTCAGCTTTTTTGACTTGTCCTGAATTGCCCACTGTAACGCATCAAGTATTCCAAAATTCTTCTGAGCATTAATGTACTCAACGCACAAATTCTGATAATCCTCATCTAATAGGAGAGCTTCATCAAGAGCCTTTTCAGACAATTTAATCTCTTCACCTTCAATCTCAAATTTACCCTGATTTCGGTTGGCTTCACTTCTCCATTGTTTCTTTAACTCGGCTTCGCATACATCGCGTTCTAATTTCTTTTCGTTCATTGTGCATTCAGCATCTGCACGTAACATACCTACCTTATTCAACAAAGCACTAATCGTAACGGCTTCTCCATACAAATTTTCATAATTTATTGATGTCAACTGGTCGATATCAACTCGCTCTTCAAAACCATTAGTCACGAGTGTAACTGGGGTTGTTCCAAAATGTGTTGTAATTTCCATAACTTATTTTTCACTAAATTTATAACGTGAGGCTCACGATATTCGTTTCATAATTCGCCCTCAATATGTTTTGCTCTTTACGGTTATCCCAGGTTAGCGATCCACTAATAATCATCAAATTTGCCTTCCCGGTCAGCAACGACTCTAACTGCTTATATTCAGTCTGGAATATCATCACCTCTAAAAATTCGTAATTAGACTCAAGGATTAATTTACACATAACTTCTCCTTTACGTGTCTTTTTAATCTCCATTTCAGTAACGTAACCCGCAACTATTACATAGCCATTATTCGGTCTATTATCGGTGTCTAAGCACTCCTCAAACGATACATACTCGTAATTAGTGGCAAAGTTACCTTCTCCGTATCGTTTGTAAATAGCATCGTAGTCGAAGAACGCTAAACCTGAAAGTTTCTTTTGTAACAATGCCCACCACCATGAATCATTCGCATGTCTGTCAGCACCTACTAAAATTTCATTATCTTCTTTGATTTTACTTTTTATAGACCCTAAATATTCAACAAGTAAATTCACACGTTCTTGAGGAGTTGTAATCCCCTCTATTGAGTCAAAAGCTCCTGACAAAATTAAGTTCTGAATAACCCGTGTATTAACTGCCGAACCTTTCCATTTATGACGAGTAATAAAGTCTTCCAAAGACCAATATTGTCCGTTCTCTTTACGTTCCTTTAAAATTTGTGTTGCAGCCTTTTCTGCGACTTGTTTGACCCCTGTAATAGACCAATATAATGACTTATTCTTAAAGTCAATTACTACATCAATATCTGAGATATTAATGTCAACAGGCTTTACAGTACAAACCCTCGTCTTATTAATTTCCGCTATATAACGAGGGTAATCCTCATCAGTAGCATATTTAAACGCAACAGACCAATATTCAATTGGATAATACACTTTCATCCATTGTGAAATATAGCCCGTTATTGCATAAGCTGCAGCATGGCTATTACAGGTCACGATCCCTTCCTCGGTTGTAAACGTGTGATATGGATCTTCCATTTCAACATCATAAACTTCCTCCGGAGGATTCTTAATAATAGAGGCTATTCTTTCCCCTTTAGTCGTAAACCCCTCGTGACCCTTTTTGGAATTTAACACAAATTTCTCAACCTTTGACGAGGGTGTATATGGAAGATATCCAAATTGGTCTGTGAAATTTCCTCCAACCCAATCGTTCACATTTTTATCATACAAATACAATTCGTCCCCAACACGTAAATTTTCAGCTTTAACTTGTCGACCATCTGGTAATGGAAATTTATGATTTCCTGTCACGGTAATCTTTGAGCCATTTTCAAGTTTAATCGTTAAAGTTTCTCGAATACCTTGAAAATAAATGTCTTTAATCTCATTAAGAACTAAATCCCCTTTTTCATTTAAAGACCAAGAACTTCCGTACCCCTTGTATTTATATTTATCATGTAATGCACCATGGCCATTATCGAATGCCCACTTTCTATCATGTTTTACACGATACATTTCAGCAATAGTTGGATGCCAAGCCCCATTAGTCCGGCTATGACGTTTAATCCTCTCGTTCCCAGAAATGCATCTATTAAATAAATACGTCGAAGCCTTATCAATAGCGTCCCATACCTTTTCACTATATTCCTGGCTTACGCCATAATTATCCCGATAATAAGGAATAAACCGTTCTTTATACTGCTGGAGAGCTTCATACTTCTTCTTCACCATCGCCTTACGCACGTCATCGGCTTCCACCAATGACAACCCGCCTAACTCCCGGCACAACTGCATGATCTGTTCTTGGTAGGCAAATACTCCGTATGTGTTCTTCAGAATTTCATCCGTTCCCACATAATATTCAACCTTCTGATTACCTTCTTTACGAGAGACATACTCGTTGTGAAAATTATTTTCCATCGCTCCAGGGCGATACAATGAAATAGCTGCAATCAAATCCTCTATATTCTCTGGCTTCATTTGTTTACAATACCCCGTCAATCCGCTACTTCCAAAGTGAAAATTGTCCTCGTTCCACCCATTCTGAAAATACCTGTACACTTCAGCATCATCAAGAGGTACGCTGAAAATATCAAGGTCAACGTCTTCATTCTCCTTGATAAGTCTTACCATATCCTGAAACTTATCAAACTGTTTTACCCCTAACACGTCCTCTTTCAAAAATCCCGCTGCGTCCATTTCGCCACCTTCCCACTCTGTCACGTAGTCTTCTCCCTGCTTCCTGATAGGAACCCACCGGAACATATCATGTTCATCAGGAAATACCATCATTGCACAGGCATGAATTGATTGCGCTTTAGGAGCTGGCATAATCAACATCACTTCATTTATCAAGTCGGGGTGAGCTTTTACAAACTCTTTAACCCGGCTATGAGCACAAGCAATCTTAAACAAGTCTTCAGGCTTTCGATCATTTACGTCGAACACCTTCATCATCTCGTTTGTTTCTTGAAAATTCAACCCATATACACGAGCCATATCCTTAATGGCCGCACGTAATTGTAACGCACTGTAAGTTCCAACGGAACACACCTGTTGCCACCCGTACCGTTCTTCCATATATTTCTTTACCCTTGGTCTATCTTCTCCAGGGTAATCACAGTCAATATCGGGCAGGGACACCTTAACACGACCAGCATTCAAGAAACGCTCAAACAATAAGTCGTATTTCATTGGGTCCAACTTTGTAATCCCCAATAAATATGATACCAAGCACCCTCCAGCAGAATTGTGAACCGTTACCCCATTCACGCCATAGGTGTGATCCTTGGAGCTAACTCCGATGTCATAAACCTTTCCTGCATATTTCCTGTATTTCTTCTTCAGTAATTTCATTTACATTCAATTTAATCCATTTAAATCCACCAGCCATTCTATTTTTAACGAAACGATAGTCCTTCACGTTCGTTCCACGAACCCCCGTTTTTTGAAACAATTCCCTTTTACCTAAGTATCTTCCCAAATATTTTCCATTTTTATCAAATTGCAAAAATAAAATTGAAGTCCTAAGTTCGGAAAGTTTACGTCTCGTTTCATCGCTTCTAATAATACCTGTAATTTTTTCAGAAATAAGTTTCTTAGTTGATTCCTTTAAAACCTTTCCTTTATTAAATTCAGATATTTTCTCTTTCGCAGAATCAGGCATTCTTTTACCTTTCCTTGCCTCAGATAACTTTTTACGGTGTTCGGGTGTTCTTGGAGGCATTTTAGAGCCAGTTTTAAGCATAGACATCAATTTTCTATGTTCATCACTCTGAACAGCCTTCAATTGCTTTTCCATATTTTCAGGTTTTTTCATTGGGTTATTACCCCCAACTAATTTATTTCTATATTCTTCCTTACTCATAGGATTCCCATCTCCAAACATTCTTTGACGCAAAAAATCTAAGTGTTCCATATTCCACTTATGCGTTCTCTCGGACTGTTCTGAACGTTTTTCATCGGTCCACCTTTGACTATTTTTAACCCCATCCGAAAGCCTTTTCTTAACTTCTTCCATGTTTGGGTGGTACGTAAAATTATCTCCACCATCACCGCCAAATCCAATATTATACCCGGTTTCTTGGGTTTTCAATTTTCTTATCCAAAACCTTTCTTTTTCATTAAGCTCTTCATAAGTTTCAGCATAATCAATTTCATGCCAAATAAAATTATCCCAACCCCCTTCTTTTCTAACAGCTTCATATAAAAGTTTTGAACTATTCTTTCCCCTTTTACATGAGGAAAAATGATGCCTCATTCTATGCTCGAGGGAATTTTTAGTTTTCCCAACATATAATTTTCCATCAACAACGTTGCAAATTACATAAATTATCATGGCTTACTTAATTACTTTTATGCGATAAAAGTACGTAATTAATTATAATTCACAAAACGTATCGTCACACGTTAAATCTTCAGCTTTCACCCAACCTCTATTTTCAGTTAAAAATTTATGGTCTTTAGTACATTCAATCACTTTACCACCTTCAAATTCAAGACTCACAATCTCTTCGTCAACGTCATAACAAAAAGTTTTTTCAACACTTGAATTTTTTGTAAAGTAGTTTGAGACTGTATCTCCAACACGTAAATCTTCAATTCTACGCAACCCATTAGGGGTAGAAACCAACGTTTCTGGAAGAAAGCATCCACGGCTTATTCCAGTCATAATACCGTTACGGTGGCACCAGTTTATAATGTCCCATGTAATTAGGAAGTAATCTATTGCCTCCCCCAGCTTTATAACCCCCACTTCACGATCTATTCGCTCTGCTATGACATCATCACCCCAGTCCTCAAGTAAGTCTGGGTGTGCCTCTAGCCCTTTCTCAATAAGAGACCAAAAGAGATCTTCATTCGTTTCAAACTGTGAAGCCTCTTCCGGAGTCATTTTGTAGCGGGGTAAATGACGCGTCTTTACGTCAATTGTAAAATCAATTGCATCAGCAATATCTTTTAATAAATCAACTGCGTCGGTGAATCTTGAATAAGCGTCTTCAAATCCCTGTTCAGTATCAGGAAACATAGAAGCTAACTCAAGAAAATATTGGTCGTTAGCTTTAAAGTATTGATTGTCACTATCGTACGCAGTTGTACCCCCTATACTCTGTAACCGAGGTCTTATACAACTATATTCTTCGTCTAAGTACCAAGCGTCTATTGACGCCACAGGAACTAAATTTCTGTCTTTAAAGAAGGCTTTCAGGTTCTTTAAATACTTTTCATCCCGACTATTATCAGTATATTCAACGGGATCAAGTTGATATATTACAGCATCAAGACCTAACCCTTTCAGTTTTGAATAATCAAGCGTTTTAGGATCAAGAAACAATACTAAATCATCGTTATTGCGAGTAACAGCATTAAAGTCAGAAAGACTGATATATTTGGGATTGTCGCAATTGATAAACTTATTAATCGTCAACAAGTCCCTCCAACCCTTTTCATTTCGGGCATATACTTTAACCGTAAAACGATAATCGTTAGGCTCATCGGAGACAGTACATTCCATTCCGATGACACTCTTAAGACCGTTCTTTTGACACTCCTCCTGAAATTTAAGTGCCCCGGCTAAACTGTTTTTCTCACAAATTCCCAACGTATGTACCCCTAGAAATTTTGCCTTACGACACCATTCGCTATATGGTCCAGAGCCAGAAGTTATTTCATATTGTCCGTGAACTCCTAAGAAAACCTCCGTAGGAATTTCCTGAGCAGCTTGCCCTACATACTTTAACCGAATTAACTTTACATCGTTTTCTTTCCCCCTAGGGAGCATATAATACACTCCTCCGAAACGATAAGCATAATAGTCACATTCAGTCCCTACTGATTCTCCACCTCTATCACTGGCTGGAATACCTACAAAATTAAAGTCTTCATCAAATAACGCTCCGTCGTAGGCAGGTTTATATAACTCAAATGTACTGCCACCGATTTCAACAATGCCTTCGTCAACAACCGTGTAGCACATTAAATTCTTTTCAAGGTAATCAAGAAATTCTTTCATCTACTAACATTTCATAAAGTTGTTCAGTAATATCGTCACCATCCTTAAAACCTAATTCAACAAAATGCCTAGCAAGTAATTCACTGGTATGATTGTTTAGTTCGTATTTACCTGACTTAAAATTACAGAAAATTATTTCAACTTCCTTTGAAGTCATTTTTGCAATATCAAAAATAACTTCAACTTCCTCTAAGAAACGTACAGAACCGAAAACAATATTAGCTCGATAAGCATCTTCATCAGGCAATGATGTCCAAATTTTTGTAATTTGTTTACCTGTCCATTTCGCCCAAACGTCATTTCCGGCAATATCTTTTAAAATTTCGCCTGTTCTTTGTAATAAATCACGCCCTCTAACACCAATCGCATACGGCACAGGATTTGGATAAATAGAAAAAGGTAAAAGAAAAGACTGAAAATTATTTTTCCAATATCTGTAAACATCAGAATTCACATCTATATGGTAATCTGTTCCTGTCAAAATTTTCATCAAAATCGAACGTATCCCATCACTAAAATCTCCAATTATTACCGATCTACCTTCTGCTTTAGAATTTTCCTGAAATTGTGTAGCTCGGTAAGATTTCCCACTACCTATTACGCCCACTAATCCGTAAATAGTTCCTTTATTATCCGACATAGTTTTCAGTAAATTTTTTAATTGATTTAAAATAATTCCAGTTATCAGAATATTTTTCTAAAAGTTCATTACAATGTTTCATAACACTATGAATTTTTTGTGTATTATTGCCTAAAGCAACTTCATTCTTACAAAAAATCCATAAATCAAGATAATCACAGCATTTGAAAAGTCTGTACTGCATTTCAGTCATAGACTCTTTAATCACCCTATCAGAATAGGGAAAAAGAACCGAATCACCGTCACAAATTTCATGCTCAATAATATCCCAAGCCTCAGCCGTTTTGCCATTGAACTTCTTTACACAAGCGTTTAAATCACCTGTTACACTTTCAACATAATCATGCATCAACACTTTATCCCACACATTTATGTCATAAGAAACGTCCTCTTCTGAAGCAAACCAACGGAATAGCATCCCTACGACCAGTCCGTGTTCCAAAAGGTTGTACCCCCGATGATGGGGGGTATTAGGTAGCCTCTGAATATCTTTCATTCCCAAGAGAATGTCAATCTTTTTGTAATTCATACGAAATCTTCTTTATTTAATTAACTTAGTTGAACAATTCGTTCAACAATGGATTCTTAAATTCTACTGTTTCCTTTGTCCAATAACGGAAAATAACTTTTGCCCAGTCGCTGAATAATTCATCCTGAAACATACTGTCAAGTGCTCCTCTTAATTCATTTTTGCTCACAACCCCTTCCCGGCACATCGACTCAAAGCTAGACAATTGTTTAATCAAATAATCGAACTCCTTTAAACTTTTATACGTTGGGGTATAAGTAAAGTTTGTCCCGGAGGGGAAAGTCCCGATTTCTTTTTTAGCAACCTGTTCGACAAGCGGTAAAAACTCTTGATAAACATGAAGATTATCCGCCTTATGAAAGTAACTCCCAACCGGAACGCCGACCATAGCTGCTATGTATTCCTGCATCAATGTGAAATTAAAAACATTCACCGCGCTAAATCCCCACACACAATTGTGAACAAAAACGCCTGATTCAAGGGCAAAATTATGATATTTGTCAACCGTTAAGTCGTAAACGTCACACTCTTTTTTAAGAATTTTTTTGGAAATAATATGTGTTTTCTCCCATCTGTCGTGATAAAATATTTCTTCATAGCCTTTATCATTATGGCGTCTGTATAATGGGGACAAAGATTCTCCAATCTCTATATCCTTCACCTCTTTATATTCACCATTTAAGAGCATGAACCTGTGGTCTGGGGTACACTCAATCACTTCACCATTGTCCAATGTAATCTTCATTATTTCACTAACTCTTCTTACTTTTCTTGGATGATGAGCCAACCCTGGAACAATTCTACCATTTTCATCCCTGGAATACACCCAAAATTTTTCATCAAATTTTTCTTCTGCCAAACGACCAAGTTCCCAAACTTCACCATTTAATAATGGAATTTTCGTGTTATAAGTAAAACAGTCATTCGACCTCATATCAACATAACAATTCATTTTCCCATTAACAACCATAAAATGAATCGAACGTGTGCAGGGAGTGTCTTTTGTTTTTAAAAGAGGCAGTCCCCCGGCGTCAACACTATAATCTGCACTTCCATCAAAATCATCAGAAATTGGATCGTGAATTGTAATAGCTGCTTCCCGAGTGTCTATATCCTCTTTAAACTTTTCAACAACGAAGCGCAATTGGTCAGTCACGTTCTGATACATTGATGGTTCTTTTCTGTTACCGGACTTTCCGTTTTTGTACTGTCGGCGCATTCTACGTCCGTCAGTCGTTATTAACATATCGTCATTATCTCCATACCGCCGTATCCGAGGACCATAGCCTGCTCTCATGAACTCCCCATCATCAGAAAAAGTTTTCAAATTCTTAACGTATGCAGCAGGCATATCTAAGCAATTATCACCACGGGCAATCCATAAAGACTCAATCCACCCCAAAGTTTTGTTCCACTTACGTTCCGGGATACGAACATATCTGTCAATAGGATTTGTTATTTCTATCAACACGGCTGAAGGAATCTCACGACATTGAAATCCACGCCGGGTTACATTTACACCGCTGTTAACGAGTGCTCTTGACAAAGCAATAAATGCTTCGTTTAAATTCTCTGCTTTTATAAACATAAATTTAATCTTTAGTTATCATACCTTTGTGTACGCTTTCGACATAATATCGGTTCTATCCAGGCATTATCACACCCCACTTCTCAGGAAACACATATTCGATCCTTTCCTTATTAGGAAGATAAGTATGTTTTATCCTTTGCCCTTTCACCTTTACACCGGGCGTTTCAGTCCACATTCCTCTAAGGAACTTATCTGTTTCACAAAAACAATTTTGAAGATCAATCAATGTCGGCAACCGATTAGGAAGGGGTTTAAATTCCATTCCTGTTTCTTTCTCGAAGTGGGACATCAGCTCCTCAAAATTTTCATGAACCCACTTAATCACTCCCACATAATCACACCCTCGCGCGTCCTCAAAAGTTCTTTCTATTCCACGAATGCTCCCCGGACCAGTTATCACAAAATCATTTTCATCAAAGTTGAACAAGGTAGAATAATTCAAGTCAATCGCATACTGCTGTGCGGTAAAATCCCCATATATTTTCATCTTTCTAAACACTCCAAACAGCTCCTCTAAAGACTTCGCTTCTAAGAAATCATACAAATGCCCGTTCTGAAATATTTCGTCCTCGTAGATTAAGAAATGAACACGATGTTTACTCATTCCAGCAATATGCGCATATTCGGGGTTTTTGTAAAAGAAACAATTGATGATATATGCATTTCCATATATCGCTATCCCTTTGTCAATACAATCGTCTAAAAACCGAGCTATATTTTCAAGCCCGGTTTCGTACGTAATGTCCCCGAATTCCTTTTCAAGCAATTCCCATGTTTCTATTTTGTTGAAATGCTTAAACAGTAAAATCCGAAAAAACATGTCTTCCGGCTCATACTGTTTACCGTTATAAATCACGTGGCTCAACAGGTACTGACTAACTCTGTCGAGGCACCTGTACGTATTACAAAATTTATATTTTTGTAATATAGGATCGTCCGTCCAAGGCTTTCGATCCCCACTGTACTTTCTCCAAAAGATATCCATTCGCTCGCATATCCAATACAAATACCAAGTAAATGAATCATTCGGAGCTGGGATAATCTTTTTACTTTTCTTTGCCATCTTCAAATGATTTAAAGGAGTTTTTAATTAGATAATCTGAATTTTGACAATAAGCGATGAACTCATCTTGAACGTCTTCCAAACCCACGTGCTCCAAAATTCTAACACCCAAATCGTAAACCGGGGCATCGTATGGCTCATCATGTAAAGACACGTGGCAACCTGCCGAGACAACCGTCTTCGCCTCTTCTACAGCCTTCTGATAGTCGTGTAGGAAGGTTTTACTTTTACGCCACATAGTATCCCCCTTGGGATACTTGCCAGAACGGTATTCGATCCGGTCATAATATTCTTGAAACTGCTCCGGCTTGTAATCATACCGTATATGAACAATACTCTTAAACCCGTTGTCCTCAAATAGGAATTTGGGTCTAAGCCGCCATGTTGCCGTCGTACCCGCACCATCCAAAACAACACTGTGACCCTTTTGTGCAACACTCTTTAGGAAGTAGCTAAGCCCTTCAGAATGACATAACCGCCCCGTCATACTGTCGTACCCCTGCCAACGGCGTACACCGCCATTTTCGTACCACTTCCCAACGAAAATCAAATCCAAATCCTCACAATAAACTCCTACTTCCTTTTCTTTTCCGTCAAGTGTTTTAAATTTAAAGGGTGTCAATTCTAGCCCTAATGATTCAAGGTATTCCAAGAATAGGTAAACCCTCGTTGATTTGCCACTTCCTGAAATACCTTTGACTAGATATATAGTGGGACTCACTATTTCTTAGCTTTTTTCGGGGCGGCTTTCGGTTTAGCTTCTTCTGCGAGTTCCACAGCCGTTACACGTTTCTTAATAGGTTTGCTATCACCGAATTTCACCATACATTTCTCCTTACCATCAGAAGAACGATAAAGGCGAACAATTTCTCCAACTTCGGATTCCCCTTTCAGGGTTACTTTTGAACCGTTTTTCAATCCCGGAACTTCTTCAGATTCTTCGAGATTTTCACGTTTTGTGTCCCGGTGAACTTTTTCTTTCTTTTCGGTTTTATCCATTTTCTTGTCCGACTTCGAAGCAGTCTTCCGATTCTTCTGTCTTTCGTCAAACTGTTTTTCAGCTTTTTCCAAACGGGTTCTTTCTTCGTCTGTCAGTTGTTCCTCACTGTTGTCAGCTTCTGACTTTTCCTCTTCAGATTCTCCAACTTTTTTCGGAGTAACTTTCTTTCCCTTTTTCACCACGGTTTCTTCTTCAGTTTGCTTCTTCGGAACAGGAACTTCTCCTCCTTTACGTTTCAGCAATTCTGTTGCAGTTGCAACTTCGGCTTCGGTTGAGTCTTCATTGTCAATAACAGCCTGAAGTTTTTCTACAGAATAAGTCCGCATCTTTACTCTGAGTTTTAAATTCGCTTCCATAATCGTCTTTGTTTAATTAATGATTCATTGTTTTTACACTACAAATATACATGATATTTTCGATAAAGTTATGAAAATCCAAAAATATTGGATTATTTCTTTCCAGTGTGTCCAAATCCACCTGCTCCTCTTTCTGTATCAGACAGTTCCTCGATCGCTCCAACTTCAGTGATTTCTGCCTTAGCATAAGCTGAAAACACAATTTGAGCAATACGGTCTCCATTTTCAATCGTCTGGGGTTCTGTCGACAGGTTAATCAACGGAACACCTACCTCCCCCCGGTAATCAGCGTCGATAGTTCCAGGAGAATTAATTACAGTTAACCCTTGCTTAACAGCACGACCACTGCGAGGACGAACCTGTCCTTCGTAACCCGGCTCAATTTCCATATACAAACCAGTAGGAATCACCCTACGTTGTCCAGGTTGAAGTGTTAGCGGTCCATCGGGTAAATAAGCCCGTAAATCAAGTCCTGAACTGTCTTTTGTTTTGTACTCCGGAAGAGCATTGTTACTTACATTCAAAATTTTTAAATCCATTTCCAATCATTTTTAATTTGTAATTCACTATATTTAACGAAAAATTCTCGTTCTGAGATTCGAATCATTACTTCTTCTTTCGAAGGATCGTTCAAAACAACCTCTGCCAATTGCCCTTTATAGAAAACCTTAGTTCCACGATACAGCAAGTACCACATGTCATAATTGCTTTGAACCCGACGTTGCTCGTTATCTTTATATTGAAAGAAAGGAACTCCGGTTGGTTTCAAAAAATACTTCTTGACAAATTTATTGACGCTCAACCCATTAAAAATGGACTTCAATCCAAATTTCACGCTTACCTCTTGAATTTTCAATTTCTTCTTATCGGCTATGTCCGACGCAACTTTAGCATATCTTTCATCACGATAAATCTGAGAACGTAGCTTATGCGTCAGATATTCCAACTGCAATTTTATCAAAAACTCCTTACGAGCAATTAATTTATCGCCAGATTCTAACTTGTTTTCCATATCCTATAATTTCACTTCTACTCTATTATAAAAGAAGTTGATTGGGTCAATCGCCCCTTGTAATACTTCTTCAAGATATTCTATATCTATATTTCCTGGATCAACCCCCTCACGCCGAATGGCTGTCACATATACCCTATCAAAAATTTCCCTCATTTTCAGGGAAGCTTCTTTACTTTCATTAATGGTTCCATAGTCGTACAAAAGTATTATATTTTTTATTCCTTTTTTCTTGAGCATCTTAATTTGCCCATCTCCGATATTATTCCCAAACGTAAAACAACATTTAATATCATCGACATCATTCAGTCCCAAAAGATTCTGTATATTCACCGCATCAAAAATACCTTCTACGAGTATTACTGTCTCCGTTTTTCCAAGTACAATTTCATCACATCCTCCTAACAAATCCTGAAAGTTGTTTTCACTGTTTCGATAACGCAACACTAAATCAGCTTCATGTCGTTTGTAGGCTTCAAGATTTTCTTTGTGCCACTCTTTTGTATATCTACTACGCGCCCACCACGCTACACAAACCCCATCAACCTTCATTTTAAAGATGATAAAATTTTTGAGTTTAGGCTCAAGCGGAGTATCCGTGTAGGAAGGTTCAAACTGTTTGTAATGTTCTTCACGAAACCCCCGGTTATTCAAATAAGAATCATTCACCAATGGTTTGAGTCTCAACGGAAGCGATACAGGCTTTAAATCTTCTTCCTTAACAAGTTCTTCTTCCTGTACCCATAGTGGCTTATCTTCGTCATTAGACACTAATTTAGGGCACTTATCTATTTCATCGGGCTTAACAGTATACGTCTTTTTTGCTAAATCCGTACGACCTAACTTTTTAAGAAACTCATACAAAGAAACCTTCCGAGGGCATTTCCAACAATGGAACGTGGCTATACCTGTATCATTAAAGATAATTCCCCACTTCCCACTCTTTCCACAATAGGGGCACTCCATATCCTTATTGGTCATCCAACCCTGAGAACCAAACGGCTTCAAGCCAAAATCAACAATTATCTGTTCTTTGTCGTACCTCATGACTTCTTTCTTGGGATAGGTTTCTTTTCATCCTTCTTGTGTCTCCACGCTTTTAAAGACTCCCGTTTAGCTCGCTCTTCTTTTATCTCTTCTGGCTCCGAAACGACCTCTTCATTTCCTTTCACTACCTGAGTCACCCACACACCTGGTTCTATCTCTACACGCTCTTTACGATCCCCAACAACCGATTCTCCATTTGACTTTTTACCTCGTTTAGATTCTAGCTTTTCTAAAGCCGACATATCAAGAATTTGTTCGACAGTAGTTGACCGGGGTAAATCATAGAAAAAACCATTTTCATAATTAGTAGGAATCCTAACTATGATCCCGTTATTCTTATAATTACGAAGCTTATCACAATAAATACGAGCGATTTGAGCTTTCCCTTCTTCCAGTGTAGCATTTCCAGTAAACACAAATGAAAACGGCTTAATAAGTGTTCGGTCACCTTCGGTGTGTTGTCGAGTAATCACCCACTGAGGATTATTCCAAAGTTCAAAGGGAATATCTCCGGTTTGGGCTACTGTCCACACTACACAATCATACGTTTTAGCAATGTCTTTAAACCGTTGAGCAATCTTTTGAAGCCTATATTTGATAAAGTTCGGATCAAAGTCGATCTTTTTGTTTTCACCTGTCAACATCAAATCAATAGAGTCAACTGCTATCAAATCGGGATAATACCCATACTCCTTTTTATAGTCTTCAATTGCACTTACCAAATCAGAAATAGTTGTATCCATCATTTCATCAGATGAATATACGTCTATATCACTATTTACAGTTATTGCCCGATTAACAATTGCTTTTAAACGCTTGTATGTGTCCTCAGACAAATCCCCCTTCATAATCTTTGAATAGGTGGTATTAGCAAGCATTTGATCGTACTTCGCCGTAACTTCCTTACGACCCCCTTCTAACTGTACATGTAAAACATGATTATGAGCAATAGAAGTGTTGTACCACCCCACATATCTCAGCCAGGTTGACTTTCCAACACCTGAACGCATAATAAACAAAGCCGTATCCTGCCTAGGGACCCCTCCATCGGTAATCTCATCTAAGGTTGTAATCCCTATGGGAATTTTTGTGCGTCTTTGTTCGTCTTCGGCTTCCATCTGAAGACTATTTACGTCCTTCATCAAGTCGCGATAAATACGGGTAAACTTTCCTTTTCCTCGTTCAAGAGAAAAACTGTTTATCTCATACATTCGTTTTTCTAATAACGCCATTGCCTCGTCCGGTTTGCCTTCATTGTACATGTCGGATACCTGGCGTTGAACCGCAACAAAAGTCTGACGTTTGATAAACGTTTCCAATTGCTGAACCATCGGTTCATAATCCGGAGTCTTCAGATTTTTAATATCTTCAATTTTCTTTAAGACGTCTTTATTATTAGGGTACGTCATTTCAACCATCCCTAATGTAGCTAAATTCCCATTCCGATTCATTTCATCGGATAAGACTTTTAACATAGCTTTGCACCCACCTAACTCCCTAGGGAAATTGCTTAAATCGAGATTATCAATAACCATAGCAGCAAACGCCCGGTTTGCAAATGCTAGTTTTAACATCTCTTCGACAAAATTAGGTGAAAGAATAGCATCGACCTTTTTATTCATAATTAAACCGAATCAACCTTTATTAAAACAGTGTTTTCTCTTAATCTATTTATTGCCATAAACGACGACGAAACCGTATCATCATGTCCACTTATACTTTCCAAAGTTCCTTTATCGCTTCGGAAAGCCACACTATTAAACTCCCCAAACATTTGATCAACACGTTCCCGAGTATCAGGATGATAGGGACACTTTAAAACCCCTCTTTCATACAAAGCAGCTAAAGATGCCCATCCTGTACGCAAATCCTTCTTATTTCCAGATGTCGTCGTAAACGGGTGAATATTTTTAATACCCCTTTGTACACACATATCTGCTAGAATGTTCTGAAATCCGTTATTTTCTACAACAATTTCATGGGGGTGGAACGCATGATTAAGCTGCTCTATCCTAGATATTTGTTCGTTATGCGACAACCCCTTTTGACGATATATGTACAATAGATAGTAATTCCCTTGAATATCTCTTCCCCACACGGTATAACACGTAAAGTCAGCACCTACATTCCCCGATACAGCAAAGTCACACCCTATCACCACACGTGTTAACTTGATAGGAAAGCTGACAATGTTCTCGACCAACTTAATATTTTCCATCCCGATTGTACTCCTCATAAGTATCTCCCAAGGAAAGATTGTACTATCGTCTGAGATAGGTACGACTAAATACTCTCTACTAAACACCAGAGTCCCAAGAGACTTCTTTTCCTCCATCAGCTTTTTGAACGTAAAGCGGTCAGGAGCTAACAAACGCCCGTCCGGGAATATTGCCGGATATTCAAAAACCTTAAACTTTGGGTCCTTCTTTAAATCGGAATAAAGGTCATCAGCCTGATATGGCGTGTTATGAGATACAATTCCATTTGAAATAAATGAATGAGTTTCTTTCATTGAAAAATCAACTGTAATAGATTCAGATTCTTCAATTTTCTTAATTGGAAAGAAAACATATCCACTTTCAACATTCTTCAAAAACACTTTTATATCATCATTCTCAACCCCAGAATTTCTAACCCATTCTGCAACTTTTATAAGTTCAGACAATTTATGTAAACTTGTCTTTTCACGACCCTTGAAACGAAATTTCTGAAGCCCATATTTTTCTTTATCTTTTGACGTCAATTTAATAATCTTTCTAATCCTTTTAAGAAGTTTAGATTGATTGGGAACCAACATCACTGAACAATCTATTTTATTTTCATGAATTTTTTGATATTTATCCCCTTTTCCAGAATGTGGGAACCCAATCTTTTCCATAAAAAGATGAACCATTTCTTGGGAAGTTATTCTTAACAAATACCCCAATCTATCTGATTTAACCTTTTCAGAAGATTGACATTTTTTAGGAGTAACAAAAGAAACTATCCCCATATTCAAAAGAACAAACTGAATCTGCTTAATCAATTTTTCACTTACAGAAAAACAACTTATATGACAATGACCATTTTCATCAATTGTCATACAACCATCTCCATCAAAATATCCTGATAAAAATCTTGACAATTCTCTTTCTCCAGACTGTAAAATTTTACTCGGAATTTCTTTTGTGTGTGAATAAAGACCCAATTCGTAACCTAAAGATTGAAATAATTTCGATTTCTCGTTACGATAGTACCTCATGCTCAACCTCCCATCAACGGGTCTAAACCCTTGTTCATTTATCAAGTAATCTCTTATTCCCTGAACACCTTTTACAATTGAAACTCGGCCTTCAGAAAGAACACCATCGGCAACACACAATCCAATCTGATAAAGTTCATCATCAGAAACATTCAAAGGTTTTCCCCATATATTTGCCCCAACTTTTATTGCAACAAAATCTCCAACTTTCAAATCTTTCGCCTTTTTCCATTCAAACAATCCTTCGTCATTACATACAAGAACTGGATGAATGAAACTCGTTTCTAATTTTAACCCCTTTTTCAGAGTAATAACTTTCGTTCTTGTTTTTCCATTAATGTAATAATATTGTGCGATTTCAAATCTTGAGCCATTGTAAACCTCTTTACCATAAGGGTAATATCCCTTACTAGATGTCAACGAAACGGGCGATAAATTTCCAATTTCCTGAATCCCATCACTTGTCAATACAAGAGTATCAGGGGAAACACACCCATCAACGATATTATATCCGTATGGCTCAACGATGGGGGTGATAGCACCTTTAAACAAGTCTCTCAGCTTCTCACGTTGTTCCAACGAATAGATACTACTTTCGTCAGGTAAGTCATCACTGACCGCTGCTCCAACATGTAGTCCTCGAATAAATCCGTCTTTTCCACGTAAATGAAGTTTCGTTCCATTTTCGCACTCTATACTCGTCGCTGCTAAAGATGCCTTTCCACCGGGGTTTAACTTAGCAGCTATTGCTTCATTAACCCGAATTTCTTCAACTACCTTATCAATATGCTCCTTACCTAACTTCTCGGTATTTGTAATGATACACGTTTCCTGGCGATTTTTATTATCTGGAATATCAGGACGCATAAAATTTGGACGATGATAACTGTATAGTCTCCACAAAGGGAATGCCATACAAAATTCGTAGGAATTATGTACTACTGTCCCATCCTCCAACTGAAACATATGGTCTCCATCACACAGGAAGCCATAATAAGACTCCTCCCCTATCCCTTCTACCTTTATATCTGTTCGAACAATTACAGGCTTATCATAGGAGAATATTTTATACCCCTGAAAACGACGTTGTTTCTTAGGCTCATACTTAAGAAACTTCCCCATTTCTATTTCCACGAACTGTTTGCTCCTTTTATCCCACAAACATAAAATATGCGCTCTATTCACAGCATAGGGCATCCCATCTTCCTGATCAACCCTAAACATCTGAGCTCGTCCAATATGCCTTGTAAGAACCTTACGAGGAGTAAAATCCATCCCCATTACTTCCATACCGGGATAAATATCCTCAACATTCTTAACAGTAAAGTCCGCCATCAGGATACGAGTTCCTGCGGCAAAACATTTACCGTGTGACCGAGCAGCAAGATATGCACTGTTTGGGTATAACTGAACCATATTTCCCCACTCAAGATTTCTCAAACCTTGCCGAAAATTAGGAAGCATAGTCGTCTTGAAGTAATTATAAGACTGAACCTTGAGAGTTTCGTCCATAGATTCTTCAAGCTGGTCTATATAGTTCAGCCTCTCTGTATCGAGAGTTGAGTTTAATGTGAGCACGTTGTTCGTTTGTGTAAAAATCTCAGTTAACAGATTGTCAACGTCTCCGCCATACCCTTCCAAAAGCTGATTAATCGCAACCGGGGGGAGGGCTTCTAAAACGTTGAAAGCCGTTGTAAAAACCGTGTCCAATTGTTTATACGACAATTTCGAACCCTCACTAAACCTAATCATATCCTATACCAATTGAAAATTTTCTCTGAAACGAGATTCCTTTTTCACCGAAGCGGAAGGCTCAGCAACCACATTCCCTCGCATAAGCTCAATGTATTTAAGCATCAGATATGCATTTGCTCGTGTATCAGTAAGTGCTCGGTGAGCATCTACCAATTCAATCCCCTCCTTGCGACAACACGTTCCCAATTTATAATTTTCTTGTTCTGTGGCACGATAGTAGCTCATTTTCATGGTATCTTCAACGAACTTCACGTATTCCCACAAATCATCATTATTGAAGGCAAACATACCTTCAAAAAATGGAATATCAAAAAGTTGAAAATTATGCCCGGCTAGAATAGCACCTATTCTCTTATTGGCGTATTTCTTGAGAAGGGCTTTCGTTTCCTTATACACAGTTTTGATGTCTTCACCGTTTTCAGTTAAGTGCTGAACTGACAATCCATGCACTTCCTCAGCCTGCGGGGAGTATTCAAGCCCATCTTTATAGGGAGCAATAATCGCATTGTATTCAGTAACAATGTCTAAATTAATACAATCAACTACCACCATAGCAACCTCGGCGAGTGCTATATCGTAAAAAGCCTTTTTGTTCTTATTTGGCAGCCCCCCGGTTTCCGAGTCAGCCACAATGACATACTTTACTGTTGTTTCCATAATCTTCTTTCTTTTAGTTTATATCGCCATATAAATCCTCCGGCAGTATTATATTTACCTTTACAACACCCCGAAATATTACTAATATTTAACGTTTTCTTTGCTAAATTTGCTGATTCAAAAGTTTGAATATACTCCCCATCTAAAGAATACTGCTCTACAACTCGAATATATTTTCCGCTTTTTAATTTCTCCAACATTTCTTTATTTTCAAGAACCCCAATAATCCCATGCCGTGCAATTGTGGTTCTATTCAAAACGTGTTTATGACCTTCTGAAAGTTTACGTCTATGTTCTTCAGATAGCCGTTTTCCCGCATTCCAAGGTTTCTTTCCTTGATTAGTTTTACTTAATTTCAATCGTGAACCAATTGAGAAACACCCCTGCTTATTCCATGCTTCTACAACCCCCACAGTCCCTTTATTCCATGGAATTAATCCTTTCTTAAACCATGTTCCAGACATCTTCTTTTTAGAAGATTCTGAGTGATGAAGTCCTAATACGCCATCACCACCCTCGGTAGAGTTATAACCCCGGCGTTTCGTGTCGTAACGGGCTATAAAATGACGTTCAAGAAAATCTAGTTTCCGTTTTAGAGACTGTTTATTAGGAGCCTCAACCCACATGATTTCCTCGATTACAAAGTTTTCAACGCCGTATTTTCGTATGGCTCGATAAAATTTGTAATTGCATCTTTCTGAAGAACGTACATGATGATTCCATCTTACAGATAATTGTTTCATTGTTTGACCAATATACCATTTACCCGTAACTAAGCATTCAATCATATAAATTCTTCCTCTTATCATTTTAGTAAAAATTTTAAATCTTTCAAATCCTGATCCCGCACCTCTACATCATCATATACCAATTCTAACTTCAAGACAGGATTCTTTTCAGCCCGTAACCCCTCAGGGAAATCGTTGATGACAATTGTCGGTTCCCCAGCTATTGTTAAATCTGCCCGACAATCTATGATGTAATATCGAATCAAACTACGTCGAGTCCGATCTTTGAATGAAAATAACTTTGCTTTATATTTTCGTTCAAGTATGTCAGCAAATTTATCCAACGCTGCCCACAATTTCTTTTCAGGAACATCAGCTCGAAAATCTATTAAATTTGCAACCATTGGTGCCCCTAAAATTCGTAGAATCCTCATTAGGAACTCGGCTGTTCTGTTATCCATAATTATTAAACGTTAAATTATACTTTCGGTTATTTCCGACTGCCAAACTCATATTGATGATGGCAATCGCAGCATAATAATTCAATATTTGTTTTATCAAGACGAAGCTCTGGAAAAGCCCCCTTTGATTTTATGTGGCTAAAATATTGTGGTTTCAACACTACACCCAAATCTTTTCCACACTTCACACATTTGTGCTCCCTTTCAGCCCAAATTTCTTTGAACAGTTTTAATTCCCCAGTAGCTTTCTTAGTCTTATGGGGCTTTGATTTTTGTTTTTCAATAGCGACCTGAAATCGGGTCTTACCGTCGTGCAGGCGTTTATAATTACATTCGTCACATAGTTGCTTCGTTCGGTTAGCAACTCTTTTTATACAACCGCAATCGATACATACACCAAATTTATTCAAAGTCCTCATAATTTTCTTGATGTTTTGTTTGACGTACATTTACCCGGCTCGGAAGTTCTATCACGGTTTCTGAACAATTTACCTTCTGAAACAAATTCACCCCGTCAGAATCAGGCAAAAACAAAACTTCACATTCCTTTTTAAAGGGACACTTGATACACATTAAATCTTCCGCATCATAGGGATAATCTCCATATTTAGCCCCACAGAAATTAGGACCAGAGATTCTTGACATACGGTATCTTTCCCTCCGTAATGCTTCCTCCCTGACAGGAGTATAACTTTTCATTTTAACCGGATTTTCTAATTTACGTTGGGCTGCCCATTGTTGGGCATGATAGTTTGCACCTCTGTTATAGCTTGCCCATCGCTCCCAAGCCTCAGCCCCTATAAACCACACTGGTAACGGACGCCTATTATGCTTTTGCTCGGAATAAACATAAAACTGAAACACTAAAAATTCCCAAATGAAATCCACCCCGGCAGAGGGAGGTAGTTTCTCAAGAAAAGAAACTATCGCTTCCCGATGCTTAGGCTTCCATAATTTTACCGAACACGGCATATCTTTGACTTTCAGTGAAAGATACTCATAAATTCTCAGGAATATCTTTAATGTGTCATCATAAGAATATAGCATACTAAATCATTTCTAACTTTAATTCCAACTGATCACCAAATTAATTGATTCTTCTTTAGAATGTTCAATCGGAACATACATTCTTCCCGTGGGATCATTGATATCCGGCTTGCATATTTCCTCATACTGTTTCCTCGCTTCTTCCTTGTCAACATGCCTGCACACCCAAAGACCTATTTCTTCACCCGGTTTCAAACTTCCTAAATCCAGTTCAACTCCTTCACTCATTTCAACGAACTGAGCGTGGAACGGTTTATTGTTACCCGTTGATACATTTTCCATGTATTGCTGGTTGTATTTGTTTACCCCATTTAATACGCCTATCCCCACTTTATAGGTGCAAACCGAATCAGCAGGTCGAACAATGCTCACCTTAATGTTATCAGCAGGGATTTGAAATTCATTTTTCAAAACAATTGCCCGATATTCATCTCTTCCGCTTTTAAGCGTCATAATAGACAATTCATCGAACATATTTCCAAAGTCATCATTCACAACCATCGTGGAGGATTTATATCCTCCAAGCGAACGGTCAGGGTTTGGTTGGTCAACATTGTAACCAACTGTTGTAGTGTAGAATAGATTCATCCTATTTATTCTTTAATTTTTACCATTTCACCTTCGTACCCTCCGGAACCACTTGCCACTGGGACTGTAAACAACTCGTGAGTTTCATCAGAAACAGGTGTGTCGAGTTTACATTCAAAATCCCAATACTCAACTTCGGTATCCGGAACGAAATACGCAATTAAAGTGTAATTCGCATTAGCCGTTACAGTATACATGGCTTCCTGGGAAACGGTTTCTCCATTTTGCGTCCAATGGGAAAACTTATATCCCGAAGCTGCTTTTGCATACACTTTACGAACTGATCCAGCTTGTACTGTCAATTGCGTTAATGCGCTATTTATCACATTAGGAGAAAACGAAACAGCTCCCTGAGAAATATCCAATGTTTCAGTCTTGGCAATAAGAGTAAAAGTATCACCCGTCTGAGGTTGTAAAACAACTTCTATGGTCTCGTTCTTTCCATTAATAGTAAAAGTCCCTGACTGAGGAATGTACCCTTCTTTGGTTACTTCCCAAGACAGTATCTGACCATTCACCCCAGAAGCACTATTCTTCTTTACTCCATTTATAAAAACTGTCGCATCAGCAGGAGTTGGAATAATAGTCAAAATATATTCAGAACCTCCCCCACTTCCTAATGACCAAAATTCAGTTCTCTCATCCAAAATAGTAATCACTCCATTGTTATTTCTAAGCCGAGCGATAAAATACTCATTTGCTTCTTTAGAAGGTTCTATTCCTATCGTTGGCTCGGGAACCAAAGACAGTTGATACGTTTCATAGGTGTATAACCCTTCGAGCTGCTCGTCGGTAAAACGACGACCCATAGGAACGCTTCCTAAAATAATTACTTTTAATTGGCTTTCGGCTTGAAAAGGATAGCCACTTGAAAGAACTAAATTTTTTGCGTTGATAATATCAACTACTTGATACACGGCATTATTCTTGGGTTCTGATCCGTCTTCTTTAACGAACCGAAGTGCTGTCGCAACATTCGATTGCCCCCGAACTATGCCCGAAAAATCAACCGTTCCTGAAACTTTTCCTGAAGTATCAACTTGAACATAGCCTGGTTCCCAATTATGTGCAGCCGGACCAACTTTCAACCAATAATACACCCCATCATTCGGAATAGGGAAGTCAACTTGATTATCAACTTTATACCCCACTAAATTCAAATCTATTACATAACCTCCGGTTATATTAACCGTTCCAAAAGTCGTTGACTCAGACACTCGAAATGCAGCACCAGGACGTCCTCCAGGTGATACTAGCCCGTAGGAAACAGATGAAGACAAAATCCCTTTTATAAGAGGGTTATCGTTCAAGAATCCTATCATCCTGTTTAACTCTTCCTTTTCAAGGAATGTGTTTCTGTGAATGTTTATTTTGTTCATAATATTATAAATTATCCTTCTTGATCAATTTCAATTCTTAATTCTGTATCACCCGGATCACCCTGCGCAGGTGTAACTGATGCCCAATCAGCAGGAAGTGAATCCAATACCCAATGCTTCGTTGAAGACGCAATCACCTTTCCAATTCCTCCTGTTGCCGGAATTGTAATTTCAGCAGGTTCGAATGACAATTCCCCCGATACTTCGAAAATAGCCTGAACAACTATGTTGTGATCCCCTAAAAAATAATTTGTCGGGTTTCGAGTATCTTCTGTCTTATCAGTAACAATTACATACTTAATAAAAACATAGCCGGGGGCTGGTGTAGCGTCAAAAGTTACTTCCGTTCGAGGTAACCAACCATCACCCCAACGAGTTCCTGTTATTTTTACCGTTCCAAAGCCCTTTTCTACAATTTGCATATCGACAAATAACGGAAGCAAAATTGAAACAGAAATATCCTGATCTTTATTCATTGTCACTGTTCCGGTTTTCTTCACACCTTTGTAGTCAACAGTCCAATTTACAACCGTATCAAATTTGACTTCAAAACGGACATACCCATCTTCATCTGTTACAGAACTGAATCCATTACTTAATGTTACGGTTGCCCCAGACAATTTTTCACCAGTAGTTTCATCTGTCACATTAAACGTTAGGAACCAAGCAGTCCGAACAACCCAATCCAACCATGTGTAAGAAACCACATTCTTATAACTTACAAGATACCGCTGTATAAATTCCTCAATATCTTTCTTGGTACGAGCGGACTTTATCTGAGCGTACATTGCTATAACGTTTTTCTGACCTAGATACCCCTGAGAAAAGGGTAAATCTAAGGGTTTTAAAACTATCCCAGCAATAGAAATATCAGCAACGTTTCCCTCACGATTCTGGACAATGTACGGAGCCATATATTTTACATCTCCGATAAATCTTAATGGACGACCATTTTCAAAGTTTAGATACAATAACCTTAACTCATTCAATCGTTTTTGATAATCCTCTTCTGATTCCCCACTCAATCTATCATTCTCAGTAACATTATAAATAATTCCTTTTAATCTGTAATAAATCCCTGGAACCTTACAAGGATTTTGATAACGTTCCCCAGTAAAGAAACTGTTTGTTTCTTTAAAATCAGTGATACGAATTTGCTTGATGAATTTCATGTTACCATCATAACAATTCACCCCAAATTCTATATTTTGCACTCCTTCATTGTCAGCTTTCAACCAAACGGTTACTTCATAATCAAGTCCAACATACACTTCAATAACCTTGCTAAGATCGGCTTCAGAAGATATTCCACATCTACCTGAACCAACAGGGCTAAGAACATACATGTCATCCTGATATTTTCTTTTCACTTCCCCTAAAATAGGATAGTCAGAAAGTTTTCCAACCCCTATTAAAGTCGCTTGTAAAAGATCAGGTGGTATGTTGGGATCATCCCCTACAAAAATTTCCCACGGATAATTCGTGATAATATCGTTCTTAACGTTATCACCCTTCGTAGAAAGGGTAATCTCCTCTTCACCGAAATGAACTTTATCTCCAAAATTATCACCAGCATAATCAGGTCCAAAGTCATAACCCTTTGAAACGGCATTGATTGTTTCTGTTCCATACCACGTTGGGGAAGACCAACCCATACACCAACCCACATTTTGTGGAGCCAAAACACCAAAGATAAATTCATTTGGTTTATAATACCCTACCAATCTACGCAATTCACCTTCAACGTCACCCCCGGTTTCAACAATCTGATAAGTTCCACGTTTATAGAACTGATTTATCCAATTTTTAAATAGATTAGTTCTATCTGTTTGATCTTTAATCACTAAGTTTTCATAAACCAATCCCCAACCCTCGATAAAAGTTTTTAATAACAAATCACTTTTATCGATTTCCCTGAACCTACGTGCATATACTACAATAAAAGCAAAGAAGTGAGCAATTGTCAGAAAATAGGTATTGAAGTCATCTTCGTTATTTCGACTTACATATAGCGGAACGATACCCGGCTCAAATAGCTTCTCTAAGACGTTAATTGCCCATCCAAGAACCTCTGGGTCGTTATTGTCAAAAAATATCTTAAAAACGCTCTTATCGTATATAATATTCGATAAGGATTGATCGTAGAGGTTGATCGTTCGCGACCTGAAAAGGGTTCTTTTCCTAAAAGGATCAGTCACATAATCAACTACCAAATCAGCTCTATCAGTAAAACTCCCCAAATCAGACATAACTTGTGGAGTTAATGATTCCCAATCCGTAAATGTTTTTCCTCCGTCCACTGAATACCGAAATAAATTCTGATTTCCTTGTCGAGCCGCACGCAACACGGGAATTAATCCAGCCGGGGGGATAGATTGTGTAATAATACGAAATCCATTCCCTATTTGAGGATATTCTTTATATTCAACCCTTGCCATAGTTAATTTCTATTTCGTTTTGTTTTATCCTTACTTACATTTATCCACTCGTTATATAATATCGTTGATTCGGGATTGTGATTGATACATTTTATTTCGTAACGCTTAGTCCCGAATCTAATCCCCAAAATCTTAAATTTAGGAACTTTATATAGTACGTGCGATAAACTGTCTCGGGTATTCATTTTAAAGTCTATAATCGGGGGCTTTGGTGTGAAATCTATCTCCTGATTAACTGTCCACCACTTTGTGTCCTGGTTCCATTCAAATTTATCCGGTGCAACCTGTACTAAAGAGTCACGATATTCTATCTTTGTTTTGGTAACTGTTTTAATAATCTCTTTAATCTGGGGAGGTCGTATTTTTAATTCTTCTATCATCTTTATATCGTCCTCCCGTAATTTCTTCAATTCTTTTACAGTCAATTGTAACTCCTGTATAGTGGTTACATCTTCACCCCGTTTGGTTCGTTCATGTTCAATATCTATCAGAAGGGCTTCGGTATTATTCTTTTCCCTAAGATACTTCTGGCGGTTATTAATAGAAGTTTTAATCGTAAAATATAATGCAACCGTTAGCAAAACGATCAAAACAATTTTCCAATTTTTTCTTACAATTTTCCACATAACTACTCGTTTGAAATTGTTATCCAAATCTCTTCCCCCTTATCCACAGCCCCCTTTACTAATTTTTTAATCTGTTCAGTCACTTGAAACTGATTTTTTAACTGTTCCTTTCCAGAAACTCTCGTCCCAGTTAAAATACATCCTTCGGTATGACCGACATTTGCCCCAGCATGAATCAATATTCCCAAAAAATGAGGAACATTTTCAATGGCTGGATAACTTTTCCCAAACTTCGGCGAAAACCGATATGTTACTTTATAACGTCCGGGAGGAATACAGGTTTCTCCATAAACCTTTTCCGGACATTTACACATCTTACTCTGAGGAGTGTACGGACAAACCTCCGGAAGTTTTCTATACGTATCCTCCAACGTGTCGGCAACTTTTATTCCGTCAATATACATATACCCCAATGTGGCAGTAGATGTAAATTCATTTCTCGTTACTACTATTTCCATAACATTCTTCTGTTAAAATTTCATCACTATCTTCGGCATCTATTATTCGATTAATCTTTCGTTTAGTTATCCTTCTAATAGCCCTGAACACGGGGTGGTCACTAATATCACCCGCATTCTCTAAAAATGACCAAAACTCTGTTCCGCAAACAAATCCAGCAACCATATTAGGGAGCTTCAAATCTACGAAATCAAAAATTTTAGTATCCAAGTAAAAAGACAACGAAACCGCAATCAATGAAAATGCTAACTTATATATCGTATTCCACGCTTTTGCGCTTTCAAAATACCAACGCACCTTACGTCGTTTTGATCTTTTATAGGAAGCTATAATCCCCACAACAAAGTCAACAGCAATAAATATGAACACCCCCAGCAACATATCTTGTATAGGAGCAAATGATCCCCATAATGCTGCTCCTACACCCGTAAACCATTGTAAATTGAAATTTCTAACTTCCATAACCATAATAATTCCGTATATTTACAAAATGTAACTTGAATTTCCACTTGTAAATATACGGCAAATTTCGTTAATACTTAAACTTAATTTGCGGGATAAAATACCGGGGAGAACTGGTTCTCCATATCAAAAAGCACATTCCCTTCCAAATCCCTCATCACAAATTTTTTAATACGTGGCAACAGCCATTCGCTGACAGGCTCATCAACCTTTGGGTAAAAATCCTGATCAGCTACATATTTCACTCCTTCCGTGTTTTTTGTAATTTCAAGAAGATTATCCCATTCAACCTGTCTTCCTGGTTCCCAAAATCTCCAATCTAAATATTTTGTCATCCCTACCTGAATATTCTTACGCACTGCGGCAATATCATACCCGGCTTCTAGCTCACATCTAAAATCAATTCCTTTTTCCCCACCTACTTCATACCAAGAAGCGTTTTCAAACTTAATTCCCATCAACCGCCCCGAAACAATCATATCTCCAACCCCAAAATAAGGGGTTGCTCCTTCTAACAGTGTTTGAAGTTCTTGGTATGTTAGTTCTTGCCCATTCTGGGTTGCTATCTGAATATGAATGAAAGAGTCTTCCATTACCCCTACAAACATAATCTTTAAAACCCGGCTGTCAATGTTCTGAAGAATTTGAACTAGCTTTTCGAGTGTTCCTTCTGCATACACATTCTGATGGTTTAGGATTCGAATCCTAAACATTTCATCGTCCTCTTCGTCCCTTCCACCAACAGCATAGTATTCATTCGTACATTCAATATGCCCATTAGGGACTGGGGTTAAAGTTACAATGCTATTTGGATCAACGTTCGTAAATGCTCCCACAGACTCGCTTCTTACTTTAACATAGCCATACCCCGAATCGCCAACTATTAACGTCTCCTCGATCGGGAAACGAACTCCATTCGTACTTACAAATACATTCACACCTTTTGTATAAGTGGTCCCAGGCTTTGCATACACCCGAATATACGTAGAACTTCCCAACGCTCCTTTTCGAGGAGTGGCTCCAAACAAAGTTGCAGCCCTGTCAAGGTATTCTCCAGATGCTTCTTCGGGAAAGATTTGAGCCTCTACAATGGCCACATCTTTCAAGGCTTTTTGAGCAACTTTTGCAGTTGCATACGCCGTAGCATTTAAAACAGAATTGTCAGTAATATCTGACACTTTATCTGTTTTATTTATGAAGGTTTCAATCCATAAATTCTTTAGGAAAGAAATCGTATTATTCAATTTTGTTATCATATCTGAATATTTGTTACAAGATAATTATTCGTTACTGTCTTAGCATTCACTTTCATAAAAATACTGTCTTCCTTTCGATATAAGTCGATAAGATTCACCTCTACCCAACGAGCATCCCTTTGGAACATATTCAAAAGATTACGAAAAATTGTTGGGTATTGAATTGCATTTACAGAATTTCCTATCATATCATTGGGTAAGCCATATTCAGGAAATTCTGGAATTTGCCCTTTCAAACAATTAAGCATCGTATTGAATGCCTGACGTACAGCTAAATCATATTCAACCGTCGCTAAATCGTTTCCTTCAAATCTAAAATTGACATCAATGTCTTTTCCTAAAATCTTTTGAGAAGAAAGATTATCTACGATATTAGGAATATCGAAGTTTCCCTCCTGTTTAATGTTAATCTTAAACATTCCTCCCCCGGTATTTGCGTCATAATCTTCTTCTTCAACGTAATTATTCTTGGCGATATTGAACCAATCGTTCTGGGGTTGAGAAAGCCCCAATTGTGAAGCTACGTCTTCAAACGTTTCACGAGTTTTTAACACTCGTTGAATTGCTATATTGTTTCCGTATCTTCCAATAATAGCCGACCTCAACCATCTAGAAGAATTGTTAATCGTCCACAACATTGTTTGACAGTCGGTGAACATTTCCAACAACTCCCATAAATCTATGGTTTTGAATCCATTTGCTTTTAAAGTGAACAAAGGTTCAATCTCTTCTGTCTGTTTCAGGAGAGCGTCTAGCCTCCCAAAAGAATCCCTGACGTTTACCTCAATACCTGTATAATAGCTAACTATCGTTGGATAGTACGTATTGCAGAATAAAGCAAAAGATTCAAAGAAATCTTTTATGTTATAACCTGTCAGGTCTTTAAATGTTTGTAACGCTGCTTTCATAAAATTGCCCTTGTTACTTTAGTTGCCAACTTATTCACTCCAGTTTGAACAGCAAAAGACGTCAATCTATCTACCAAGGTTGATCTTTTAGCAGACCCGGCTGCAACGGCATCGAGGGGGGCTAAAGTTATCATCGTCAGGTTATAATTCCAAATCATATTTTTAGATATGTCCTGGGAATATTGAACTCCACTCGGCGGAATTACAACGAGAAAGCTCTCTCCTAATGCCATATTGTAAAAATACAGTCTAAAGGGTTTTCCCAGTTTGTCCAAAGCAACACTCTTACTCGCCATAGCTTTCAATATCTTTATAACTCCATACCCCGTTTTCACGCCGACATCAAATCCAGGAAATGCTAAGGTTGTCTTTCGCCCACTTACTGAAAACAAATCGTATTTTCCAGCAGCAGTACTGAAGGCTGCTCCTTTAATCGGATTTGCTACATTCAAAAGAATTTTAAAATTTCTACCAAATGTTCCTTTTATATTAATCTCCTGAGGAGTAAACGAAGGATTTGTCAATGCTGTCACCCCCATCAAAGACTTTTTAATGTTAGTCCGAGTTGGTTCTGTTTTCTGTATTGAATCCGGCATTACTGGAAATGACAGATAATCTATCACATTATCTTCACTGTCAGTAAGTTCAAGAGCGATCATATATAACTCGAAATCATTCGGATAAAGCCCACTCAGGGCTTGAACTCCTATTGATTGAGCCATGCTTCTCATCTTATTTAAAACTGAACTTGCTGCCATAACTATTTACATTTTAGTGTACAAATATACTGTTTTCTTATATAATTTTTCCTGGAGCTGTCGTAGCCCCGGTTTGAGCTGTTGCTGAACCAGTAGTGGATACGGCTATCCCGGCTGGAACCTCCCCCGTCTTAACAAAGGTGTCAATCGCATCGGCTAAACCATTTGCAAACTTACTATCATCAATCTCAGTCTCTTTTCTCATTTTTGTCATCAGGTCTAATATCGCCTGTGCTAAAGCCGTTTTATTCAGTGCCATAATTTATGAATTAAAGAATTTTTTTAATAATTGTTCCAATTCGGTTGTTTTCTGAATGGTAGGAGGAAGGGGTGTCCCAGATGGTCCAACAGCCGTTGAAACAGTTAATGTCTTTACCGCGTCAACAATTTTTGTCATTAATTCATTCATTCCAGTGGAATTGTTAATAAAAGACATTTTCCCATTATTAATCTCTATATATGCGTCATCTTGTTTAACTGTCGCCTTCTTCTCTTCCAACTGAACTGAAGAATCCATAAATTGGATTAAGGCTTTCGCCTTATCAATTGTATTTTCATATTTAGACCCATCAAAATCAGCAATAGTCTGAATGTGACCCTCTGTGATCTCACTGTTTACAGTAGCTTTTTCAAACTTCTGACTTGCTTTTATTCCAGTAACAGATACTTCCTCATGAAATTCTTCTCCAGTATTAAACACAATATCAGATTTCACCCCCTCGGTCGTTATAGTCGTATTAACGGAATTATTTTCATCTTCCTCACCGTATATAGCCTCAATCACAAAAGCGTCCTTATTGATGGATATACCAGACCTATTTTCGGTATCAGGATCGATAACCTGAGCCGTTAAATTTTTAAACGCCGTTACATCAATATTCCCATTCCCTTCAACCTTAACGCTACCAGATGAAGTCACCTCAATAGCAGAATTTTCATCCCCACTTACATTTACCTTCATATATCCAGATTCTTGCCCCCGGACGCTAATAAACAAACTTCCATCTTTCGCGCTTCCACTGATCGTTAAAAGCCCCTTATCCCACTCTCTTTTAATTATAAACTCTTCATCGTCACGCACCTCTATTCTTTCCTGTGGTAAAAAAGTTCCAATCACCATCGGTTCTGTCTGAAATGGTTGCGCCACCCAAACAACTGGGATCCCCTTTTCTCCAACCACGCGCGGAAACTTAACATTCTGAAGAGCCTCATTCGTTATGTAGCAATCATGAATTATATTTCCACTTCCATCATCAATAATAGTCACCCGACACTTACGATAACAAGTCTCGACGAATTGATCTCTATCAACACCTTCCGGAATCATTATGTACCCAAACCCGGTTGTTTGCTGAGTAGTTGATCGCTTATGAACCGGGGTGACGCCCGGCTTACCTATATTCTTTATTTTAATCTTCGGCATCTGCTTTTGTTTTAAATCTTTCCCTATTTAGAAAATAGTTAAATACATCGGTATTAACCCCAAATTTCGAAGGAGAAACCTTTGATAGCTCTTCTTTCTTAATGTCTTGATTTCTCTTAGAAATTTCGCTACGAATTCCCTCGATATCTATAATGTTAAAGTAGTTTTTATCTCCATCAAGTAAGTCGGTAAACATTCCTCTCTCAACTGTTAATGTAGTCGTACGATCAACCGAATTATTATCAAAGGAAATTGTGTTGCTCACGGCAGTAACGTAATAAAGCTCCTGCGTCATCTCTAAAAAGATGAACGTTCCAACTTTAATACGCCTATCCCCATTCATGGTAATCGTCCCTTTACGAGTGAAAGGAAGATACGCATTAGTCTCAACAACAAACAACAAATCATTCAGTAAAGCCTGAGACATCGTATTCAAATCCTTACCGTTTCCCTTTCCTCTGAAACTCTTTTCTGATAAGTAAATATCATTCGTAATGCACCGCTTGTTTCCAAATAATTCACAATACTCATTGAAAAAGATAATAGGAACAAAAGCCAATGATGAGAACTGCGAGTTTCCCATCATGCTATTCTGAGGCATAATTCTATACCATGCATAAATTCTGTCATCGTATGTTAATGAAGTTGACATAATGTCATCAACTCTAACTGAAATATAACTTTCTGATTCCCATACGCTTCTTATGGCTTTTCCAGTGAACGGTGGTTGACGGGCGATGATGTTAAACTCATTTGCCCAAGTGTCTCCCCAAAATTCTACAAAAGGTTCTTGACACACCTTGTTGAACAAATCAAGCAAAGAACCTTCTGGATTCACTAAAGACCTGTCAACAATTCTTCTATCGCTCAACGCATCGTCCACAAATATACGAATCATCTGCCATACTCCTTTTACTTTGTTGTCAACCCCTTTATATTTTTCATCTCCAGTTTCAACGGGTAACTTTTCAGTTACTTTTGCGCAATGAGCAAACAAACTGTCATCAACAATCCCAATATTAGAAAGCTGATTGATTATAAACCAAAGCACAGAATCTATTTTCTGAAAAGAATAGGCAAAGTAATAATCAAAAGCTCCGGTAATCATGTTTCGTTTAAACCATGATGTTTCAGGATCACCTCCATAAAACCACCTGTCCTGACTCCCCTCGACAAATTTCAAAGGAATAAAATAAGAACCATCCTCAATCAGTAGCTTAGTGTAATCTCTCCCCGATATTGTAACACTGTAATCGTTTCCTGAACCATTTACAGAAATCTGAACACTGTCAATCAACCCCATCATATCCCAAATCACTCTATTGTTTAATTCCGAAAGAGCAACTTCATACAAAGTTTCATCACGTCGGGGTAATACGAAACTATTCTCATCAGAATACATTTCCATCTGCAACTGTTCAAACCGAATGAAAATTGGATCGTTATTTTGAAGAAATTTCATAAACCAATCCTCATTTAAACTCCCTGTCTTGTCGAGAATTGAATACTGGTTGAAAAATTCATTTCCATAAGAATTAACCTTCAATGTATCCGTTGGCGCCAATTCTATTGAAAAGTTTCCAGCCCCTTTGTCCTTATTCGTTGAAGCGTTTCTTATCCATTTACTAATATCGTACAACTTTTTCAACGCCCGACTATATACCCACACTCGAATGTTCAAAGGTTTAATTTTTGAAGAAAAGAAATTATCATCACGACCAACACCCGGTAAAAACATACTCTCTTCTCCAATCTCATCAAAAGGAACATATCCAGGATCACTTATTAACTTTTGCTGAACCTCCGTCCAAAACGCATTGAACTCTACCTGCTCTAAAAATGTATCTGATCCAAGGATTTGTTGAATCTCAACCGTTATGGAATTATTAGGAAGAAACAGCCGGGTTCCAACCTTTACAATCGGAGGTTGATTCTTTGAAATATCATCCTCGTATTTCTTTTTCTCCTGAGGGGTATATAATTCAACTATACGCTGAGCGTTCGTCATTCCCTCATGAGCAAACTCGAACAGTTTGTCAGGATCAAGTTCGTATGCCATCTTCTTCTTCTCAAGTTCGTCAAGAAGCGTATTGATGTCTATCGGCTCACGATTTCCGTTAATTCCATTAAAAGTCCATTCGGAATTTTTAGGAACGTCTTTAAGTTCTTTCTCTGTTTTCTCAGCCATATTTATTGTACAATTAAACTAAATGGTTCCTTTTCAAATCGTTTCAATATATCATGAATTGCCCAAATTCCATCCCGTTGCTCTTCATTTGATTTCAAAAGTAACATCGTTTCTTGCGTTGGTTGCTCATTAATATTATTAGGAGTCTCTTTGTCTTTTAAATTTTTTCCAGCAGCTTTCTGAACCTTGTCAATTCCTTCGATTTCTTTTCTTGTTGATTCTGCTGCTGTATCAGCTTCTTGAGTTCCGGTTATATCTTCAGCTGCTTTTCGTGAATACCCATCTTTAGAAATTCCAACAGCTCTTAAAAATTTCCGTCCGTCTGCGTCTTTATTTTTACCCGTAGTTGCTTTTCGAATATCAGAATAAGAAAGATCAGGATAAACAGCTTTTAATACCTGCCTAAACATTTCTCCACCACCTGTCATTTCTTTGAGTTTGTCAAAAAACTCAGGTGCTAAATCCCCTCCATTTTGCATTTCATCAATATCCGCCATCAAATCGGATAAAGAACCATTAGGGTTCAATTGCCTTGCGGTTCTCAATAAAAGAGCCTGAGTAGTATCATCTTTGCTTATGTTCCCACCGGACAAGCTATTTGCAAACCGTTCCAATTGTCGCCCCTCAAATCCTCGAGTTCTTAAACTTGCAATTGTTTGAGTGACGGCTGCGGTATTCACCGAATCTGTTTTTTCTAATACTTGTGTGGCTGTTCGGTTAAATTGACCCAAATACTCTGACAAAGTCCCTACAATTTCAGAGTTTGTTTTCCCCATCATTTGCAAGGTTTTATCAAACGTGCTAATCACAGCATAAGCACTCCCACTCTCATACTTCTGATCAGAACCAAATCTAGTTACTCCTTGCAACATCTCTGAATCACTTTTGCTAATCCCTCTAATTTGTTCCGCTAACATTAATTGCTCGAGACGATAAGGAGTCGATTGAGTAGGTCGACCTCCAGCTGCCATAGTTAATTCATTTTGGCGTTGAGTATATTGAGACATGCTTAAACCTAAAGACTGAGAATACCAAGAATTTTGATAACCTTGGTCTCCTTTATTCATAGGAGCTGAAACCTCTTTTCCAGTTGTTTTGTCATAATAACGTGTTATTGGAGTAGAATGGACATTCATTCCACTTCCAGTCGTTACAAACTCTGTCCTTTCTACAACATCATTTTCATAGTTTACATCAACTCCAGACTGACGAATTGCTTCACGTGCTGCGTTATGATAAGTCGACCCACTCAAACGAGCTGCCTGCGAACCGGGTTGCTCAAATCTTGCCCCGGCTTGCCTGTCAGCTTCTTTCACCTGAGCAATAGAATTACCAACGAAAGGAATCCAGCTCCATCGTTGATTTTCTCTTTGGAATCTATTTTCAGCCGTATATTCCTGTGCATACATTCCAGAAATTTTCCCGGCTAACATTCCAATTCCAGTAATAATTGCTCCCGCTATTCCTGCACCTGCTAAAGCCCCACCAATACTGGTAGGAATTTTAAATCCACTTTTAGGAACTCCTCCGCCACCTTTTGGATTAACTGGAGGTGTAGGAACTCCTCCGCCACCTCCATTATTTTCTCCTCCAACTGGTAAAACCCCATTTGTTTCATTTCTATTTTCAGATTCAATTGAATCCGCTATCCTTAGTACCTGAGCTAAAATTCTGTCAAGAACAGTTAATTGCTTGGTAGCAATGGTAGAATCAACCGAACGCATAGACTGTCCCGGTGTTCTACCATCGGTATATCGTCCCGTACTGGGGTCTATAATGTGACTTTGTGACTGGGGTGGTTGAAATGTATAACCCCCATCTGATAATCCACCAGCGAGGCTATTTCGATCCTTTAATAAGTCGATTTGTTTTTGAATAGAAGCAACAGTCTCTTCGGCTAGCCCCTTGAACCGGGTTTCCATTCGCGTTAAATCATCCCAAAGAGCCTGTGCCCCCTGGCGCAATTCCTGCAACGGGCTGGAATCTGCTGACACCCTAATCCTCTTGTCGTCCGCCATTTTCTTCTTGTTTTAACATTTTCTCAATTTCTCTTTGTGCTTCATTCGCAAATGATTCTAAAGTCGGGCTACTCTTAAGAAATTCTCCAATACCAGGTATATAATCATCTTTCTGTGATTCCTCTTCAATGGCTTTTACAAACAGCTTCTCTTCCTCGAATTCAAACAACTGAAATAAAAATGAAGATTCCCGGTGTGCAGGTGACATAAAGGGAATGTTATATTTCATTCTCCACCACCTATCCAACGGGAATCTACTATCCCAGCTGATGACATTCTGTACCAACTCGGAGCGTTTCATATCAAGCCTCCTTTACTTCATCTTCGCCACCTTTTAAGAGGTCATTGATTTCTTTAAAAAACGGAGCCACTACTTTGTAGTACTCATCCCGAATCACCTTGTAATCCCTTACATCTAACTCTCCAAAACTCTTCACCTTCAAATCCTTAATCAAATCGGGGCAAAGAACAACTAAGGCTGCTTCAATGTCAATCATGTCTAAAGCATGTTGAGCAGCCGTAGACGGACTCATCACCATAGTATTGTAGAAGCCTCGAGCCAAACTTTGCTTCGTAGCTTCGATCTGATAGAACTGTCCAACAGTAGGAAAGTTTACCGGGTACTCACGCCCCTTAATCGAAATTTTTACTTCATCGTTAATCATATCTCAATTGGTCTTTTAAAGGTATGGCAGGATTATCCTGCCATACTGATTGGTTCCAGATAGATACCGTTGATGTCAACACCAGCAATACCACCTTCCTGTAACTGGAAGGATTGACTGTTCAACAAACAACCCTGTAACCGGGCGATTGTCTTTCCGGTATTATCAACTTCAGTTACCAAACGACTCTGAGCATCTTCGCTCACAACCGTTTTAGCATACATCGTAATATCAAAGGCAATATCCCCCAATACTAAACTGTTTTTGATTTCGGCAATACTTCCGAACTTTTTCAGCATCTTCTTCATCACCGGAGTATCAAAACTAATGAAGTATTGAGAAACGCTCCATTGACATGTATACGCTACTGCCGGAGCTTCCTGATATGTCAGACTTCCCAGCCCTTGTACGTTAGCCCGGTTCACGTTCTCCGAAAAGTTGAGGTTACGACAGTAACCTGCAACTTCATTATCTATTTTGATGAACGCTTGCGGGGCAGTAAAAACTTTTCCTCTTGCCATAGCTTTCTTTATTTACGTAATAAGAATCCAGTGAAGAATACTTTCGTCACCTCATTGTTCACCAACACCTCATAGGTCACTTTGTAATAATCGTCAACCCGTGCGGCATTTACATTCTGAAACTTCATAATCAGGTTATCCTGATTTTCAGTTGCAACCCTCTGCTGCAAGAAATTGATCGTCCAAGTTTCCAAAGCACCTTTAGACAAAGTGTTAATGTTAACACCGTTTTCATCTCCGAGCAAATCAATCTCAGCATTTACGACGCATTCTTTGTTCAACTGAGCCAAGATACGCATAAATTGCAAGCTAAACGAATCACCCTTCTTATTGAAAAGTAATTTATTATCCTGTAACGTTGTCACTCCCTGAAGAATAACAAACCGTCTCAGATAGGGGTTCGGGTACACAACAATCAACCCGGCTTTGACAGCTTTCTCCAATTCCTTCTCATCAGGAATATGTTGTAATTTGTCCCCACCGATAGTTTTGTTTGTTACCGGAATATAAGGTGGTTTGCCACCCACACGACCGATAACTTGGCAAAGGTTATAAAACACTCCCCACCAACGTACTTTTGTCGCCACCATGTCGCTTGCAGTCCCAATACCACCGTGTACGGCACATACCCAAGCACTGTTAAAACTCTGAGCCATAGCTAAAGAATCGGCATACTTTGCTTTTGAGTCGTAAGTCCCAATAAATACAAATTTATCGAACTTCGCTTGGTTGTTACGGTGAGAAATTACTTTCAGATTAACAGCACTCGCCCCGTTAGTTCCAATTTGATCAGTGAATACAATGTTGTATTCAACATCAGTAATCTGACTCAAAACGGCATCAATGTCTGTCGGTTTGTATTGTTCAGTAGCTCCTGTTGCAACCTGATATCCAGCATTGTCGGCAATATCAGAAGCATCAACGGTTCCATCCCCTTTAATTTCACTGGTATCATCAAGAATGAAACGTAATCCAAAATTCTCATCTGTCTGACACCACTGAATCAATTGAGCCATAGTTGTACATTCAGGAGATTCGCAAATCAGATACGGATCAGATTGTTCAACCGTTAACTCATCGTAGGAAAGCTGAACACCCGTAATTGGGTCAGTGTATAGCCCGGTATATGTACCTCTCCAAAATTTCATTACAAATGAATTAGGAGTATCCGTCCCGGCTTCAACTGTATACGCATATCCTGTTTTCAGGAAATTGCCTTCTAATACACCATTAGCGTTCAGCCCTTCATCAATAGTCTTAACTACTAAAGAACCGCCCTTAGAACCACCACCAGTTGGGGTAAAAGTCAACGTCGCCGGAGTAGTAGTACAGGCTCTAACATATAACAATTTGCTAATACCTACTGCGTCGGGGTTATAAGGGTCAGGAGTGAATAGTGCTTCGGCACATTTCCAAAACATACCCCCTTTTACAAACTCTCTAAAAGAAGACAAATCTTCAAACTCATACACGGCATCCTTGCCCTGTTTTCCCGCTCCATTTATTCCAGAACCACCTCCAAATCCAGCACCATAAACGCCAGTATCAATCAGCAAGACAGTTCCGTAATCAAGGTTACGGGTGGAATTGCTATCTCCGGAAGTAATAGTCGAATAAATACCAGGAAGAGTCCTTAATTTTCCATTAAAATAGACACTCGTCGCCATATTTATCGTTTTAATAATTCATTACTAACTTATTTCTGGGATTAAAATTAATAAAAAACCCACGGTTAAAATAACGTGGGTTCTTTCATCTTTCGTTACAATCAATTCTGATAAAATCCAACTAATAACTGTCCCCATTTAATAACATCCTAGTACCCAGTTACTTTCCCGTTACCACTTCCACTGTTAGGGTTAGTGGGGCCATGCTGGTTTTGTTGTCATATTCCCTATTTTAATGAGGAGCCGGGTTTCCCCGACTCGCTCGTTGTTTTAACTTACTGACCAACTTGGTATGTTAGACTTTACTGTTACGGTCTTAGAACCTCCAGAAGCTTCGTACGACAAACTTGTCGGACTTACATCAATAAACCATACTTTAGCAACTATATTCCTGTTACTTGTTACGGTAATCGGATAAGTTAAGTTGGTGCTCAACAGAGTTTCATTTTCGTACCAACCTGCAAATACATCTCCACTGTTCAGCAATTTGCATTGTAAATTGATTTTATCTCCATAGTTGACAGTTTCACTGAATGATGATGTCCAAACTGTCGAACCCGAACCAACTTGACACCTTCCAGTGCAAGAAGAATCAACTCCAATAGTTGCGGTGTACCTACGTGTCGTACGAGTTGCTCTTGCTTCTAACGTCAACGCTCCTGTTATATTAGTAGGCGCATAAGTCAATGCCGTTGAGACTCTAGTAGAACCGTTATACCAGCCATCAAAAGCATAACTGTATTGAGCCGTATTGGCCATTACCGTCGCAGTCGATCCAGCAGCATTAGAACCATAACTTACAGATTCACTCGTACGACTCACTGAGGAAATATAACTTCCCTTATTGTAAGTTACCGTATAACTTCTTAGAGTTCTTGTTCCCTTTGCTGTATAAGTAGCATCCGCAGTAACTGCAGTCGGCGCATACGTCGCATTAGATGTCTTCTTAGTCGCACCAGAATACCAACCATCAACCGCATAAGAATATTGAGCAGTCGTAGACATAACTGTCATCGTACAGCCTGTTGCATTTGCTCCATGAGCCACACGTTCAGAAGTCTTACTTAGACTCGCTACATAATCACTCTTAGCATAAGTGATAGTATAATATTTCTTAGTAAATCGAGCATAAACGGTCTTAGATGCTGTAATATTTGAAATCGCATAAGAAGCAGAACTACTTAACAAAGAACCGCCTGTTGCACCAGCCGAATACCAACCGTCAAATTTATAACCTGCCGCTGGAGTAGCTGTTACAGTCGTACTTCCTCCATAATTTACAGAACCACCACCTGAAACAGTTCCTCCAGTTGTTCCTGAAGTATAATTACCCGTTCCATCAGTATTTCTGAAATATGGTGAAGCAGTTACAGTGTATTTATTAATCGTAGCTTTTGCCGTTAATGTCAGATTTGATTTAACATTTGTCGGAGCATAAGTCAAAGAAGTTGAAACTCTTGTACCGCCATTGTACCAACCGTCAAATGTATATCCCGTCGTTACTGTCGCAGTACATCCTGTTGCATTTGCTCCCCAACTTACTGTTTCAGAAGTTTTGCTGATTGTCGCGATACCTGTTCCCTTGACATAAGTCACGGTATAAGTGTTCGTCGTATATTCAGCCGTATAGGTCGCATTCGCTGTTACAGTCACTTCACGAGAGGCAGTAGTTACACCGTCAGACCATTTCGAGAATGTCTTTCCTTCGATAGTCGAAGCAGTGATAGTTACTTTCGTACCGTAATTGTAAGTTCCAGAGCCAGAACCGTTCACGACTGTCAACGTGTACTTATTCACTGTCGCAACGCCACGAGCCTCAAAGGTTCTCGCTGCCGTGATATTCGCAACACTCAACGCCAGAGCCGTTCCTACCCGTGTACTTCCTTCATACCAACCACCGAATGAATAAGTGTATTGTGCAGTATTTGCCGGAAGAGTCGCTGTACAGGTTGCAGTTCCACCATAATTAACCGTTTCACTCGTCTTACTGATAGAAGCAATATTTGCATTCTTCGTGTAGGAAATAGTGTATGAGTTAATCGTTGCAGAAGCAACCAACGTACAATTCGACTGAATAGCCGAAAGCGTTGCTTTTCCAGCACTCACACTCAACAAACCAGTTCCTGAAGACTTCGTCCATGTCGGAGAATTATACCCCGTAGACGCAACAGCCGTTTCAGATGTTACTGTTCCATTATAAGCAACTCGCTCAGAAGTCTTAGACAAAGAATTGACTCCAGTTCCTCTTGTGTAAGTTACCGTATACCAATTCTTTTGGAATCTAGCATAAACCGTAACTGCAGCAGTAACTTTAGAAATAGTATAAGTAGTAGAAGTACTTAATTGAGTACCTTCTGCATCATACCATCCTTGGAATTTATATCCAGCTTTTGCAGATGCTACCAAACTAGCAGAAGTACCATAATTGTAAGTATTACTTCCTGTTGTAGTACCTCCTGTTGTACCTGAAGTAAAACTTCCTGTATTATCTGTATTTCTATATTGTGCTGTAGCTGTAATTGTAAATTTCTTTATAGTAGCACTAGCTACCATAGTGATATTAGATTTAATTGCAGAAGCTGAAGCTGATAATTTATTTGTTGCAACATCAAAAGTAGCAGAACCTGTATTTGTCCAAGTAGGATTTTCATAACCTTCTGTTAAAGTAATAGTAACAGCAGTTATGCTACCATTATAAACAACTCTTTCACTTGTTTTGCTAATAGTTGCAATACCTGTACCCTTGGTATAAGTAGCTGTATACCAATTCTTTTGAAATTTAGCAGTTAAAGTTGTATTAGCAGTTAAACTTGTGATAGTATAAGTTGAACTAGTTCCTACACTTGTATCACTAGAATTAAACCAACCTACAAAAGTATATCCTGTTGCAGGAGAAGCTGTCAAAGTTACTTTAGAACCTGTATCATAAGTTCCTCCTCCACTTACAGTACCTCCTGTTGTTCCTGTTGTATAATCTCCTGTACCATCAGTATTCCTGTACTTAGCTGTAGCAGTAACAACATAAGTTTTTATAAAATTTACTGTTATAACTTTTCCTTCTACCAACCTTATTGATTCAGGATTTTGTGTATAAGTACCATCATCAATAGTACCTCCACTTATTACCCAATTATTAAATCTATACCCTGAATTAGGAGTAGCTGTAGAAGATACTATTTTTCCTTCTTGACCTGTTATAGCAGAAACAGTTCCACTTCCAGCAGGAGAAATAATAGGAGTTAAAGTTATAGTATAAACTTTCCACTTAGCTACATAAGTATGAGCAGCTGTAATAGAAGCAACAGATAAAGTATTATTAGAACCTACTTTAGTAGAACCTTCATACCACCCATCTAAAATATAACCTGTTTTTCTAGTTGCTGTAACAGTAGCTGTTTTTCCGTATTCTATTCTTTGAGAAGCAGGACTAACTGTTCCTTTAGTTGTATTTTCACTTGAAGCACTAATTGTATACCAATTTCTTTGGAATCTACCTACAAAAGTTCTATTAGATGTAACTGTAAATGTATAACTTGTATTTGGAGATGTTTGATTAGCTCCTTCGTACCATCCAGCAAATGAATAACCCGTAGCAGGGGTTGCTTTTAACGAAACTGAATTCCCATGAGTATAAGTTCCTCCTCCGGAAACTGTTCCTCCAGTTGTACCTGTCGTAAAATCTCCCGACTCATTTACGCGGTATGCAGCATTCGCAGAAATCGAATATGTTTTAGGAGTAAAGACTGCCTGAACAGTTCTATTTCCATTGATATTAATTCCTGTTAGAGGATTAGCTTTGCTTACATCTCCTGTATCAAGCACCCACTTTGTAAAATTGTACCCCGTTGCCGGAGTTGCCGTAGCCTGAACAGAAGAACCATAATTGTATGTTCCTTGTCCAACCGTTGTTCCTGCACCCGTCGGGGTAACAGTTATCACCAAAGTATAACGATTCAGTGTCCGATTACCAATCGCAGTAAAGGTTCTGTTCGAAATAATTCCAGCAACACTCAACGCCAGAGCCGACCCAACTTTCGTTGAGCCATCATACCATCCATCGAATGTGTAGGCGTACTGAACAGTGTTGGCAGGCAACGTTGCAGTTGCAGTTGCCGTTCCACCATAGTTCACTTTCTCAGATGTTTTGTTGATGGTATCGATATAATCTCCCTTTACATACGAAACAGTATAGGAAGAAGTTGCCTGAGTAATAGTTGCCTGTGCTTTAATCTCAACGTCAGAACCCACCGCTAAAATTTTTCCAACTCGTTGACCAACTGTATTTTTAGGAATTGAAATAGCAATGCTAAACGAAAATTCAGCTTTTGCGCCAGGGTCTCCAGCTATCGCTGATCCGTTTGAAGTTTCTACTTTATTTGCCGTATATGTTGTTGGCAACGTAATTGGAATATTATTTCCAGTATCCAGACTAAATGTTATCTTTGGCGAATTGCTCTTACCAGTGATAGTAACCGTCGAAGCGTCCTCACTTACATTAAAAGATGTTTTGTCAAACACAATAGACTCTAAAGACGGCTCCTGATTTACTGCGTATGATTTTCCAGCGTTAAGCCCAATGACAGAAGCGGTAACAGTCGTCGAACGTTTGAGTCTTCCGGTATGTAATGTACCAGAATTACTCAACGTCGCGTTACCTTTTCCCGACATTGGGTTAACGGTTAACCATGAATCTTTCGCCATGTAATTTTAAGTATTAATAAATTAACTTACTGTCCAATTCGAAACATTAGAAGTCACTGTTACAGTTTTAGAACCGCCCCCAGCGTCATAACTCAAAGATGTAGGAACAACGTCAATAAACAAGATTTTAGCAACAAGACTCTCTTCACCTGTTACAGTAAAGGTGTAGTTCACGTCACCACTCACTTTTATTGACCCTTTATACCATCCATCAAATACATCGCCAGCTAGGCTCATATTACATTTCACTGTAACCGAATCACCAATATTCAGTTCTGCCGTAGCCGTTGCCCCAGCAGTTCCATTATTGATTTGTACTGTACCTCGGCTCGTAACATCAGAATTTAAAACCACAGAAATAGCAACAGCCCCTTTTGCCAAATCTTTCAGAAGAACAAATTCCTTATCCTGATATCCGGATAAGGAAGCTGCATCAAATTTTCCCGTAGCAATTAATTCTTTTTTGCGTGGCCATTGATTAGCAGGAACTCCAATATCGGTTGGGGTAATTCCAACCAAATCGGCTGCCTCTTTGGAAGTTACAAAAGAATAATTCATACGTTATACTCCTTCCTTTCCACCACCGCCTTGGCAGTCTACGAATTTGGTAAATACAATATTGCCTCCTACAGAATTGATTTTATCAATAATCTGCTGTCCTGTCATTTTCGCAAGCAACTGCTCGCCCGTTACATTTTCAATAACTGATCCAGGATTCGTTTGCTGATTTTGAACTATTTCAAGAAGCTCATCAATCTTAGCTCCTGTAAATCTTGATTTGTATGCCATGTTTTTAAAAATTTAGTGAATAATCATTCTTTTAAAACAGCAAAAATTTCACCATCGTTTGTCTCGAAAAACGAATAGCCAGGTTCATCCTCTTGATCATCTGTTTTAGGATCAAACTCAACTTCAAACTCCAATCTGAGTCCGGGCTGAATAATGCGAAAAGAAGCTACTTGAATAGGAGTCCCTTCTGTTGTGCGCCCGATCACGGTCATTTCCCTGTCAAGGCCATTATTTACTCCTGATGAAGCAAGAGACACCCCCGAAGGTACGAGGGTGGTTATCTTGCTTTTCGTTTTACTTTTCTTTTTAGCCATCTTTAAGATAAAGTCCAAGAAGCATTAGAAATAATAGTATTGTTAACAGCAGTTCCTTCAGCCGTTAACATGATAGAAGCTTTGCCAAACTCAAACGAAGGATCACCAGCGGATTGCTTAATAGCAATCTGAGCCATTTGTCCACCTGCGGCCGTTACTTTCAATGCAGCCGTTAGTTCCTTAATTGTCGCATTAGCAGCAATGCCTGTAAAAGTAATGCTGAAAGCAAACTGAGCAGCTGCTCCGGGGTCACCAGTAATAGCCACACCATTAGATGTCTGGGTTCCTCCGGCGGTGTACTTTTCGGGCAACGTCAATTTCAACCCTCCCTCAACTATACCAGTAGTTGATGAATCGTCAGTTAAATCTAACAATTCAAATTTCAACTTTTCAGAATTGGAAAGACCCGTAATAGTAAGCGTTCCACCTGTTTTAGCAACGGTAATTTCTGCACCTTCATCGAAAGATACGAATTCCGGCTTTGCTTCCTGAACAACCTGATAAGTCTTATTTGGGGTAACCCCTACTGCAACCCCTGTCACTGTAGTTTTTCTTTGGGTTCTACCAGTGTGCACTGTACCCTTGTTCGAAACTGTTGCATTCCCCGTACCTGACATTGGGGAAACTGTTAACCAAGATGCTTTTGCCATAATGATATGTTTTTTTTTGTAAACTATATTATTCAGGACAAATTTATAAAATTTTTTAGTCCTAAATTCTTAACTACTCTAACTTCCACGGAACTTGAGACTCAATTTCTTGATCTCCTTTGTTTGTTATTTCGTCAAGCCAAACGAACGGTTTTCCAAACTCAAATAGTTCATCATCACCAACAGCTAACACCCAATCGGTATTTGAAAATATAGTATTTTCTGCTACGTTATCTTCTCCACTTAACCAAACATAAGGGTGAGCAAACACAAAGTATTTATCAGGAGTAGGAGGCTTCCAATTTGGATCAGTTCCTATTGGGATAGCATCCTCTATGATAAAATGGCTTATCAACTCTGGTCTAATAATTGAAGCATACCTGTCAGTGTCTTCAATCGACAAAGAAACATTCTTTATCAAAATAGGTGTAGGAAACAGCGAATTTTCCGCAATCAATTCATTCGCACTGAAATCGAATTTTGTAAATTCATGTTCCAATGTATTTCTAGCCCCGACTAACAAGGTATATAAAACCTCTCCTATCAAGGTCGATTCTAACATGTTATCACTAAAACACATCATGTTAATTTCGGACAGAATTGATTCCCGAAATCCTTCCCTTTCATAACCGGAACTTCCAAATTGATCCGGAACAGGATCACCAAATCCACCCAGTGGGTCAATTTCTCCTGAACCACGTCCCGGTTCTCTAATAATAATACACGGCATATGGCTTTTATCACGAGGATATTCCATACGTGTAGTTATCTTTCTTGGGCTTGTGTTCTTCCTTAAGAAAATTTCCTTCGCCTGTTCATAGAAATCAAATTTACCATCTCGCGTTCCATAGAACATGTGATATAACAACGTCTCATTCTCAGGAACACTATTGAAATCGTATTCAACATAAGCTAGAAGCCCATCCACGATTTGTTTTATTCTTGCTATTGTTATCATTGCAATGATTTTAAAAATGTATCGATCGCCATATCTGCTACAACTCCAACCTGAACCGAATCAAGTGCTTTATCCATAAATTTATGAGCGGAAAATCCTGGATGAATCCAACTCAATGGCTCACTCTTATCACTTACCCGTCTAAATGTAAAGTATCCGCTTCTTGTTTCTTTTTCAGTAGAAGAAATATCTAATTTTACTAACCCTTGATATTTGGGGGATTTGTGAACATACTCAGGAATTACAACATTAGCCGTTTGTATTTCTTTTCGTTTTCCTAGCTGTTGGTAAACAGAAGGAAGCTGACCTTTCTGTAAAGGCCTCCCTTGATTCTGCTTAGACAAGTTATAAATCTCCTTCGTCAACCTACCTTGGAATATATCCGACTCCGCTACTGCACCCGGTGTCGAATACCTGAAAGGTATCGTAAGATACCACCCCCCACCCATTTTAACTTTGCGCTTCGATGAAGAAGCAAACCCTATCTTTTCGTCAAAAGGAGGCTTTCCTTCTTCAAGAGACAAAGCCAATCCATCATCACCCGGTTGTAATCCAAAAACAACTTCTGTTGGACTTATACGGTCTACATACATTGCTTTCTTATACAGTTTACGTGTTTGACGTAATCCTTTATTAACTAAATTCTCCCATTTGTTAGTGTACTCGACAACAACCCGGTTGATTATTTCAGCACCGAGTTCTTGAGCCTGATCGCCAGTAAGCGCAAATTCCTCAACAACTTCACTCAAATCAATGTGAATTGGAATCATAATCGTTATAAATTATTCCACTTCCATCATAGTTAGGACGCTGAACATCTATCAGATGAGTTCTCCTTCCAACAGCTTGTATCGGCATCTTTATCACTTCAAATGCTCCTGTTTGCTTATTAGTTTGTAGGGAAGCTCTAATTTCATGAGGAATATCTATGATGTGATATTCCACGCGATGTTTATACAAAACTGAAACTCCGTCCCCCTCAGCGACATTACCCGGCTCAAACCTTATACAATAAGGATTATCCGGAACTATTTCATAGGTAGTCTTATCAAGCAAAATTAACGGCTCGTCTGAAGCTTTAAACAAATACACCGCACTCACCTCTATTGGCGCGTATGAAAGAAAAACAGCAACCTCCTCACCTACCATCAGCCGAGCTTCTACCATCTCTGTAAACGAAGCATATTCATCCTCTACAGTTATCCTATCAAAGTAGGACACATAATCTTTATCCTGGTCACGCACTGTTATAGCTGCTGTACCCATCAACTCAGGAGCCCAATGAGTATATTGAGTATCACGATTTAACCCAGTAATTAGGGCTTTCGTCCGATATGGATTAATGTAAAAATATCCTGAGCCATGACAATTCTGACAACTTGGTAAAGGGGAATCCCCGTTACCCTGACACGGACACCGAACAGCCTTTTCGCAAATAATATCATATCCATGTGCCCATATAACTGCCGAAAAATCATTTGGTCTAAAACTTACCTGTGGCTGACCATACATAGATTGAGGGGCTGAATCCTGTATGTTACGATTATTTGACATATTCCCGAATTTTATCTTGTTTTCATTGTTTATACAAAAATACGTTTTATATTTGTAATGTCAAAAGGTTACAGTAACAGAATTTCAGTACCGCTTATTGTTTAACTGTTCGCCCCGTGTCGGTCTTCAATTGTTGAAGGTAGGAAATTCAAAGCTAACAGCCGTTACAATGACAAAAGCCGGAGTTCATCGCTTCGGTTTTTCTTTTACATAACTGTCAAATATCTTTTGACGTCTTTCACGTTCTTCCTTTGAATTTTCAACTTCTGGAGTTGATTTATCGTAGGAGGTTAAAATGAAATGTCTTACAAGAATGTTCCCCCTGCTATCCTTATCTTTCTGAACAGCAAAAACAAATTTTTGCCCAGAAGGAGTAATTATTCTAAAACCAACATTCCCACGAACACGATTAGGGGCGGCTTCTTTATTGTTCTTATCAAAATAATCTATTCGTAACAGTTCATCAATAACTGTATTCTGAAGTTCCTCTATTGAATCAAAATCATCATGAATAACATAATGATCATCAATAATGTGCTCTAGCCCTACATTTCTATTCTTATCACCCCACACAAATCAATACTTGTTTTAGAAAGAATCGGCTTGTTCGTTTTATTATCTTTTATAATTTTAAAGCCATCCCACTCGTCAATGTAAACAGGTAAATAAATTTCACACACATTTTGACATTGACCCCGGCGTTCTCTCAGCAATTTATCAAATGCTTTCTTCAGCTTACCTTTATACCCGTCAAATATTTCCCCAAATCCACCCTGCTTCTTATTTTTACTCATGGGTTCCTCATAAATGTATTTCCAACCACCCTTTCCATCAGGAACTTTCCTGATGTATTTAAACGATTTTTCAATATAAATATCCTCAAGGCTCATAGGACGCTCATCTTTATTTCGTCATAAACCAACTTAATACGAGGAATCGTCGCCTTAATCTCTCTCTCGTATTGTACGAGCCTTGCTCCGTACCCGGCATTGGTAGCAGATGATGTCGAACTAATCGATTGACTCAAACCATCAACCCCTAAAGATTGACTGGCTATACCTGCTCCAAGAATCAAGTCTCCGGCGATACCTAATGGTCCAAATGAAGCTAACTTTCCAGTTAAGTTGATCAAGTCCATAGGCATTTGATCAAGTTTAAAACCTGTAATATATTGTAAATCCCAATAATCCGGAATCATTAGGAAGTGCTGACTTCCTAATTGGGTGGTCAGACCGCTTAGTATCACTTCCGCATTTGCGGTCGCTACCGCAGTCCCTGTCGGAACAATTGATACACGGCGTTTATATTGCCCGTAACTGTTTTGAGTATTCGTCAACCATTGAGTTGGATAACTTATTTGTTCAAGCTGATTGAACCGTCCAGTCAACGAGATAGGTTTGTTGACTGGATAGTTCGTAAACAAAATAGGAAAACTTTGCCAATAATCAGCTCTATAGAAAGTCAGCTTTTCAAGGGCGATGAATTGGTAAACAAGTTTCAGATTGAAAAAATTCTCTATCTCCTGCTGGGCTGCTTGTATATAAAATCTCATACTTTCAGTACTGAAAGCAGTTCCATCTCCAGCCTGTATTTTGATTCCATACAGGTATAAAGAAAACATTTCAGTCGGAGATAATAGCAACCCCTCGTTTTTACGATATTTCATCGTCAATGTTAGCTGTCCCATCTTTTACTCTTTTGAAGAATTAAGCAAAAATTCTACAATCTCGGCTTTTGTCTGATTTTTAATTTCAGACATATCGAAGCCACTTTCTTCACCGAACTTAATCAGTTCGTCTTTTTTCATCTTTTCCAATTCAGCCTTCAAATCTGAATCTTCCTGAGTAGCCGTTGTTTCCTCTTTTGGGTTCTCTAACGACTTTTCTTCCTGTACCGAAGGAATAGCTTCGGCTTTAGCCTCAGGTGCTGTACCAGACGCTAAAGCGACTCTCAAATCGTGTTCTTTTTGGTACTCCTGCTTCCACATTTCAACTTCGGTTTTGAGCTTCTTTACCTCAGCTTCACGGGCTTCCTTTACATTTGTAATACGCTCCAACTCTCTTTTGTACCAATCTTCCCTGTCTTTAAAATCAGACTTCATCTGAACCTCCTTAGGAGTCACAAAGGCAGGTTGCTTTCCGTACTCGTACATTTCCGGTAATCCCAGTTTTAAAACTTCGGCACCGAAGTCATCTTCAACCTCGGCAACGCCGTTCACGAACTGTACTTTCTGACCATTAATGTTTACAACTTTTGTTCCGGTTTTTCTTGAATAAAGTTTCATAATCTTTTATGTTCTTAATTAAACAAAAAAAAGGAGCAGGGTACCCACCCCACCCCGTTTCTTACCAATTATACGGTTTATAACCTTACACAGTTGGCATCCCGATTCTACCAATGTTGACGATACGAGCAATTTTACCCGGCATATACTCAACCGGAGTTCCGTAATTAAGGACAGAGAAAGAACGTCTCGGACCAACAATAGCGTAATCCAGTTTCATCGTACCACCGAGTTCCAGGTACTCAATCATTTCACTTCCGTTGAAATAAACCAAAGCTGATTTGGTTCCAGCAATCCAACGGTTACGATCGTGGATTGTTCCCGGATCAGCACCGTCCCAACCAGCAGCCATTTCTGTACGGCTTACTTCGAAAATCGGATAAAAGTCAGCAACATCTTTGCTCATCGGGTTCACTTCTGTACGATAGATCACGTAACAGGTTTCCGGATATGCTGAAGAATTTGCAGCGGAAAATTTCAAAGTTACAGACTGAGTTGCCCCAACTGCATGATCGGCATCGGTCAACAAAGTCGGCTCTGATTCTCCATAACGATTTTTGGCAGTAACGGCGTACAGGTAGTTTCCTGCATGCTCAGTTCCAAACTGGCCTTTCGGATCAACTGCAACTGCAACAGGAGAAGTTGTGTCCTTAACAGGAGCGTTCGGTGCTTTGTCAGAAGTTTTGCCCCGGTTCAATTTAATAGGAGCATTCCAGTCAAAGAATTTGTCAGCTTTGATCGCAACTTTACCAAACTGGGTAGTGATGTTGTTCACAGACTGACCCATAGTTGCCCCGGTAACTCCACCTTCCATTCCAACAATCACACGTTTTGACTCGTGGAAGAGTTTCACGTAGTTGTTGAATACAACAGGAGAAGAAACGATACGGTCAATCAAACCGTTACGGTCATTTACAACGGCTTGTGCCGCATCTTCAACCAAAGCATCATTCAGAACATGACCGTTTGCATTCAATACGGCAACGTCTCCGAAATAAGCATCCAAAACTTGTTCTGAAGTTTTACCCAGCAGTCCACCAGTAATATCGTTGATACCCTCAACGTGCTGAGCAAACACACCGTCAAACTCTTCCGGAACTTTCGCTGAATTTGCATCGATAACCTTTTTGTCCAGGATAGTCTGCAACAGGATAGTCTTGTTTTCAACTTCCTTGGTATACAAACTACCAACAACAGTACGAACGATCATACCGGGGTGAGTTACCTGACCAGTTACACCCGTAAATTTCACAACGATAGATTTACGTCTGTAAACAGAGTCGGTTTCAGTCGGGGTTTCACCTTCCTGATTGAAAATACCCACTTCCTGACCGTATTTATACAACTGGTTGTATTGGTGAACAGTGTTCTCAATTTTCTGACGATTAAGTTCATTCCAGAATACCAACTGATCCAAACGGTTTTCCAGGTTTTTTAACACGTAATCCAAAGATTCCGGTTTCAAACCACCACCATTATTGAGCTGGTTGTCGTACTGCATACCAGTCATCAAGCCAGCTTCCATCGCCTTCAGAAGTTCATCTGAGGACATACTTTCGAACGGGCTAGCATTCTCCGTCCCACTGTAATTAAATAAGTCCATTGTATTGTATTATTTTATAGTTTATCACAAAATTATTTTACCAAACGAACACCCTTCTTTTCAAAGAAATACTTTGCTGCAGGCTCGCCAATAGCTCCCTCAACCGGGTCCATTACGTAGGCAGTGGTATTCATCCTCAAAGATTTCTGAATCTCGGGATCAGCCTCTTCCTCAATTGATTTCAGAATCAATTCTCTCACAACTGCCCGGTCACGGGTAACGCTCAGTGCCATCTTTCCGTTTTCGTCTTTTGCACCCCCGCCGTTCTCAATGCTTTTCTGAATCAAAGCCTTATTCAAGTCCGCACCTTTAAAAGAAGGAGCCTTGTCTCCAAAAGCTACAATTGCCTGGCGCATGCCATCCAAAGATTTTTCAATCTTATCCAGGATAGGTTCGAAAGCTCTTTCGATAGCAGCCGGAATTGATTTCAGAAATTCTTCATTTTTGTCGTCTACCTGCCCCAAAATGTCATTACTCAAAGACTTCATCAAATCGTCAATACCTAAAGATTTTGCCAACTGTTCTTTGTCGTCTCCGTCGCAATGTTTTCCTTTTTTGAAATCTTTTTCACGGGCATCTTCAACAGCCTTAGCCTCACCTTCTTCGTCGTCTTCCTTCTTACGTTTCTTTGTACCTTTATCGGCACGCTTTTCATCATCGTCGTCCCCATCGCCTTCTCCATGGTCATCGGGACCATATTGGGTCGACTTTTCAATAGTCACTGCTCCGGATTTAATCCAACCAGCAACCACATCTTCGCTAAAGCCACTGTCAAGCAATGACTTCACGAGTTCGTCGTTTTTCTGTTCATCTGTCAATTCAAACATAATCGTTCAATTTTTCTGGTTTAAAATTATTACAAAATTTCTTTTCATAAAAATGAGTCGTCAAATACGTTCTTCTCGTATGTTAAAATTAGCATCTATTACAATGCGTTTATTTCCTACGATTTGTTCGTACATGACGCTTTTTGAAAGATTACCAAGCGAAACTCCATCTGTAGGAATAAAGTCCTGGCTTTGTATACCTTTCACGAAATCAATATACGAATTGAAATTTACCGGAGTAAAAGTCAGTGCTATATTGTTTATAACAGCTTTTGTGATATGTTTTTCGTTCTTAGGATCTCTTTCTAATGCTCTTCCTTCAATAGACATACCGGGTTTACGCGATGAACCACTTTCACGCATTTCAATAGCTTTGTCCCAAAAAGCTCGAGCTTCGGGCGACTCAGACCAGAGTCGTCCCTTCACCCAAAACTTATTGTTTATAATTTTCCCATCAATAGGTTCACCAATCCAAAACCTACTTTTCAGTTCTTTTGCCCGTGTTGTCAAATGATCAAGATTAAACAAGCCATGACGCAAAAAGTAATCAATCTGGAAACCGTTCGGTTCCATAGAGTCTCCCTGATAATCTTTACTATCATCACTTGCTATCCCCTCAAACACCATATCCTCATACCTACGTTCGTCACCACGTGGATATTCAGCAGCCCCTGATTTCTCTAAATCCATGGGCAACCAAAAATTAAAATTGTTTGAGGTCAAATCATTCATCTTCTTAAATTTTTGACAAAATTACAAATCATTTCAGAAATCCACAAATACGGGATCACCGACATAATCAGTTCCGTTCTCGTTTACAGACATAAATTCTTCGTGAGGTGTCTTGACGGAAATTGACCCAGCTAACAGACCAAACTTCATTTTCTCGAGCAACTGTTCCATGTTTACATCATCCCCCGAATATATTACTTCAACCTGAGTCAGCCGATTGTTTTCCGGTGGGGTTTGATAATTCACCTCATACACCTGTACGGGGGAAGCAAAAGTAAAATCATCAACAACCTTCACTTGGTTATGGCCGCTGATAGCTTTCATAATTTTATCTATGCAACGTTGAGGATCACGGGCTTTAAACAAAACTCTTCTTTTCAGAGGCTCTTTTGTTTCACCATCCATAGATTCAGGCATTAAGGGCTCTTCATCTTCAGTGTCCATTGCTTTCTTTAAACAAGACCTGAAACTTGTTACAAACACTTCGGGAGACATTCTACCTTCCTCTACTGCCTTCATTAGAGGCTCTATGGCTGTAATTTCATGTGGCTTCAGCAACAGATTCATTGCAATAGCACCTTGGTCAAAAATAAACGGTTTGATCTTCATTTCCGGAACCTCTATCCACTCTGAAAAACAATGTTCAGAAGCATCAACGGTTACAGGTTGATTCGTATCGACCATAACCTCGAAATACTTAATATGAGCATCATCTGTTTTGTGTTCCCCCAATTCTACAATTCCTTTACCAGGTATAGGATCGAGGTTCGTTTCTTCCTTCAATTCACGTAGAGCAGCCGTCTGAAAATCTTCTCCCGGATCAACATGCCCACCCGGTAAGCAAACCATTCCAGTTGGAACAAATCCATCAACGCGGTGAAGAATTAAAATTCGCCCATCAGCACCTCGTGCAATCACATCAGCATATTTCGTAGGCTCACCCGACAGTGACTTCACTATGTCAAAGTATGCTTGTTTTTTAAGTCTACCATGACGATAATATTCCGTCGCGTCATCAATAGTGTCGATGTTGTGAATGGCTTCTGCTATTTCATCATCTGAACGCAAACGCTCAATAGACTTCACAATACGATCACGATCGTTCATCGCCTTAGCCACTTCCTTTTGGTGACTTTTCAAGAAGTCATTGTACCTCGAAAACACTTCTCCTCGTCGTTCATCTGGTAACGAGTCAACATCGTCAATGATTGATTTCTGTATCATAAACCTGTCTGACAACTGTTTCCCTATTGCATTCATTGAAGAAAGTTGTCGTTTCAGTTCCCGATATTCAGAAATTTTTTCCTGGGCTGTCTGTAACCCCAAAATTTTTCTTAGATTCATGATTATCATTTTTATACAGTATATTCTCTTTCTCCAATAGTTATCTTTACCTTTCCTTTTCGCTCCACTTGACGCTGGTAATTTTTAGGAGGAGCAAATTGATGAGTTTCATCGTCCCATTCGTACCCAAGTGGAAGCTCTCTTAAATCACATCTACAAAAGGGGTGGACAGGATGTATCGTTGCCTTCCAATCCTTTGCTTTCACCCCATAATTTGTCCCATTAGCTAGCAATTCCTGGAGGTTAAAAACTCGAGGTTTACTTCCAATTCCACCTGTTAGGTACAGGCGAATACAATGTCTGCAAGCTCCAGGATATACGTCAAAATAAACTTTAGGATCAGGGTCATTAGACATAATGAATTGGGCACGCCCTAAATTATACACGTCTTGACACTCCGTCTCAACGATACGCCCCCAATCTCTTCTCCAATCGTTCATTTGATGAGCGATATTAGAAGTTATTTTCTTCACCGCCCGACGCTCAAATGTTCCATCAAGAATTTCGTCATGAATGACTTTTCTTGTTTCTGAGGCTTTTTTAGCAGCTAAAAAATTCAATTCCTCAGAAGCAATAGAAGCACGAACGTCGTTCTTAAATCGTTCACCCAAACCTTTAATGTGCATATACGTTTTGTTGGCTGCTATCTTATAAAACTCCATTTCGGCGGTTGTGGGGGCAAAAGCACCCATTTTAGCCAAAAATTTAATAAACTCGGAGTAAGTCATCCGGGAACTACCTTTGGTGCCAATAGCAGCCGAAACGCGACCAAATAGGAAGGCCTGCAAATGAGAAGGAAACCTTGGTATCAACTTCACTAAATCAACCCCCCGTTTTTTCAGCAAATCAATATCATCCCTCGTCAGGTACTCTTTGCCTAACGTTTCCGCAACTAACTTTGCTATTGTAAAGTCAATGTTGGACAGAATTCTTTGTATTTCAGTTGCTGTAAATAACATTATTTATTCTTATCTTTTACGATCTCTACCATTGTTTTTACCAAGTTCTCAAACAACTCTCCCGGTTTAAAAGCCTCTTTCGCCTTCGCCTCGTATTGACCTTGTATACGGGGGTAACGTACTGGATCAACATGATGGTGGATAGGTGGACTCTTTGGTTTAACAATATCCATTACTTTTTAGATAGTTGATTGTCAATAAACTCAAACGCTTTTCCTAGAATGGGATTATCCGCCGACTTAGCAAGCATAGAATCAAATTCTTTATCACCCGTACTGGTCTCTTCACCGCCCTCTTCATCAGCAACCTGATTCATAAAATCTCCGCCCATCATCTTTGCGTTTTGAGCTTGCTGATAAACCGAATTAAGAATTGTGTCCTTATCCGGGTTGAATTTTCTTCCAGAGTACTTCTCAAAAGCATCCTCAAGTGAAATAAAGCCGTTTTGAATCTTTTTCACGTCTAAATCTACCTGAGCTGCTTCATCCTCGATTTCTATCCCTGTAAACACAAATTCAAGTCTCTCATCGATTTCACTGATGATATACTTGTTCAAAATGTTTTGATAAAAAATCAATAGTGGGGTCAGTCCTTTTTGCTTTGAGTGATCCAACCGTTCCTTTTGACCATCCTGACCAAACACGCGAGCAGTATCCTGAAACTGAAAGCCTAACTCCGAGGGATCCATTCGATACACACTACAAACCAAAACCATCAAGAACTTAATCCACTCCGTAAATTCCATATCCCGATTCGTCTGCTGTAAATCAATCCATTCAAGATCGATTCCTTGTACGACCGGAATTTTGTGTGAATTGTAAACAGTACTCATTGTCTGCTTCCAATCCTGCCGAAACTCGTTCAAAGTACCTTGGTCGATATTCCCGTTCTTCACATTGATAAAACCTTTCGGCTGGCTACCTTGCTTAAAAAAGTTTCCATTATACTGCATACCCCAAAGTACCCACGTCACAATTTCCAACAAGGTTTCAAGCTCGCTGCACCCGTACCCGTTACGCAACACATTAGAAGATTTGTTTCGAATACCGTACCCAAGTTCCCATGGATAAAATGCAACATATTCATCAGTTACTGGGTGTCGAATGATTTGACCATCCCAAACCATAGCATAACGAGGCAAATAACCATGCCAACGAAACTGTTCAAACATCTGGGTATGTCGTGGATCATTCGTATCTAATTGACGTATTAATGCTCCATCTACCGCACGAAACTTTTTTAACGATAAATTACGAGCACGAACCACCTCGAAACATAATTGGTCAAGACGCAATGAATCATTCAGAACTTTTCGTGTAAATTCTTGGAAATTATCTTCACAATCCCATTTTTCATTTTCCCCGCCTTCTTCCAAAAACTTTACGATATATTCGACCTTCTTCATATCTTCCTTAGACAACTCCTGCTTCGAAGCATCATCCCCTAAAGAAGTCGGGCTTTGTTTATAGCGAATTTTATATCCAGGTTTCTGATCGTCGTTACTGTACTTCAGGAAATTTTGAACCTGCTCAATTCGTGTGTTGATAACAGCCTTAATGATAAAGATATCCCCCATACGATTCAACGTATTAAAGGACACCCCATTGTTTGGATCGCGATAACCCTTTCCAGTAAACCCTATTTCACTAGGATTCCACAAAACGGATTTAATATCTGGCTGAGGAAGTTTTCGCCCATGTTTTTGCTGCTCAGCCAAAAATGCCTGTGCTTTCATGACTTCCTCAAAGGACTCAGACTGTAACGATTTTTGGATTCGATTACGTAAGGCAATCGGAGCTGCCTGAGCCATAATTTGGAGATCATGAAGAGACAGTCCGTCAAGACTATCCATGGGAGCCAGGTTATTGGCTCCCATTGAATTATTTTGCTGTGGACGTCTTCTCCGACTCATATTAAATCGTTCCAGGGGTTACATACTGTTTGGCAGCATAAATTCTGCCACCGTACAAACACTGAACAGTGAACCAAGTTACCTTCTCAGGCTCAAGGATACATAAATCCTTCACAATGTCAAACATCAGGTAAGATTTAGCCTTGGTAGTGAGAACTGTTGGGTTTTCCGGATTAACCGTTCCAACGCTTTCCGGGACATTACGGATTTCAAGCGGGGTTTCATCCGCAAATACCTGCACAGACATAGAAGTTTCAACATCTCCTGTACGGTTAAATATGGCGACCAACCAAGGTAACGCTTCCTTAGAAGCCTCGTAATCGTACGTTTCGCGATACGAAGCCGGAACAACAGCGTTGTATGTTGCTTCGTCGTAAGCAACCCCCAGACTCAGCCCGGAAACTTCACCCACAAAAGCTGGCTCTCCGGAAGTAAAATCAACCGATTCGTTTACAATCAGTTTATTTCCTTCATAACATTCTACTTTACATTCGCAGCGTTTAGCTGCATTCAACATTTCAGCTATATTCACTTCATCCCCCATTTTAAATGCTAATCCGGAGTGAACCAATCCCCCGTAATTTTCCCCGATAACGCCCGTTACCATAAAGTTATTGATGGTTCCTAAACCATCAGTTTCAACTGTTACGAGCTCGTCTCCTTTTGAATAAACATATTTTTTCATGTCATTTTAATTAAATTCTTAATTCCAATAATTCAGATACAAATATACAAATAAGAGAGGCATAAATAAACTAATTTATCAACCTCATAAGTTATTTATCTTAGATGCCCTGTTAAAAAGATAATTATTTGATTCATACCATTCTGGATTTAATTCCCCATTTTCTAACCTATACCCATTATCACCATAAATATCATTTATGATTTTATATACTTTTTAAGAACAGCTCGTCTTTTTGATGACGATTTTAGGGAACTATTTACTTTCAAATCGTCATCAGATATATTCATTACCATAGATTTTTCTTTCGAATTTTCTTGACTTTTTGGTTTTTCCGTCTTTTTAGTCTCGTTACCTCGTTTTTGTAACTCTCCCTTAACTTTCATAATGTTGTACAGGTCTTCGGCGCGTTGAGACTTAGAAGAGGAATCAAAACTGTCATTAAACTTCTTCACCAACCCGGCTTCCATCTTCTTAAGATCAGCATCAGAAATCTTTCCAGCATCCTTCCACTGACTGTCAATCTTCTCACGACGTTTCCCTGACAGGTATTTCTTAAGATTCACCTTTCCACTATTAGGAAGATCGTCGAACTTTACACGGGTAAAGGGTTCTTTTTCTTCAGCCTTTCCATCACCTGCTTCAGACGCTTTATCCTCGATAAGATTCAAAACAGTTTCTTTTTGATTCTTACTCAAAACCCCGATACCTTCCTTTATATCTTTTATTTCATTATCTTTGTAGCCACTTTGGTACTTTCCGGATAATGTAACGGTGGGTCTTCCGTTCTTCATAGAAACTATCATCTTATCATAAGAAAATAAAGAACCATTCCCCATCCCAGGGGTTCTAATAAAAGAATCTTTCAACGAAAATTCCTTAGTTTCACCGTCCTTAACATTCAATTTTTCTGCTATCTCTTTAGAAGAGAAGTCTTTTAAATTATCGGCAAAACCTGTACTTTCGTATTTGTATGGAGTAAGCCCAAGATACTTAGCGTATCCAAGTGCTGATAGTTCCTTTCGGAATTTTTCTTTAAACTTTTTGTTTCCCATAACCTGTTTAGCAACTTCCTTCCCAACTAAATCATCTTTAGATGTTCCATGATCACTAAGTGTGCTATATGTCAAAGCTAAGGCCGGGTTTTCAAGAAATTTGTTTTTGAAATCACTTCTCAAATCACTACCATCTTCAGATTTTCCTTCTGTTTTCCTAGAAGCTTCATTCACCTTCTCATAATCCGAATCGGTCTTCTCTTTCTTTTCTGAAGCTTTATCACGAACCGATTCTTTTCTTTCTTCCCCTTTCGCAGAATCAAACTTGCTCTGTAAGGTTTCCAAAGCACGATTGTAACGGACTTCTCCACCTTGCTCAACGAAAATATGTTTGTTTTTCTTCATTTGCTCTATCTTAGATTCAAGAGCCTGAATAATACGAGAATTGTCGTCTTTCTTTTCAGACGACTTCTCATCTTCCTTTTCTCCCCCTTTATTTCCATACTCTTGACCTACACGGTGTAATCTCCTGTTTTTAGAGTTATCCTCATAGCGTCCAGTACGGGCTTTATTAATATCGGAAATAATCCTATTTTCTATTAAGTTTCCCATGATCTAATTGTTTTAAGTTTGACACCACAAATATAGGCTGATTTGTTAAATTTCAAATGAATAATCCGGAAATTCTTCCGATTATTTCCAATCTTCAGGCAACAAATCCGTTTCGCCTAATTCACGTGCCCTTTTCTTAATCCAACGCCTCGCAGCAGCGGGGTCTTTAGCCCTTCCGACACTGCGTATAGCATCCTTTAAATCCTGGGTATTACGGATTGGAAAAGAGCCATCAGGCATCGCCTCGTCTTCTTTAGCTAACTTCTTACGTTCGCCTTCAGAGAAGTAGTGTTTATTTACTGATTTCATTATCAAATCTTGCATGGCTCAGTCCTTTTTGCGTTTTTCAGATTCCTCATGTAATTTCTCGTCCCCTTTAATTCCGCCCTCACGTTCCTTGAGTTTGCGCTCACGCTTCTTTACTTCGTCTTCATCTTCGTCCTCTTCATGACCGGGGTGTTTAGCGTCTTCATGAAGTTTCTCATCACCCTTTACACCACCCAAGCGTTCTTTTGTCTTTTCTTCACGTTCGTGAACGGCTTGTTTGCTTTCGTAACTTTTAGCAAAAGGTTCACCAACACGTCCTAATTTCTGATTGGCGGGGGTATCAGCGTAGTGACCTGTTTGGAGGGCTTTCATCAACTCCTCGTCAGCCCCATTTACAAATAAGGATTTCATGAAATCGGAAGAAGGAACATAGGCTTCACCTACTCGTTTCAAACGTCGATTTTCGGGGGTGTCAAGATATACACCTTCAAGACCTTTCATCAATACACCGTTTTCAGATTTTTCCCAAGCCACCTGCTCTTTACGATAGTAGCGAACTACATCTTCACCGTTTTCGTCAGAAACGACAGCCTTCTGAAGATACATCATATCAGTAGTGAAAACATCTTTCTCTTCCTGGGATAAACGACCAGCCCGGCTCTTCATAAGGTTTTCACGAGCGTAATCAGCGATTTCTTCTTTGGTAAAAACTTCATATCCATTTGCGGCAGCTACTGCTTCAAATTGTGACAAAGGAACTCTCTTTTGATTTTTAGTGTCCATAGCAATCTTCTTTTAAATTTTTCTGGGAGTAAAATTACAAATTTACTCTAATCATTTAAAGAACGAAATCTTCAGGAACTAATTTTGGGCTTGAGGGAGAGCCGGAGCTCTCCACTGCCCTCACTGTAAAGAAATACACAAAACAAACCAAATGAAACAACTCTAAACAAACCTGAATGCCTTTACAGAAAATACGCAGGACGAATCCCATCTAAAATTATGGCTGATAATTTGTAAAACGTTTGTGATTGTAATACGGGGTAATCAGGGAACAGGTTTCTCTTTTCTTAATTCTCCTGATAAAATTTTGAGGACGGCTCGTCCGTCCTCTCGTATTACGAAGTATTACTCTATTAAGAAAATTTTAAATATAATTTTCGTGTTATTATGAACGTAGTGAATAATAACTAATAGAGTAATACGAAGTATTACAATAAACTCAATTCATAATATACCATTACTTTATAAGGGGGCGAAATTCCGGATGTTCTCTCCTAAATATAGAAACATAAACACCCCCCAGCGGGGCCGATAAACACCCCCCAGCGGGCGTCTTGACAAATTTAGTTATGTCCGCCCTGCATTTGATTATTGAGGTGTTTATTGTGGGGTTAAATTAAATTTATTATTTTTGTGTCGTAAAATTATAAACTATGGATTCAGTAAAAATTGATGGGATTGAACCTCATGTGTTCATAACATGCAGCCGAAGATATGACGATTTTGAAGAAAATATCTTTTCGCTTACCTGGGGAAAATTGTTTAAGAGTATGCAAACAGATATAAATGCATTTGAAAAACCTTTAAAGGAAATTTGTAGCGAGTTATCTTTTACTAATAAAGATAACGAACCTTACATTGAGTTTCGATCGTCAGATTTATCTAAAATGGGGTATGCATGGGTTTTTAAGAAATTCGAAAACATACAAGAAAAAAGATTAGTTTTGTCAAATGATGCAGATTCTACTAAAATCAGTTTTCCGCTGTTTTCTTCTATTGAAGATAAAGCTCCGTTCATACGATGCTATTTTTCAGCAATATCATTGAGATATCTTCTATATTTTGGAATTGGTGTTGGAGGTTGTTTTTTCAATGTTTTAGCTTCTTTACATATGAGAACGGCTCTTCGTCAGAGACTATATAGATTGGTATGTTCCAATAGAACAAAAAAAGAATTTACCCTGAAAATAAGCACTTTTAAAAGTAACTTTAATGTTCCAGACTATGATTTCTTTAAACTGAAAGAAAAAATCTTGAACCCATTTGTAGAAAAGTTGGCTGAAAATCCATATGATTCTATTATCATATCTTACGAACCCGTATATGAACAAAAACGAGTTGGAAGGCCAAAAGTAATTTCAATCAAATTCAAAATTCTTAAAAAGAAGATGAAGTGAATAAACTGAATTTTCAGTTAAATGCCTATTTTGCTTCGTTGTGTATATTACACTTTTTTGATGGATTTGCAAAGAATCCTTTGTTAAATGGTTTTAATCAAATTTATTATGAAAACCATTGAATCTAAAATAATCACCCTGGAAGCGGAAATTGACCGCCTCAAAAAGGAAATATTGTTTAAAGACAGACACATCCGTGAGCTTGAAAGAGAAATTAATGATTATATTGTCAGAGAAAAACACCTGATGAAAGAGATTGATGACCTTACACCTGAAGATACCCCCGGTGGAAGGCCTCAAAAATTACATTTAAGTCCTCAAACGGGCTCTTTAGAGGAATTTCTTAACCCTAAACTACCTACTACCTCACCATTAAAAAATGATGGCTCTAATGGTCTAGAAGAGGAGTGGGAGGATTTCATGTACGCTTATACCGATGATATCTTTGTAGAAGCTGACACTCCAGACGTTTTACTGTATCGTGACGATGAAGAACGGTGTTATAAGTCAATGACGGGGAGAACATGCTTGCCGTTCCCTGTTAAACAATCCGATTTGGACTTTTACAACCTTGTCAAGGTACGTCCCGTGACACCCCCCGAACTCGAGAAAATTTGTAAGGATTACGAATTGTAATTTTGTGCTATAATTAAATCTGAATCAATATGGAAAAATTTAAGACAAACCAGAATGAAACGTTGAAAGTTCAGACTCAACGTCGACGCTTTCCTCTTGTAATTTACAACTCCATTATTCCTTTCAAGGGGTTTATGGCGATGATGACAATCTTCATTTTATGGATCAGAAAGGAATACAAGAATCACCCGGCTCTTGACGATTCCTTCTATCGCCATGAAACAATTCACGCCTACCAACAGACTGAAATCTGGCTTACATCGATCATTCTAATGATAGCCGGGTGCTGGCTTCTTAATGTATCCTGGTGGTGGCTTTTGGGTACTCCTGTTATACCTTTTATCGTTTATGTGTTATGCTGGCTTATTGAGATCGCTCTCCCTCCTTACGACAAGGCTTATAAGAATATTTGTTTCGAGACGGAAGCTATCTATAACGAAGCTAATCCCAATTATCTTAAAAAGAGAAAACTGTTTCAGTTCCGCTTCCTGAAATACATTTCAAACAAGCGTTACCCGGCTCTTACTGCCTGCGAACGTCGCAGACGTAATCAAGTATTTAAACAATAAATTTTGTAAATTAGGGCTTCTAAACAATGGTTCATTGTTTCGGTTGGTCTTGATAAGCCCGGTTTTTATACCGGGCTTTTCTTATAGTACTGATATACATCTTTACACGATCCATTTAAATTATGGTAACTATATACATCCTTACAGTCCATTATAATAATTAATTATTTGATTTATATATAATTATAATGGAATATATATAGTTTTGAGAGAAGCGGATTTCAGGGTAAAAATTGAAATTGATGATACATAAAAAGGAAAGCCGGGCGTCACCCCGGCTCAAACACGTCAAACAATAAACCTAACCTTTCACTCGGATCTATTTAGTTTTCGACTCCAAAAGAGAATTTATTTCTTTTTAAGCAATAGGTCAAATCTGTCATATATTGCTCTCCAATTCTTTTCGACAAATTGACACAATTTAACGAAATTGTTTTCTTGTAAATCTACACGGTTATATACGCCTGTTTTAACATTAGGGTTATAAATCTTTAGGAAAATTCCGAACTCATTTATAAATCCTACTTCCTGCCCCCTACAGACCAGTGAAGCATAATTTTTACCACTTTTGCCGTATTCCTCTTTAATGTTTGTCTTAATGATTGTTAGTTCCATAACGAAATTATTTTTGTACTAATATAAATACCTTACTCATTTTGGTTAGGTAAAATTGTTTGTGAGTTTATGACTTTCATTATTTGTTTGTTTGACTGATACAAATGTATATAATCAAAACGAAATACCAATGAAAAAGCCCGAAAATTATGGTACTAATATACATCTTTACACTAGGTACTGACTTTTCTCCTAAAATATTTCGTTTAACATTTTTATTTACAGAAAGGAGGTAATCTTGCTCCCGAAGAAGCCGAGAAACTTACTTGTCATACGTCGAAGTCAAAGTCTCGGTTCGAAATTCGACAAAAATTTCCATCAGGAGCTACGCACACCACTTCTACATGTTCTGTTTCATAGAAAACAGTTACAATGGGAAGTATGGTTTCCTCCTTCACAATAAATGTTCCAGTTTTATCTCCATTCAGCCCTGAAAATGTCGTTACAGTTACCGCTGGAAAACGTTCTTTTACACCTCCGAATGGTCCAAAATCAGCCCTTAGAGGGTATGGTTTAAACGTTAACATCTCGAGAGGTGAAATATGAATGAGTTTAAACCTGAGATAAGCATTGAGCAACTGATCCTCAGTCAGTTTTTGATTTATTCCATAGCGTTCAGACGCTCTATTACGAATAACTTGACGTTCTCCAACGGTTAATTCTTCGAAGTCTTTTTCTAAAATTTCGATCAGCCGTATCATTTTTGAATATTCTTTTTCACTTCTTAGGCTCATAACAGCGAATTTTACGGAGGGTATTTACTAAAGCGAACATATTATATCCCCATTGCTGTACAGGGAACACCTCACTCGGATTTGAGTGCTCTACATAGCTTCCGGGTGTACCTTGTAAAAGTTTTACATCGTAAAGCCATGTATCACCATACTTTTTATGCCACACCTTTACACCTAAACCGTTTACGAAGAATTTCATTGCATAAAAACCCTCCGTAGAAGAACGGTGAATGTAATCAGCTTTCTTCGGAAACCATTCCTTAGTTTTTGGGATTTTCATCGACTATATCCATTATTCGTTTGACCTGGCTTTCTGACAAAGCAGGGATATTCAAAGAACCTGTTCCACACTTACGCCACATTACATTGTAATCTACAGAAGGATTTGTATTGGCTCTGATAATCTGAGCTTCTTCTGATATACCAAATTGAAATAGCCATGTGTTGCGCCCTGGCGCATCGTTAGGAAGTATACGAATCAATTCTTCAGCCTGTTCTACACGATTCTTTCCACGGGCTTCTCTTCCATCTAACAAAATTATTTTCATGATATTTTAGTTTAAATTCGTTACCCATTCACGTACTTTCTTCCAATGAAAGACGATATTAAGAGACAGCAGTCCTACCAATATCCATTGACCCAGAGGCTCACTTGATTCTATTCCTGTCATAAAAAGAATTAAAGTGACCACTAAATAAATATTTTTAAAGGTGTAACATGTACGAATTCCTAATGCTCCATAGTTTTTCATAAAATCAGAAGCTATTACTGTATTTGTATAATTCGGATAAGGATTCTTAGAAAAGAAAGTAAATTCCCCTTCACGGTTTATAAGAATAAAACCACATTCGTGGTTATCTGCGGTTTTTAGATAACAATTACGGGGTATATAACCAAATCGCTTAAGCAAGCGTTCGCAGTTGTATAATTCTTTGCAAGTTCCAGTTATAATAATTGGTTTCATATTATTTAGATTTAATCTGTTTGACATGACAAAATTAATCATTAAAATGATAATTACAAAGATTTTTGGTACTAATTTATCACTTTACACAAAACTTTCCTTGTGGCTGCGAAGGAAGCCAAATCACTTTAAAGACTTAAAAAGATATGACGAAACAAAAACTTACTAATTTGTGTTTAATTTGTGTGTAATTTTAAAATTTCAACATTATGAAAAAATCTTTTATTACTGTAAGTCCTGATTCGGGGCAAAATGATAATATATTAAATATTGTTTGTGATAAAACGACTTTATCTACGAATAGAAAAGAAGTTCTAAATGTTACTGGGGGGGGAATATCTAAAACTATAAATATTTTTCAATCAGGTGTATTATATCCTATTATTGATTTAGGATTTATTATTGATGGTACTATTAGTGGAATGGATTTTGAAAAAAGATATACTGAAGCTTCTAAAACTTTAGAAGCTGTATTTAATTATCCTAAGAATGCATTACTCTTATCTAATTATACTTATTTTGGTGTTTTTAATTTAGGTGCATTTAGACCGGAAGTTGTTATAACTACAGGTTGGTTTATTGATACTATTGAAATAATAGTAGTTGGTAATTCTCCTAAAACGTTTACTTATACGTCTGATGGAAGTACTTTTAATGACAATTTTGCCGGTGGTGAACTGGTATATCAGAATCCTTATAATTATAATTTAGTTAAAACTATGATGAATGATATTATATCTTTTGGAGGAGAAATTATTGTTACAATGAAGAGTTCTACTGTAGATCCTACAATTTGTATTTGTGATTGTATTATTAATCCATAATATTATTTTAACAGTTATAATCGACTATCAATAATAAACAATAAGATCCGGTTGGAATT
>OCSG01000075.1_pt1 | contig 107541 bp, 91 predicted proteins | sample 1538831 | NCBI WGS metagenome assembly OCSG01 (sample SAMN04571729, study PRJEB22368) | human gut metagenome | biome: human gut; material: stool | host: Homo sapiens | place: Luxembourg | collected 2012-09-20 | reverse complement strand
CCAATCTCATCTTCTCCCACTCCCCTTCAAACTCCGGGAATCTGAGATTTGGGACGTTGGAGGTCGCTTTTCTCTAATTATTATATATACACATTTTATAATTAAGGATTATATGGAAACAAAAACAATTAGAGAAATTGCGTTGGCTTGGAAAAGTGACAAGCAACGCTACGTAAAGCAGTCCACATACGCTGCTTATGTGTTAGTTTTGGAGAATCACATTCTGCCATCATTTGGCGATTGTGATGCTCTGAGTGAGAAACTTGTGCAGGAGTTCGTCTTGCAGAAACTCAATGGCGGACTAAGCATTAAGACCGTGAAGGATATTCTGATTGTCCTGAAAATGGTTATGAAGTTCGGGGTAAAGAACGAATGGATGAACTATTGCGAGTGGGATATCAAATACCCTACGACTGAGACCAACAAAGAAATTGAGGTACTGACAGTGGCACACCACAAGAAGATCCTCGATTTCATCAAACAGAACTTCACATTCCGCAACCTCGGTATCTATATCAGTCTGACCACTGGCTTGCGTATCGGAGAGATTTGCGGTTTGAAATGGTCGGACATTAACACCGACAACGGCACAATTACCGTGAACCGCACCATTGAGCGCATCTACATGGTGGAGGGCGAACGCAAGCACACAGAGTTGGTCATCAACACACCAAAGACCAAGAACTCATGCCGTGAGATACCGATGAACAAAGAACTGCTGGCGATGGTGAAACCACTGAAAAAGGTGGTAAACACAGACTTCTATGTGCTGACCAATGAGGAGAAACCAACCGAACCTCGCACCTATCGCAACTATTATCATCGGTTGATGGCGCATCTTGACATTCCTCGACTAAAGTATCACGGACTGCGCCATAGCTTTGCCACACGCTGCATTGAAAGCAACTGCGACTACAAGACAGTAAGCGTACTGCTCGGTCATGCCAACATCACAACAACCCTTAATCTCTATGTTCACCCAAACATGGAGCAGAAGAAAAAGTGCATCACCAAAATGTTCAAGTCTTTGGGAAAATAAGACATTATACCTATATGAGCAAGAGAGTATGTAATAAACACACACTCTCTTGCATTATTATCTACTACGGAATTTTCTTTTTATGACAGTTGGTCGCATCATTGCAGCTGCGTCTTTTGAGGATAATTTCAAATCAATATTCGCCATAATACCTCTATTTTTATTTGTGGACCTTTGTCCTATAACGTTCCACATGATCTTTTACACGACGATTTCATGCGATAACACAAATGTTTAACAGAGTCAACATTGTCAAGACTTAAGACGAGCAAGTAGTCAAGCTAAATCAGGAAACGACCAATCTGCACAACTGGTATTTAGTTTACTCCCATACATAGGAACTTTTCGCCCAAAATAGGAAAAATCGCTAAGAAAAGCACTTTCTATCTAGATATATACTCTATTATCAAAGAATAATGCTATCTTTGTAGTTGTTTAAAAGACAAACATCTATGAATATAATAGAATTATATGAAAGCTTGAAGGGTAGCTACAAAAGTTATCTTCAGAGCTTTGTTGCCATAAAAGATGAACGAATCAAGGACGAGGTCAGCGAGTCTATCAAAAATGAAAAGCTGTGGCGAAAGGCTTTGATTCAATTCAATCCAAACTTCAAGCAGGGGATAGGCGTAAAGGAGCTTATTGCCAAGGGGCTCCCTATCCATAAAGACTTGGAGTATTTCTTCGACAAGCCTTTTTATAAGCATCAGCAAGATGCTATAGAGTTAGGCTGTCAAGACAAAGAATTTATTGTGACTTCTGGCACAGGCTCCGGAAAATCACGAACCTTTATGGCTACCGTGTTCAATTATATTCTACTTCATGATGAGGCATGCAAAGATAAGACGATTGCTATCATAGTCTATCCAATGAATGCCCTTATCAACTCTCAAGCTGAGGAATTGAGCCGGTATAAAGCAGAATATGAGGAGCGGACAGGCCATCCGTGTCCATTCACTTTTGGCAAATACACAGGACAGGAAAACGAAGAAGCGCGCGGAAAGATACAGCACGCACCAAGCGCCTCGTCCTCGAAGCCTGGAATAAATTCGGATATAACGATTAATTAAAGAATATGAGTAAAGAAAATATGAACATACTGTACCATTATACTACAATGAGTACGTTCTATAATATGATAGAACACTCATTGCAGTATGAAGATGGCGATTCCCATCCTAAGTGTATAACAATGTGGGCAACACATTATGCACATCAAAACGACCCAACAGAATGTCTGTTGTTTTTTGAAGGGCTAAAAGCTGGTGTGCTTGATTATACTAAAAAGAACAACAAAGCACTTAACGACAAAGACAATGATCTCATACAACACCCCCAGTGGCATATGAACATATTTACTATTTCGTTTTCCAAACATGAAGACGATTTAACAATGTGGCGTGGCTATGGACAAAATGGAGATGGCATAAGTTTAGGTTTCGATTTCTCCAAACTACCATCAACTTTATCTGATTATGGAGCTGATTGCAAAGAGCGTGAAGGTGAACCGACATATTTGCTTCGTAATGAAATAAAAAAATGTAAGTATGTTGATGCAAATAACATCAAGATTGCAGAAGAAGCCGGCAATCGGACTCTAAAAAACATTTTTAATAAGAATGAGTGGGAAGATGTAAAACAGGCTATAATAAACAATGAATACGCCCCAATCTACAAACACAAAAAGTATGAAGCAGAAGGGGAATATCGTATCATTAAGCATCAAATAAAGCCTCAATACCGTCTTGCAGACAACAAACTGGTACCTTATATAAAAGTAAATGTTCCAATCAGTTGCCTAAAAAGAATTGTGGTAGGACCATGTCAGACATCCTCAGAAGTAATAATGAGAATAAAATCATTCCTATGGGCAAAAGGTATGGATATAGAAGTAGTTTTGTCAACTATCCCTTACAGAAGTAGATTGTAAAAAGCGAATAATGGAAAAATATATAGACATATTCAACAAGCTTTGGGAGCACTCGGAAAATGAGGTCGTAGAGTTTAAGAAAGCAGAGACCAACTTTGATATTGACGAGTTGGGAAAGTACTTCTCCGCTCTCAGCAATGAAGCAAACTTACGAGATCATGAGTTTGCGTGGATAGTATTTGGTGTTTGGGACAAGAAGCATCAGATTATTGGTACCAGTTTCAAAGATAGTGAGGTTGCCTTGAACCGCCTAAAGCAAGACATGTCTCAACACACTACAGACAATCTTATCTTTAGGGATATTGTACCTATTAAGGTTGAAGGCAAACGCGTTTTGCTTTTCCAGATTCCTGCATCGCCACGCAATATCGTGATGCACTGGAAAGGTGTGGCTTATGGTCGTGATGGCGAAAGTCTGAAACCATTGAACCAAGCCAAACAAGATGCCATCCGCCAACAACCACCAATACCAGATTGGACAGCCCAACTCGTACCCAATGCGACCATCAATGATTTGGATGAGTTGGCTGTGGCTACAGCTAAAGTCATGTTCAAGAAAGTACACTCTTCAAGTATTCCTGCCGAAGAAATAGATGCGTGGACAACAGAAGAGTTTTTGGCTAACTGCATGATGATGCGAGATGGTCAGCTCACTCGTGCTGCCATTCTGCTATTGGGCAAACCGCTATCTATCCAAAAGATCCATCCTGCGGTAGCACAAATTACTTGGACTTGGGAAGATGAGGAAGGTATCGTGCAAGATTATGAGCACTTTACGATACCTTTTATCCTAAACGTCGATAAGGTTTTGAGCAAAATTCGTAACAAGACTATGCGTGAACTGCCTGGAGGAACCCTTTTCCCTGATACGATGAAGCAGTATGATGAATATACAATACGTGAGGCTCTTCATAACGCCATTGCACATCAAGACTACACCTTGCAACAGCGCATTGTGTTTGTGGAAGGACCAAGCACCTTATATTATGGTAATGGTGGTAGTTTCATTCCTGGTACGATTGAGAATGCCTTGGAGCACAAAGGCCCACAATTCCACTATCGTAACGAATGCTTATGCCGCGGCATGGTTAACTTCAACATGATTGATACCGTAGGACGTGGCATCAAGAAGATTTACACAGAGCAGCGCAACCGATTCTTTCCAATGCCAGATTACGACATCGACAACGAGCATCGTACTGTTGGTGTAACCATCTATGGCAAGATGATAGATGAGAAATATACCAATCTGCTAAAGAGCAACCAGTCTTTGTCGCTAAAGGAATGCCTTTGGCTAGATGCCGTACAAAAGCATCATCCTGTCACCAAAGAAGCAGCTAAGCATCTTTGTGACAAAGGTTTGATAGAAGGACGTGCTCCACATTATACCATATCTCTAAAAGTTGCCAAACTGACAAAACAGATTGGGCATTATACCAAAGAGAAGGGACTTGCAGAAAATACTATTCAAAAGCTATTGTTGCAATTGGCGCATAATGCAGGAAGTATGGGCTTCAAACGTCAAGATGTTTATGAGGGACTCCAGCATGTATTCCCTTCAAATTTAACTCATGACGAAAAACTAAGAAAGATAGGACGGCTTCTTGGCATTATGTCCAAAGAAGGTTTAATAAGCAAGCCTTCTACAGGCAAGAAATGGAATATTACAGAGAAAGGAGAAAGTGAACTTGGAGCTTAGTTGTACGGCTATTTGTTGTCGTGTTCGGCTATTTATGGTCGTTTTACCGGTCATTTTCGGCTATTTTCGGCTATTTTCGGCTATTTTTGGTCATTTTCGGCTATTCTTTGACGGCTCGTCCTTCATGCTATGGATCAAGAAGAGCATAACTCTGCATGATTATGCTCTTACTGCCAAACTGAAAAAGTCGTTCGTGTAGATTGTAGGTGCCATTTAATTTGATGGCTAATTAAAAAATGATGGTCCAGGCGTGAGGACTGGTGAGAAACTAACAAAATAAAGATGATAATGACAATGAACATGAAAAGAAACGTGATGCTTATCGTGGCGATGTGCATGGTCTCTGCCGTGGCGTTCGCCCAAAAGACGATTCGGGTATCGACGGACAAGACTGACCTTGTATTGAAGGTGTCGCCCAAGGGGCGCCTCTACCAGGTCTATCTCGGCGACAAGCTGCGCAATCCGGCCGACTACGACCACTTGCCCTGGGAGGTCTATGCCTCCTCCGATGCTGCAGTCAGTACGCGTGGCCATGAGGCTTATGCAGCCTCGGGGGGCGAGGACTTCTTCGAGCCCGCCGTGGCCGTGACCCATGCCGATGGCAACAAGACCACCTACCTCTACTATCAAAACGTGGAGCAGAAGGCCGTGAACGGTGGCACGGAGACGATCATCACCCTGCGCGACCAGGTCTATCCGCTGACCGTGAGGCTCCACTATGTGGCCTATCCCAAGGAAAACGTCATCAAGGCCTGGAGCGAGATCTCCCACCAGGAGAAGGCGCCCGTGGTGCTATGGCGCTACAGTTCGGCCATGCTCTACTTCAAGGCCGACCGCTATTTCCTCACCAGTTATCATGGCGACTGGGCCAGGGAGGGTCAGCCCGAGACCGCGCCGCTGACCCGTGGCAAGAAGGTCATTGACACCAAACTCGGCACGCGTGCTGCCATGCAGACGGAACCGTTCTTTGAGTTGGGCTTTGGCGAACCTGCCAAGGAGAATGAGGGACGGGCGATGCTCGGTACCATCGGATGGCCCGGCAACTTCCGCTTCACCTTTGAGGTGGACAATGTGGGGGTGCTCCGTGTGCTGCCTGCCATCAACCCCTACGCCTCTGACTATCAGCTCAAGGCTGGCGAGGTCTTCACCACGCCCGAGTTTATCTTCACCCTGAGCGACCATGGCGTGGGCGAGGCTTCGCGCAATCTCCACGACTGGGCGCGACAGTATCAGGTGAACAAGGGTATGGAGGGACGCCTCACGCTCCTGAACAACTGGGAGAACACGGGCTTCGACTTCGACCAGCAGACACTGGCAGAGCTGATGAAGGATGCCAAGGACCTGGGTGTGGATCTCTTCTTGCTCGACGACGGCTGGTTTGCCAACAAATATCCCCGCAAGGACGATCGTGCAGGTCTCGGCGACTGGGAACCCACGAAGGGAAAGTTGCCCGAGGGCATTCCCGGACTGGTCAGAGACGCCAAGAAGGCAGGTGTGAAGTTTGGCATCTGGATAGAGCCGGAGATGGTCAATCCGAAGAGTGAGTTGTTTGAGAAGCATCCCGACTGGGCCATCATGCAGCCCAACCGCGAGCCCTACTACCATCGCCACCAGCTGGTGCTCGACATCTCCAACCCGAAGGTGCAGGACTACGTCTTCGGCATTGTCGATCGTATCATGACGGAGAATCCCGACGTGGCCTACTTCAAGTGGGACTGCAACAGCGTCGTGACCAATATCTTCTCGCCCTACCACAAGGCCAATCAGGGCAATTTCTACATCGACCACATCCGCGGTATTTATCATGTCCTCACCCGCATCCACGACAAGTATCCCGACCTGCCCATGATGCTTTGCTCCGGAGGCGGCGGCAGGATGGACTACGAGATGCTGAAATATTTCACGGAGTTTTGGTGCTCCGACGATACCGACCCCTATGAGCGCATCTACATCCAGTGGGGACTGTCGAAGTTTTTCCCCGCCAAGACCATGAGCTCGCACGTCACCAACTGGAACCGCAACACTTCGGTGAAGTTTCGTACCGACGTCTGCAGCTCCTGCAAACTGGGTTTCGACATCGACCTCAAGTCGCTTTCAGCCGAGGAGTATCAGTTTGTGAAGCAGGCCGTCAGCAACTACGACCTCATGAAGCCCGTGATCTTTGATGGCGACCTCTACCGCTTGGTGTCTCCCTACGAGGGCAATCATTGCGCCATCAACTATGTGAGCAAGGACCAGCAGCGGGCCGTTCTCTTCGCCTTCGATCTGCACCCACGCTATATGGAGCCGCTGACGAACGTGCGGCTGCAGGGACTGGACCCCGATAGGGTCTATACCGTCCGCGAGACCAACCTCATGCCTGGCAAGAAGTCGGAGCTGACGTGTGACGGCAAGCAGTATAGTGGCGACTACCTGATGAAGGTGGGACTGAGCGTCTTCACGCCCAGGACGGGCAACAGCCATGTGTTGATACTGGAATAGTTGGACAACCGCAGGCTGCTTCAAAAGTAGTGAGGCAACCGCACATCGGCCCGGGGCAACGGACCGACGCATGGAAAAGGACCAAGGGGTCAGGAGTGGTTTGCTCCTGACCCCTTGGTCGATGGGGTGAGTGTCAGAATGAGCAGCAAAGGCGGGTGGCAAGCACCAGAAAGTCGCCGTTGTCGTTGTTGATGTATTGGAAGGATGGTTGCAGGGCAAAATGCTTGTCGAACTGCCTCTTCCAGGTCACTTCCAGCGACCGCTCCGTGCCTTGGTGGAAGCGCGCGTACTGTCCCGACACGCCCCACTCGTTGTGGCCGTCCTCATAAATGCTTCCTATCTCGGCGTAGCGGTAGCAGCCGTTGTCGTGGCTTGTGTTCTCCGAGTATTGTGCCATTTCCGACCATCGATGCTCGCCGTCGGTCCATAGTGTCTGTTCGCCATAGACCCACCAGGCGCAGGTAGTCTTGGTGGAAGCCTCCTCGGCTGGCACCTGCTCGCCCTCCTCGTCGATGGCAAACTGGCGCGTGTGAATGGCCACGCCCGCATAGTAGCGGCCCTTGGGATGGGTGTACTCCAGTTGGGAGATGTTGAAGATGCCATCCGTCTTGGGGCGTAGGCGAAAGGGATTGTCGTGGTGTTTCCAGCCGTTGTATCCCACGCCGTTGTACAGACTGTTTCTCAACACCCATCCGTCCTTGCCCACGTCGAAATAGACGGTCAGTCCCGAGAGCGGGAAGTTGGCTATGGGGTAGCTTGCCGCTATCGTGGGGAAGATGCCGCAGGAACCGTTGGTGAAGAGAGACGTCACGTCGGAGGTGAAGAAGTCCTCGTTGACGTTGCGCACGCCGACAAACAGGTGGGCCTCCTTCCATTCGTGCATATAGCCCAGCACGGCAAGGGCCGCCAGCATATTGTCCTCCTCGATGTTGGAGTGGCCCTGCCTGTCGTCAATGATTCCTTCCCGGGTCCTTGCCACATGGAGCGTCGCCGCCTCCAGCGTCCCCTTGCCCTCCCATAGCGGGATGGCCAGGTCCAGCCGGAGATGGTTGAGCCAGTTGGTGTGCTTCTTCAGGTCCCATTGCACCTCTGTGGTGTATTCGCCACTAAACCATTGTGCGTGGGAGAAGCTGACCTGGAGGCAGCCAAGGATAATCACCAAAAATCTTTTCATGATCTTCATAGTGAATAGGTAGTTTTAAAATAATAAGAGGGATTAAAGTCCACGTGGCCGTCGCCTTCTTCGGCTCTGAGTGGGTGATGCGTTACCTGTTACAATATTCTTCTTTTGCGTGTCATTTCTCTATGATTGAAAACCCATGCAAAGATACAAAAGTTTTCCAAAGAACAGACCGTTGCACCTCGTTTTTTCTATGGTGAAGGGCGGAAAAGAGACGAAAAAGCCCCGCGGGGCGGAAGGCAAGCACCAAAAAAGCGTACTGTCCTTCTGCCCAGCGGGGGATGTCCTCAGATAGGGCAAAGATTAGAAAACGAAGGTGCGCAGGAGGTAGTAGCTCACGATGCCAGCGAGATAGCCGATGAGGGCTGCCCACGAGATGTGGCGTGCGTACCATCCAAAGCTGATCTTCTCCAGACCCATCGCCACTACGCCGGCGGCGCTGCCGATGATCAGTATCGATCCGCCCACGCCCGCACAGTAGGCCAGGAGTTGCCAGAACACACCATCGACGGCAAAGGCTCCCACCTCTTGCAGGGGGTACATGCCGATGCAACCAGCCACGAGAGGCACGTTGTCCACGATGCTGGAGAGCACGCCGATGAAGCCCGTCACCAGGTAGTGGTTGCCATGGAAGGTATGGTCGAGGCCCTGTCCCACGACCGTCAGCACGCCCACCTCCTCCAAGCAGGCCACCGTCATCAGGATGCCGAGGAAGAAGAGGATGGTGCTCATATCGACGCGGCCCAGCAGTTGGCTGACCCGCTTGCCCATGTCGCCTGCTGTCTTGGCCCGTTTCGACAGGCGGAAGAACAGCTCCGTCACCGTCCAAAGAACGGCAAGGACAAGCAGAATGCCCACAAACGGGGGCAGGTCGGTGAGGTAGCGGAAGATGGGCACGAAGATGAGACCACCCACGCCGAGCACGAAGACCGCCTTGTGCTGCCATCCCGAGAGCACGCTGGCAGCAGTCTCTTCCGTCGATGCGTCGGGTTCCACCAGTGCTCCGTGAAGCTTATACTGGAGGATGAGGGTGGGGATGAAGATGGAGATGGCCGAGGGAATGAGCAGCTCCTCGATGACACCTGCTGCCGTGATGCTTCCCACGTTCCACAGCATGATGGTCGTCACGTCGCCGATAGGCGAGAAGGCACCGCCCGCATTGGCCGCCAGGATGATGAGCGAGGCATAGATGATGCGGTCGCTATGGTCGCGGACCAGTTTGCGGAGCACCATGATCATGACGATCGTCGTGGTCATGTTGTCGAGGATGGCCGACAGGATGAACGTCAGTGCCACCACGCGCCAGAGCAGTCCTCGTTTCGACTGCGTCTTCAGCGTGTCGCGGACGAAGTTGAAGCCACCATACTGATCGACCACCTCCACGATGGTCATGGCTCCCATGAGGAAGAAGAGCGTCGTGGAAATGCTGCCCAGGTGCTCCTCTATGATGGTGTTGATGCGTGAGGACAGCAGGTCGGTGGTGACGCCAGGCAGGTAGTCGGCCGGATGAATCATGTAGAGGGTCCAGCATGCTACGCACATCAGCAGCGCGACGGCTGCTTTGTTGATATGGGTTGCGCTTTCGAGGGCTATGAGTGCGTAGCCGACGACGAAGACGACAATGATAAGAATGGTTATAAATGTCATTTCTTTGTAGTTCTGATAGTGTTGGCGTAGGCTTGGGCAGGTTGCGTCTGCCACAAGCCTACGTGTTCAATATAGTATTAGAAAAGTCCGGAGATGGCTTCGGCCGCTCTTCCCTCGAAGTAGCGGATGTTGCCGTCGGGATGAAACATCAAGTCGTTGTAACGGAACAGTTGGGCTGCGGCAAACTGTTTGTCTGCCGATACCAGTGCCTCCAGGCGGACGTTGCCGAGCGATTTCTCGACGAGTTTCCCCGTCTCTTGCACCACGGCGGGAAGTTCCTCGTCGGGGGTCTGCATGATGCGGTTCAGTTCGCCGGCCCGGTCTTGGGGAAACTCCAGGATGACGGCGGTCAACTTGCTGCCGGTCGGTTGGTATACTGCGGTCTTGCAAAGACCAAAGAAACTGCTCTTGACCTCAATGCGGTCGTCACCCACGACCGTGCCGGCCATGAGCATATTGTGTAAACTTGCCATAGTTTTCTGTATTGTTTTGTTGATAAAAAAGGTACGGGATAGATGGGTGATGCAGACGTGCCACACCTCCCCCTAAGAAAGTCTCCTATAGGAACAATACAGTCGTGCTAACAGAGCAGCCGTCTCAGCGCGAAGACAAAATAATCGCTTGAGACAGCAGGCAGGAATGGGGAAGTGTCGGTCTTGGAGGCCCATTCCGCCAAATGGTTTTGAAGGTGATTCGTCAGGAGCAAATGGTGCGTGCGGCTCGTCATTCGCTCCGGTTTTCCAATGCTTGAGGGAAGAATCCGCTGGGGACGGGAGTTGCAAATGCGCACCAAGCTTTGCGCATTTACTATCACGGCGCCTGTGGCCTTGCCATTGTCCGTGACACACTCTACCGGTATGAACTTCTTCTTCTCCTTGCCGTTGTTGGCGGACAGGTCACAGGGACTGCCCAGCAGAATGGTCAGGAGAAGCAGAAGTATCTTGACGTATCTTCTCATCGGGGTGCAAATGTACGAAAAAGATTCGGAATAAAGCAAGGCAGAATGGCTTGTTTTTTGAAAAAAGTTCGATTCCGCCTTGTTGGGTGTGTCAGAGCCACTCGTCGAGGTTGGCTTGGGCCTCCACGCGCCGTTCTGTCTCGTCGGGCAGCGAGGGGAAGAAGTCTATGCCCGTGATGCGCTCCACCTCGTCGACGGTGTTGACATAGTCGCCTTTCGGGCGGTTGCCGTCTCCGTTCTTGTAGATGAAGCCGATGGCCTTCGGTTCGCCCTTCATGCAGAGCACCACCTTGAAGAAAGCCTCGGGCACGGTGACGCGGTGCGCTCCTATCTGCTTGTGATGGCCGCGGTAGAGAATCGGACCTGCCACGATATAGATGTCGCCATAGGTCTCAGCCCATTTGCGGCATTGTATCTCCATCTCGTTCCAGTCGCCGCGGTTCAGACTTGGAGCTTGTGGACAGATATTGGTCAGCAGAAAACTCTCCCTCATCGCCTGCTGGCTCCATTTGTTGTCGCCTGCGGGACACATGTGGCCGCGGTCGAAACCCGACCGGGCGTAGTCGTGGGTGTTGACGAGTACTCCGGGGGCCTCCGTGTCCTCCATGAAGGGGATTCCCTTGCGCTTTGCGGGACCCGTGAGACGGTCGCTTGTCAGGTGCCAGGCCACCCAGTTGGGGATGAGCAGGTCCTCGTTGTAGGACACCGTATAGCCCGTCCGCCTAAGGATGGCCTCCTTGCGGTCGGTGAGTTGGGCTGGTATTTCCAGACCTCCAATATCGCCTTTGGTTTCGGTGGCCTCTGCTGGTGCCTTTTGATCATTCAAGTGGCTTTCCGTCCGTATGTTGCTGTCACCTGATTCTGAGGCAGACGGGGTCTGGCCTTTGGAGGAAGGCATGCAGCTCGCCAGTGATAGTGAGGCAGTGAGGACGGTGGTCAGCAGAAAGGCCTGCTTGCCCTTGGTAAATGTGTGGAGGAATTGTGCTGCTTCCTGAAGAGCGGAGCACAGTTGGCGGTAAGCGACGTGAGTCATAAGGCGATTGGTGGATATGGGTGTGAAAAAATGGCGAAACCTTTGACGCTCCGCCTTGTGTTTGAGGGGTCTGTGTCCCGTGGGGTGAGGGCCGAACGGCCTACTTCTTGTGTCGGTTGGCTCGTCTCTGGCGGTATTTGGCCTTCTGTTTGGCCGAGCCAGAACCGTGTGCGCCAGTGATGTATTTCTTTTTCTTGGCCTTCGTCTTCACCTTGCCGTCGTCCTCCTTCGGTTTGGAGGCGGGGCGGAAGACGATGCCGGTCTCGATGACTTCGTTGATGGACTTCATGCTGTGGATGGGGATTATGGATGATGGTTGGCGGACGACAAGGGGCGCAAGCGCCTTGATTGCCGTCCGTCAGCCATTCTATGGGAAATTAGTGGTGGAAGAGACGCACATGGGTGAATGCCATGGCGATGCCATACTTGTCGCAGGTGTCGATGACATGGTCGTCGCGGATGCTACCGCCAGCCTGTGCGATAAACTCTACACCGCTGCGATGGGCACGCTCGATGTTGTCGCCGAAGGGGAAGAAAGCATCCGATCCCAGGGCCACGCCCGTGTTCTTGGCGATCCATGCCTTGCGCTCCTCGCGGGTCAGCGGTTCGGGCTGCTCGGTGAAGAACTGCTGCCATGCGCCGTCGCTGAGGATGTCCTCGGCCTCGTCGCCGATATAGAGGTTGATGCAGTTGTCGCGGTCTGCACGGCGAATCTTCTCCTTGAATGGCAGGTTCATGACCTTCGGGTTCTGGCGCAACCACCATTCGTCAGCCTTGCTTCCTGCCAGTCGGGTGCAGTGGATGCGGCTCTGCTGACCAGCTCCGATACCGATGGCCTGTCCGTCCTTGACGTAGCAGACGGAGTTGCTCTGCGTATATTTCAGCGTGATGAGGGCGATGATCAGGTCGCGCTTAGCCTCCGGGGTGAACGTCTTGTTCTTCGTAGGAATGTCCTCGAAGAGCGACGGGTCGTCGAGGCGCACCTCGTTGCGACCCTGCTCGAAGGTGACGCCAAACACCTGCTTGCGCTCGATGGGGGCAGGGGTGTAGGCCGGGTCTATCTGGATGACACAGTAGGTGCCCTTGCGCTTCTCGCGGAGGATCTCCAGGGCCTCTGGAGTGTAGCCTGGGGCTATCACGCCGTCGCTCACCTCGCGCTTGATGAGGCGTGCCGTGGCTTCGTCGCAAACGTCGCTCAGGGCACAGAAGTCTCCATAGGAGCACATGCGGTCGGCACCACGCGCACGGGCGTAGGCAGAGGCGAGAGGAGTGAGCTCGAAGTTCACGTCATCGACGAAGTAAATTTTCTTCAGTGTGTCGTCCAGCGGCAGTCCGATGGCTGCTCCCGCGGGACTGACGTGCTTGAACGAAGCTGCGGCAGGGAGGCCCGTAGCCTGCTTCAGCTCCTTGACGAGCTGCCAACTATTGAGTGCGTCGAGCAGGTTGATGTATCCTGGGCGACCGCTGAGCACCTCGATGGGCAGCTCTCCCTCCTCCATAAACACGCGGGCGGGTTTCTGGTTGGGGTTGCAGCCGTACTTTAAAGCTAATTCTTTCATCTTCTCTTCTTGCTTGGTTTTGTATTGTTTTGCAAAGTTACGAAGAAGCCGACAAAAGACAAAACGAATAGCAAGTTTTTTGATTGTTGCCGCCTTGGGAGACTGTTTTTCGAGCCGAGGCAGGAGATGAAAGCGAAAGGTGGATGGTCTGTATGCAAAGCCCCCAGGCGAAGGTCTGAGACGGATCTTGGCCTGGGGACTTCGTGTGTACTATTAGATAAACGCGACGGTCAGACCTGCCATCACGATGCTTACCATCGACATGAGCTTGATGAGGATGTTGAGGCTCGGTCCTGACGTGTCCTTAAACGGATCGCCGACGGTGTCGCCGACAACGGTGGCCTTGTGGGTTGAAGAACCCTTGCCGCCGTAGTTGCCTTCCTCCACATATTTCTTGGCGTTGTCCCAGGCACCACCTGCATTGGCCATGAAGACGGCCAGGGTGAAGCCGCCAGCAAGTCCGCCAACGAGCAGGCCGAGCACACCAGCCACACCCAGGATGACACCTACGATGATGGGGATGATGATGGCAAGGATAGCCGGGAAAATCATCTCGCGCTGGGCGCTACGGGTGGAAATCTCCACGCAGCGGCCATAGTCGGGAGTGCCAGTGCCTTCAAGGATGCCCTTGATGGTGCGGAACTGGCGGCGCACCTCCTCTACCATCGTGCCAGCTGCGCGTCCTACGGCTCCCATGGTGAGTCCGCTGAAGAGGAAGGCCGTCATCACGCCGATGAAAGCGCCGACCAGCACGCGCGGATTCATCAGGTTGGCCTGGAAGAAGTCCATGAACTGGAGCATGTCGGCCTTGGAAGGATCAAAGACCTCGCCCGCTCCCGTCAGATACTGTGTGCCAGATTCCACAGCGCGGGTCATGGCAATCTTCACCTCCTCGACATAGGAAGCCAGCAGAGCCAGCGCCGTCAGGGCTGCCGAACCAATGGCAAAGCCTTTGCCCGTGGCTGCTGTCGTGTTGCCCAGGGCGTCCAGTTCGTCGGTGCGTTGACGCACTTCCGGTCCCAACTCGCTCATCTCTGCGTTGCCGCCAGCATTGTCGGCGATGGGGCCGTAAGCATCCGTGGCCAGCGTGATTCCCAGAGTGGAGAGCATGCCGACAGCGGCAATGCCAATGCCATAAAGGCCGCGCGAGATGCTCTCGGTAGTGAGGGCCAACTCGAAGCCGTTGGCGCAGAGGTAGCTCAATATGATGGCTACGGAGATGGTGACGATTGGAATGCAGGTGGAGATCATTCCCGTACCGATACCTTTGATGATAACGGTAGCAGAGCCCGTCTCGCCAGCCGCTGCTATCTCCTTGGTCGGCTTGAAGCTCAGAGAGGTGTAATACTCCGTGGCCTTGCCGATGATGACGCCGGCCAGCAGACCGCAGATGACGGAGAAAGAAACGCCCATCCAGTTTTCTATCTGGAGTGAATAGAGAATGCCGAAGGTGGCAAAGGCTATCAGAACGGCGGAGGTATTCGTGCCAAGGCTCAGCGAACCTAGCAGGTCCTTCATCGTAGCCCCCTCCTTAGTCTTGACGAGGAAGATACCGATGAGAGAGAGGAATACGCCGACGGCAGCAATGATCATCGGGGCAATGACGGCGCGGAGCTGCATGTCGCCATTCATGGCGAAGGCTGTCGCACCCAGTGCTGCCGTAGAGAGAATACTTCCGCAGTAGCTCTCATAGAGGTCGGCACCCATGCCGGCCACGTCGCCGACATTGTCGCCGACGTTGTCAGCGATGGTAGCGGGGTTTCGGGGATCGTCCTCGGGAATGTTGGCCTCCACCTTGCCCACCAAGTCGGCACCAACATCGGCGGCCTTGGTGTAGATACCACCACCCACACGCGCGAAGAGCGCCTGGGTGGACGCACCCATGCCGAAGGTCAACATCGTCGTGGTGATGGTGATCAGGGCCGCTTGCTCTCCCTGGTAGAAGGCGTTGAGGACGAGAAACCAGACGGCAATGTCGAGCAGACCGAGGCCTACTACCACCAGTCCCATCACGGCACCGCTCCTGAAGGCGACGTTAAGGGCAGGACTAAGTCCCGTGCGAGCCGCATTGGCCGTACGACCAGAGGCATAGGTGGCGGTCTTCATGCCAAAGAAACCGGCCAAACCAGAGAAGAGACCACCCGTAAGGAAAGCGAAGGGCACCCAAGGGTTCTGTACTTTCAGCACATAGGCCATGAAGGCGAACAGCAGAGCGAGTACGATGAAGGCGATAAACACGACCTTGTACTGCTGCTTTAGGTAGGCCATGGCTCCTTTTCGGACATGGGCTGCAATCTCGCACATGCGAGGTGTGCCCTCGTCGGTTGTCAACATTTGCTTGTAGAACGCCCAAGCAAAGCCCAATGCCACGATGCTGGACAGCGGCACGAGCCAGAAAATTGATGGTATTCCGTTCATAAATGATGTTAATTAAGAGTTTAACACAAAATGTCAATAATTAGCTGCAAAAGAAATAAATGTTGGTGAAAACGCCAAGGAATCAGTGTTAATTTTTGAAAAACTAATGACTTTTTGTTTTTTACGAGGTTCAGGCTGGTTTGTTCTTGCATAATCTTGCGGTTTCGGCTCGAAAGAATAGGGCTTTCCCCTTGTTTTTTAGGGAAACGTAAGCGGCTGTTTGAGTTTTTCTTTTTACCTTTGCAGTGAAATCCAATAACAAATGATGATGAAAAAGGGCGTAGTTTTGGTTATGTGCTCTACCTTGATGTTGTCGGGCTGTGGCACGAATACAGGGACAGGCACCTATCTAGGTGCGCAGTTAGGGTCTATTTTGGGTAGTGCCATTGGCGGATTGGCTGGTGGTCCCCGTGGGTCAGACCTCGGTACGGTCGTGGGTATGGTCGGCGGTGCAGCTGTCGGGGCTGCGGTTGGCAATGCGGTGGATAAAGCTGAGAAGCAGGAGGTGCATGACCATTACGAGCGTGTGCAGGCCCAAAGGAAAAGGCCATGTGGGGCGGAGGCAGCTCACGGCGGATGGTCTCTCGATGGCGAGGGTCATATAGGACAGCCTGTAGCGCAACTGTCAGCCGATAGCCTAGGGCGCTACAGCGACGACTGGAGTGGCTTCGATGCTTCCAACTCGGGTGATGATCGCCTCTACGACTTTCAGGGGAGCGACTATTCGGGCAACTATAGTGCAGCCCAACCCGAGACGGTGATGCCATTGGAGTCGAGTGTGGTGTCTGATGTTTCTGCCTATACTTTTACACCCAATATTGAGATCCGCAATGCACGGTTTGTGGATGACAACGAGGATGGCGTTCTTTCGCGTGGCGAGACGGGCAAGGTTATCTTCGAGGTGATGAACCGTGGCGAAGGGACGCTCTATGACGTAGTCCCGTCCGTGGTCCTGGCCGAACGCAATCGGCATATCGCGATCAGCCCGAGCATTCATGTGGAGAGTATCGCCCCGGGGCATGGCATTCGCTATACGGCCATGGTGAAGGCGGACAGGCGCCTGCGCGATGGGCGCGCACGCTTTGCCTTGACCGTCCTGCAGGGTAATAAGAGTATCGGTAAGGTGACGGAGTTTGATATCATGACCAAAAAGTAGGCTGCCAGGTCGTTTTTTTGCCTTCTTCACATAATAAAATGCGGAAAATCGTCGTTATCAAAAATGCAGATGGTTGCACTTGCTTCGAGTGAAGATTTGTTTTACGATCCATTTAATGTTATTGTATGCGCGTACTTTAATTATATGGACGTTGAGACGAGTTTCCTGCAGGAGGTCATGTGTGATGTCTGTTCGGAGAAAATGCTATAGGCACTAGCTTTTGTCTCTTAACGCATCTTTGAAAGTGTGCAAATTGTCGGAAAATGCCCGCCAGTGGTTGATATGTGTTAGAGTAGGGGTTTTTGCACAGGAAAATAACCGTTAAAAGTTATTAATCTGTTGCCAGTTCCCCATTATATTGCTAACTTTGCGGGACGAAGTGGAAACGCTGTTCGTATGCGGCTGAAGTGTGGCCGAACGAAGCATCCGCTATAATGAAAAAGAGATTAATTCAAATTCATTAATAACTAAAAATTAATTTTCATCAAAATTATGGCAACACAACAAAAAGCTGCAGCCCCCAAGAAGAACTCTGAGGGCTTTCAGGGAGTAAGAGGCGCATTCTGGATTATCGTGGTCTGCGCTGCTATCGCATTCACGCTGTTCTTCACTTGGTTCGGCGCTGGTATGCACTTCGAAGGCGGTGTGACCTCTGGTGCTCCGCTTGATGTTTGGGGTACTATCTTCAAGGGCGGTATCGTCGTGCCTGTCATCCAGTCTCTGTTGCTCACGGTGCTCGCTATGGGTATCGAGCGTCAGCTCGCTCTGAAGACCGCTTTCGGTAAGGGTGCTCTTCCCAAGTTCGTCCAGAACATCAAGGCCGCTCTCGCTGCCGGCGACATGGCTAAGGCTCAGAAGCTCTGCGATCAGCAGCGTGGTAGCGTGGCCAACGTGGTTAGCGCTTCTCTCGCCGCCTACAAGGACATGGAGACGGGTGCCAACGCTTCTCTGAAGAAGGCCCAGAAGGTCGCCAAGATCCAGCAGGCTCACGAGGAGGCTACTCAGCTTGAGATGCCGACCCTCACGATGAACCTCCCGATCATCGCTACGATCGTTACGCTCGGTACGCTGACTGGTCTGTTCGGTACTGTGACGGGTATGATCAAGTCCTTCTCCGCAATGGGTGAAGGTGGTGGCGCTGACTCTGCTGCCCTGTCAGTCGGTATTTCTGAGGCTCTTATCAACACCGCGTTCGGTATCGGAACGTCTTGGTTCGCTGTGGTTTTCTACAACTACTTCACGAACAAGGTGGACAAGTTGACTTACGCCCTCGACGAGGTTGGTTATTCTATCGCTCAGACATACGAAGCAAACCACACGGAAGAGGCTTAATTTTTGCTGACCCTTTTAAAATTTTATCGCTATGGGTAAAGTAAAAATTAAGAAAGAGGACGTCTGGATCGACATGACTCCGATGTCGGATGTCATGACGCTGCTCCTCACTTTCTTCATGCTCACCTCCACGTTCGTGAAGCCTGAGCCTGTGAAAGTGAACGTGCCGAAGTCTGTGTCGCAGATAGACGTTCCTGCTAATGACGTAATGACGATCCTCGTCAATCCGGTCATGGGACCGGACAACAAGCCTACGGGTGAGGGTCAGGTGTTCTTGCGCATCGACAATACGAAGGTGCTCGGTGGCATGGCACAGGATGTGGGGCTCAACCTCACGCCGAAGCTCATGGAGACCTTCAAGGCCGAGACCACGTTTGGTGCGCCTCTCGACAAGCTGCCCGGCTACCTCGCTATGGCTCCTGGCCAGCGTTCGAAGATGCTTCCCAAGATGGGTATCCCTCTTGACAGTATCAACGGCGGACAGAGCGAGTTCCAGCAGTGGGTCTATGCCTATGAGAACCAGATGGGAACGGTGGACAACGTGAAGATTGCTATCAAGTCTGACTCACGTACTCCGTACAAGACGGTTCGCAAGGTGATGGACGAGCTTCAGGCACTGGGTGTCTCCGACTATTATTTGATAACTGAGTTGAAGAATAAGCAGGAGGATTAATAATGGCAAAGAAAAAAGAAAGCAAACAGAAGAAGATCAATGTCCGCGTCGACTTTACGCCGATGGTGGATATGCTCATGCTGTTGATTACCTTCTTCATGCTCTGTACTACGCTGAGCAAGCCGTCCTCCATGCAGATTTCCATGCCTGCCGACGAGCAAAACCAAAACGAGAAGGATCAGAAGGAGGCCAAGCAGAGTGCTACTGTAACGCTCTATCTGGCTGCCGACAATAAGATCTATCACGGTGAGGGTATCCCTAAGTACAGTGATCCCAACTGGATTAAGGAGACCACCTGGGGCGACACGGGACTTCGTGACGTGCTTCGTAACCACATTACGGAGGAGCGTGTGAAGCCGGTCGTCGAGATGGAGCTTGCTGTCAAGGAACTTTTGGCTGAGCAGAAGGCCAATCCCAAGAAGATCACGGACGCTGTCTTCAAGCAGAGAATGAGTGACATCAAGTCGGGTAATCTCAAGAACAAGAAGATCACCCCGCTGACGATCATCATCAAGCCGACGGACAACGCTACGTATCGCAATGTGATTGACGCCCTCGATGAGATGCAGATTTTGAATATTGGTATTTACGTGATTGACAAGATCAACGATCAGGACCGCGAGATGCTCGCCCTGAAGAAGATCAAGTTGTAATGTCGCGTAAGTTAACGATTAAAAAGAAAGAATACAATGGCAAAGATAGATCTTTACGATCCTAAATGGGTCGACATGGTATTCGCTGGAAAGAACCAGGCTTACGGTGCCTATGTGCTCCGTAAGGGTACTTCCAGTCGCAATATCAAAGCCTTGCTCATTCTGATTTGCGCTGCAGTCCTCATCGGTGGATTCCTCGGTTATCTCGTTTGGAAGAACAAGCATGATGCTGAGTTGCTCGCAGAGTATAATCAGAAGATGGAGCTGAAAGCGCTCCAGGAAGCACAGAAAGAAGCTGAAAAGCAGAAGGATAAGCCGAAGCCGAAACCCAAAATCGAGCCCGAGAAGATCGTGCCTGAGGTGAAATCGACGAAGGTGAATACCGTTCCTGTCATCAAGGAGGACGACAAGGTTGATGAGTCCAAGATGATGCAGACCATGGAGAAGCTGGTCGATGACAAGCGTTCTTCAGGTGTTGAGGAGGTGAAGGGTACTGACAACGCTACTGCTGTTGCCGCTGCTCCTACCGTTGCTACCCCTGCTGAGGTTGCACCGCCGCCTCCCCCTGTGAAGAAGGAAGAGCCGAAGCCTGAGGTTAAGGAGGTCGAGAACAAGATCTTCACCGTGGCTGAGCAGATGCCTTCGTTCAAGGGTAACGTCAACTCTTGGTTGTCAAGCCACTTGCAGTATCCGGCTGTTGCCGCCGAAAACGGTATCCAGGGCCGCGTTATTGTGAAGTTCGTCGTCGGTAAGGACGGTAGTGTGAGCCAGGCACAGGTGGTACGTGGCGTGGATCCCGCTCTCGATCGTGAGGCACTCCGCGTCGTGAACTCCATGCCGAGGTGGAACCCGGGTATGAACAATGGTCAGCCCGCCAACGTATGGTTCACGTTGCCTATCAACTTCAAGCTTCAGTAATATCAGATTCTGAACACTACGTTTCTTTATGAAGAAATACACATTCTACATTTCAATTGTAGGATTACTCATTGCTGCCTCGGCCGTTCTCTCTTGCTCCAACAAGAAGAACGACCGAGGTGGTCGTACTGATACTCCTACATCAGGCACCATCACCTTCTACGCTGATGAGAGTTTTAGCCCCATCATCGAGGAGGAGAGAAAACAGTTTGAATATACCTACCCGAAGGCACATCTCAAGGCGGTATATACGGACCAAAATACGGGTATGAACCAACTGATGGCTCTGAAGACGTGTCTGCTCATCACCTCCCGCGACCTGACCAAGGGCGAGACTGCGATGTTTTCGACCAAACAGACCAAGGCTGTTTCCTTCCCTATCGGCTATGATGGCGTAGCCCTTATTGTCAATCGAAACAACACAGATACTCTCATCACCGAGGCTGCTGCACGCAAGATATTCAGCGGCGAGGTGACGAAGTGGAATCAAATATACAAACATTCATCCCTCGGCGATATCGAGGTGGTGTTCGACAATCGTGCCTCTGGCACGTTGTTCTGGGTGGAGGATTCCTTGCTTGGAGGCAAGCATATCACTCAGAAGAATATTGTCGCAGCCAAATCGAGCAGGGGCGTGATCGACTATGTCAAGCGGACTCCCAATGCCATTGGCGTGGTGGGTTCCAACTGGATCAGCGACACCCGCGACAGTACCAATCTCACCTTCTTGAAGGACATCACGGTAATGTCGGTCTCTACGCAGGACGAGGCTACAAAGAGCAATAGCTTTAAGCCTTATCAGTATTACCTGCTCAATGGTTACTATCCCTTCTGCCGTACTATCTACTGCATCGTAGTTGACCCCTTCCGTGCTTTGCCATGGAGCTTCTCCAATTATATCACAGGACCGATCGGCCAGTTGATTATCTTGAAGTCGGGCATTCTGCCCTACCGTGGTGACATTCAGGTGCGACAGGTAAATATTAAGCAATAGCATTAAACCTTTTCAAGGCTGTGATGTCATAGAATCAAACAGCCTTCAGAGAGTGAGTTAACGAGTGTATTAAACAAAGAAATTCTTTAAGAGTATGAAAGTCAAAAAATATCTTTTAGCTGGTGTGCTGACGCTGAGCTTGTCGGCACCCGTTTTCGGACAGGAAGTGAGTTATCAGGAAGCCCTCAAGCCCATTGCTGCGGCCCTCAACGCTGATCCCAACAACCCCAAGGCTGCCAAGGATCTGGTGAAGGACTATCTGAAGGAGTACAAGAAGGATGCCGATGCCATCGTTGGCTTGGGTACCATCTATCTTCAGGTTCACAATTTCGAGAAGGCACAGGAGATGGCTGACCTCGTCTTGGCCAACAAGAAGATGAACCAGAGCAATGCCTATATGCTCTTGGGTGACATTGCTGCCCTTCAGGACAGTGTAGGTAATGCAGGTGCTGCCGCCACGCAATATCAGACGGCTATCAGTATTGACCCGCAGAACGTTCTTGCCTATGAGCGCTATGCTCGCGTCTATCGCCACGTCAGTCCTGAGACGGCTGTGAAGAAGTTGGAGGAGCTTCGTCAGGTAAAGCCGGACTATCCCGTCGAGGTGAAGGCTGCTGAGATCATGCTCGCCGACCAGAAGTATGCCGAAGCTGCCAAGTGGTTTGCCAAGGCTCCGAAGACCCAGCTTGACGAGACGGCCTACTACCAGTACATCGTAGCTGAATTCTATTCTGGCAACGCTAAGAATGCGCTCGAGGTAGCTCGTCATGGTCTGCAGAAGTATGCCGGCAGTGAGTATCTGAGCCGTCTTGCCGTCATGGCTGCCGTTGATCAAAACCAGTTCCCTGAGGCCCTGACCTACAGCGAGAACGTGATGCGCGGTAAGGAGCAGAAGAATTATAACGACTATTATTACTATGGTCAGGCTCTGGCCGGCAACGACAAGTTCCAGGAGGCTATCAATGCCTACAACAAGTGTTTGGAGCTGAAGCCGGGTGAGGTTGATCCGCTCAGCAAGTTGTCTGCCGCTTACGCTGGTTTGGGCGACGGTGACAAGGCCTTGGATTTCCAGCGTCAGTACCTGGAGAAGGGCACCAATATCACCTCTACCGACTGGGCTGATTTCGCTGGCATCTATATCAAGATGGGTGATCAGGTTGACAGCCTCGACCACGCCAAGGCTGTTGGCTATTATACGCAGGCCATGGATGTCTATGAGAAGATGACCGAGAAGTTCCCCACCTTGAAGGATTGGTGCTGGGTGGCCGAGGCTTCGGTCGCTCTCGGTAAGTTGAAGGATCTCGACAAGGTTCGCGATCTCTATACGAAGGTCGCAGAGTATGAAGAGGCCAAGGCAGACAAGAGCGATGCCAATACGAAGAACTATCTCTCTGCTGCTTATTACTTCCTCGGCTACTACTATGCTGGCAAGAATGATGCAGAGACGTCGAAGAGCTATTTCGAGAAGCTCATTCAGATCGACCCCGAGAATGCTGAGGCTAAGAAGGCCCTTGGCTTGGAATAAGATAGAACGTTACAATATGTGATATAGAAATATGCGTGTATTGCTTACTTGTGATACGCGCATATTTTTTTCGTCGAATAGAAGCCCGATGCTCTTGGCTTCTGCTATAAACAAATTATTAATGACTCACCGTTTCTCCATCTTCACGCTCGCATCCCTCCTTCTGTTGGTTTGTGTCGGCACTTCGGCCAAAAAGCGTACCTTCAATGAGGCAAAAGCTATTGCGCAGCGTCAGGCTACCAGCCTTGGCGCCACACTCTCCTCTGCCTCCATCGAGACTGCGAGACGCTTGAATGCTCCTTCAGTATCAGGTGGCTCCCTTGCTTACTATGTTTTCCCGCATGATCGAGGTAAGGGATTTACGATTGTCTCTGGCGACGACCAGTTGCCCGAAATTGTAGCCTATTCCGATCGTGGCTCTTACGATGTGGCCCACCTTCCCGATGGCTACAAAATGTTTCTTGAGCTCTACAGCGACATGGTCGATGGATTGGCTCAGGGTCAGCCATCAGCCGTGCAGACGGCATCCCAGGCTCAGCGCCGATCTCAGGCCAAGGCCGCACGACCCGTCGTAGCTCCTTTGCTGGGTGACAGAATGTGGAATCAGTATGCTCCCTTCAACAATCTCTGCCCGAAGGACGGCACCAAGCAGACGGTCACCGGCTGTGTGGCTATGGCATTGGCGCAGGTCTTTGCTTATTGGCGTTTCCCCGAAGCACTCATGGCAGATATCCCTGCTTATACGACCCATACCAAGCGATTGAGCGTGCCGGCCATTGAAAAGGGTGAACCCTACGATTGGGACAGAATGCTCGATATCTACGAGGAAGGCTACTACTCGCAAGAGGAAGCCGATGCTGTCGCCAAACTGATGTTGCATTGTGGTGCAGCACTCCAGATGGACTATACCAGTAGCGGTTCTGGAGCCAATATCTTCCTTGCCAAACTCACGAAGTATTTCGGTTATGACGCTGAGACCATGCAGGAAGTGGAGCGCGACAACTATTCTTTGGAGGACTGGATGAACCTATTGGATGCCGAGCTGCAAGCTAAGCGTCCTGTCATGTATAGCGGCAACAGTTCTACCGTTGGCCACCAGTTTGTTTGTGATGGTTCCGACGGCGATGGTCTTTATCACATCAACTGGGGTTGGGGTGGTTATCAAGACGGCTATTTTGACATTTCCCTCCTCAATCCTGACAAGGGAGGAGCTGGATCTGGCTCGGATGCCGACGGCTATACCAATGGATGCCGTGCGATCATTGGACTTCAGCCTGGCGATGGCACGGTCACGGTAGAGCCGCTGCTCTTGGTCAGTGCCACGACCAACGCGGAACCTGGCGAGTACGAAAGGGAGAATGCTACCATTTATGGCCATACTGTGGAGGCACCCTTGGTCAAAGATGGCGATGCCATATTCACCTATGGAATACAGAACAATGGCGAATCAACCTCTCTGATGTATAGAATGGATATGTGGGGGTATCCTTCCAAAACTTATCAAAATAAGATGGAGACAACCGACTTGCCGGGCAATGGCGCAATTACCTATGTCTCGACGAGCGTTCTGCCGGAAGAGTTTGATGGCGACCGTAGCATTACCTGTATCTTCAATGCCTATGTTAACGACATGTATGACTATCTTCCTTCCTCGATGGACGAATGGAAACTCTATATCTTGGATCCTGACATGAAGGGCTATAGCTACCGAATGAATCCTGCCCAGCTCTTTGTCTATGTGGCTGGCGATACGCCTTCTGCCATCCAGCAGGTCGGAGAATCGGAACTTAATCGTTTCTACGGCGACCAGGGCGAGTTGGTGGTCATTGCCAATCGCTCGGGAGTCGTTCCCGTTTTTGGACTCGATGGTCGCAAGGTGTGCGAGGTCAATGCAGTTGGCGGTAGCACGGTTCGCGTGCCCCTCAAGGCTGGCGTCTATATCGTCAAGGGCCGTAAAGTTGTCGTAAGATAGACGTAGATAATTAATAGGTGGGGTAGGCGTTGCTCGTTTACCCTTTTGCAGTCAAGGTGTCCCGAAGCAGAAGCTCATTGGTCGTGAGCATCCATCGGGATACCTTGATTTTTTCCTTTTTATAGTGTCTGCGCAGCGTCCCTCTAAATGAGGTGTCAGGTGGGGTAAAAAAGTAAGTTAAGTTCATGAGCCGATGAAGTCAATATGCTTTTTTGGGGTGAAATGGAAGGGTCAATACCGCCTTTTGTCCTTGCGCATCCTGCAGATAAAATCTCCCTCAAGATAAAATGTGGTCTGTTGCGCCCTCGTTTGAACCTTTTTTATTAACTTTGTACCCTAAAACCAATATCGAGAGAAGCGGAGAGATGGAGAATGCTTTCAGCGAAGTAATAGGCCAGCAGGACGTGATACGTCGTCTGGTGCAGACCGCACGCGAAGACCGTGTCCCCCAGGCGTTGCTGTTTTGTGGTGCGCCCGGTGTGGGCAAATTGGCCTTGGCGATGGGTTTTGCGGCCTATCTGCTTAGCGAAGGTACGCCGTCGCTGCCTGTCACCGCCCCCAATGCGCGGGCGATGTTGCGGCTGTGGGAGCACCCAGACCTCCATTTCACCTTCCCCACCATCAAGAAAGCAGGATCTTCGAGCGACTACAAGCCCGTCAGCGACGACTATGCGAAACCCTGGCATGAGCTGATCATGCGCAGCCCATATTTCACCATTGAGCAATGGCTTCGTCAAATGGGGGCAACGACCCAGCAGGGTATCATTACGGCCCGTGAGGGCGACGAGCTCTTGCGTAAGTTGTCACTCAAGTCGAGCCTTGGCGGCTATAAGGTGAGCATCATCTGGCTGCCCGAGCGTGCTCGAGCTGAGTTCTCCAATGGTATCCTCAAACTCCTTGAAGAGCCACCCCAGCATACCGTCTTTATGTTGGTAAGCGAAGAGCCCAACCTCTTGCTCGACACCATCCGTAGCCGTACACAGCGTATTGACGTGAAGGCCATAGACGAAGCCGAACTGGTCCAGGCTCTTCGCGACCGAAGAGCTCTTGACGACGAGACCGCAAGGCAGACCGCCCATGTGGCGCAGGGCAGTTGGCTGCAGGCCATGCAGCTCCTTTCTCCCAACAATGAGAACACCGAGTTTTTCGAAATGTTTCAATCGCTCATGCGGTTGTGCTATATGCGGAGGATAGGCGACCTGAAGGCGTGGAGCCAACAGGCAGCAGAAATGGGACGCGAGAAGGAGAAGCGGATGCTCACCTACTTCATTGAGCAGGTGAGGGAGAACTTTATGTATAATTTCCATATTCCAGAGCTCTGCTACCAGTCGCGCGAAGAGGCTGCTTTCTCCAGCAATTTCGCCCGTTATATCAATGAGCGCAATGTGATAGAGATCAGCGAGTTGTTTGCTACGGCTATCCGTGATATCGGTCAGAATGCCAACGGAAAAATCGTCTTCTTCGATATGGCGTTGAAACTCATTGTACTCATCCTGAGATAATAAACGAATCAGAAAGCAATTATGGACTTTAAAAATATGAAATATGAGTTGTGGCACGGCACCGACCGTGGCTTGTGCGGCCGTGGTTGTGGACGACAGGACCACCAGTTGAATACCTACGACTGGCTGGCTGACGTGCCGGGCAACAACGCAACGACCGACCTTGTGGAGGTGCAGTTCAAGAACACGCGCAAAGGTTATTACCACAACGTCAACAACCTTGACCTCAAGAAGGGCGACATCGTGGCCGTAGAGGCCAATCCGGGTCACGACATTGGTGTAGTGACACTCACAGGACAGCTTGTGCGGCTTCAAATCAAGAAGGCCAACATCAAGTCTCCCGAAGACATACGTCGTATCTACCGCATAGCCAAAGAGGCTGATATGGAGAAGTATGCCGCAGCGAAGGCACGTGAGCACGCCACCATGATCCAAAGTCGCGAGATAGCCAAGGGACTGGGGCTGAAGATGAAGATTGGCGACGTGGAATACCAAGGTGATGGTAACAAAGCCATCTTTTATTATATTGCTGATGAGCGTGTAGATTTTCGTCAGTTGATCAAGGACCTTGCAGCCGCTTTCCACGTTCGCATTGAGATGAAACAGATCGGTGCGCGTCAGGAAGCTGGCCGTATCGGTGGAACAGGACCTTGTGGACGCGAATTGTGTTGTGCCACATGGGTGAGAAACTTTTCCAGCGTCAGCACCAATGCCGCTCGTTTTCAAGGGGTCAGTCTCAATCCTACCAAACTGGCGGGTATGTGTGCCAAACTTAAATGCTGTCTCAACTATGAGGTCGATGACTACATGGAGGCTGCACGCCGACTGCCGAGCCGGGAGGTGTCACTCTTCACCCTGGACGCGGAATACTTCCTGGTGAAGACGGATATTCTTAGTGGCGAGTGTACCTATTCGACCGACCGTAAGAAGATGGCTAATGTGGAGACGATTTCGGCTCGTCGAGCACGTGAGATCATCGAACTCAACCGTCAGGGAGAGAAGCCATTGTCGCTTCTTGATGATGGTAGTGTGAAGCCAGAGGCCAAATCGGCCGACTTGCTGGCCGATGGCGACCTCAGTCGTTTTGATAAGTTTCAGAAAAAGAAGAAAAAGAAGAAGAAACCCAGCGCTGCCCAGCCACCTCGACAGGGAGACGCCACTCGTCGTCCGCACCCACAGGGCAAACCGCGTGGGGATAGACCATCGCGAGAGGGAGGTCAGCGTGGTGAGGGCAGGCAGCGTCCCATGGAAAGATCATCCCAACAGCCCCGTCGTTCCCATGAGAAGGCTGCTGAGACGGGCGAGACACAACAGCAACGTCCGCCGATGCCTCCTCGTCATGGAGAAGTGAAGGAAAACGCAGGTGGAAATGAAAGCAAATAGAACCTTTATGGCAGCCATTACCACACTGGTGATGGCTGTCACGTTATTGGCCAGTTGTCGTGATGCGCGCGTCTATGACCATTTTGAGCCAGTCAATGACGACGGGTGGGGACGAAATGACACCGTCCGCTTTGCCATTTCGCGCCAGAAGAGTTGTGAGGTGGATGTCAATCTGAGCCTTCGTGTCAACCATCGTTTTCCCTATCGCGACCTTAGTTTGATAGTCTGTTACGAGACTTACCCGTCTGGTAACGTCGATCCTGATACGGTCCAAATTCATGTCCTCAACGAGAAGGGACAGCCTATCGGCAGGATGGGTATCACATCGGCTTCTATTTCTGCTAAAGTCAAGGAACTGAATTTGCGTGATGGCGACTCTCTCTACGTCACCGTCCACCACAATATGCGACGCGACCAACTGACGGGTGTCTCGGATGTCGGTTTGCAGTTGGTGAAACATTAAGCTATAATTAAAATTGTAACATGAAGATAATAAGAATAGTCAGCCTGTTGTCCTTGCTTTGCGCTTTTTTCTCCTGCCATGCACAGGACCGTGGGTTTGAGAGCGTCTCATCGGATGCTTTCGAGAAACTGATAGCTGATACCTCCGTAGTGCGCTTGGATGTTCGTACGGCAGAGGAGTTTGAGGCGGGCCATATCGAAAACGCGATCAACATCGACGTACTCAAAGATGACTTCGAGGCGAATGCCCTCTCCATACTTCCGGTGGGCAAGGTGTTGGCGGTCTATTGCCGTAGCGGGCGACGAAGTAAGAAAGCTGCTCACATCCTTGTCAAGAGTGGCTACAAAGTCATAGAACTCGACCAGGGGTACAATGGATGGGTCGAATCGGGCAAGAAAGTGGTAAGATAACAATAGAGGTATTCAAAGGGATAGCTGAAAGCAACTTGCCACACATCGTGAGATGAGAAAGCACGAAACCGCCGTGTGAGGAACCGCACGTACGGTGGTATGGGAGATCGGTAAATGTGAAATTAGAAGGCAAATGTCTTTCTATGATTAGCATTTACCTCCTATCCGATTTTCCTTGATATTGTATAATTTCTAGGCGCAACATATTTTTTATTCACGTTTTTTGTATCAAACGGCATCAAAAATGGCCCTTGTTTATACAAAACACTTGACTTGTAGAAGTTTTTTGGTTTAAATAATCTTAAATTTATGCATAGGTATTGATATTTCTGGTCATTCTTGCTGAAATCTCATTTGTTTTCTCTATCTTTGCAGACGGATTGTATAGCCAGATTGCAGTTGTCGCTGTAAGAGGAGCTCTTTCATGACAACCGAGTCGGCAGCCTACGCCGTGCTGAGTGTAGTGAAGTCAACCATGACATATCTATACGAAAGCGGGCTTTGGGTGGGAAAACAATCCAGACATAATGGAAGGCGTTTATCGACGCTGTGTTTAGGACTCTCTGTAAATCTAGCAAGTTCACAGTAATTTTGGTCTTGAACGTGGTCAACGGTAGATGTCCCGGGTGTGATTATTTCAATCCCGTGGAGACCTTGTAAGCATGGATTGTATCCTTTTGGGTGCAGTCTAATGTTTTATATGGTCTCTTTGCGGTAACGAATTTCATATCGGCGTGGGCTCTGACGTTGTCTGTTCAACCAAAATAGGCAATTGCTAGAGCCTCAGAGAGTGGAATGGACAACAGGACGATTCCACGCTTTTTTTCTGTCGCAATTTAACGGATTTCTGTCTAGAAAAAAGTTAGCACCGATATGAAAGTCGATGAATGGACATCAGAAGATGTACACACCTCAGGAGGTGGTGAATTCCCTCCTTGCGCTGGACTTACCTCCAACGCCCTCCCCGAAGCTCAAAGCACTGTTTCCGCTGAGAGTTCACAAACAGGGGTGTCCACCAGAAATGCCCATATAGCAAGTAAGCCTAAAGCGCAAAAAGAGGAAGACTTTCCTCATTGGTATGCCTTACGTACCACATACGGTAGAGAGAAAAAGGCATACGACTACATGATCACCAAAGGCATCACGGCTTTTCATCCTACTACAAATGTAGTAAAACTTATAAAAGGTAAGCGCAAAGTTGTTACCGAGTCACGTTTACCCAACATCTTTTTCGCCTACGGTACCGAAGAACAACTCAAATCTTTCGTTTACGACAACGTAAATCTCCCATTCCTTCGTTTTTACTATCGTCACGTCCACGTTGGGCGCAGAATAGAGAAGATTCCACTAATAGTTCCAGACTATCAGATGGATAGTTTGAAAATAATCTGTGCAGCCGATGCGGACAATACCATCGTATCATTAGGTGAAGTACCTAAGTTTGAGAAAGGACAGTTGGTAAAGGTTATTGATGGTGTATTCAAAGGGGTGGTTGGAAGAGTTGCACGCTGGCAAGGACAACAGAGAGTTGGTGTAGTTGTGGAAGACTTAGTGACAGTTGTAACGGCTTATGTACCAAGTGCGTTTTTGAAAACACTCACAAATGGACAATAATTATGGAACTGACTTTCCACAATAATTATAAAGAAGAAAGCGACAAGGAGATTGTTGAAAAAATAATCACCGTGCCATATAATGAAGAAGCTGCAGCCTATCTTCTCTATAATCGCTACGACCCTCTTCTTTTCAAACTTTATCGAAAAATATTCGATAAGAATCTTTCTTGGTACGATGATTGCCTTGGTGATCTCTTTGATTATCTGAAAGGGAAAAATCAAGATTGGAACAAACTTCGAACTTTTGAGTGGAGATGTAACTTCGGACCTTGGTTAGGCAGAACTGCAAACAATCGTTTCCTGGAAATCAAACCATATCTGATAGGAAAAATTCAGAATTCCATCTCTATAGATGATGATGAAGACAGAACTCCTGTCCAACTTCCAGACAACGGATTTGAGGATTATGAGCAACTACAAAAAAAGATAATGTTGCTTGAAGCTATTGGGATGCTCAAAGATCCAGATCAAAAGTTTGTCATTCTTAAACGTCTCCAAGGTTACAATAGCAAGGAAATTGCTGAATTGTTGACAAAAGCGTGGGAGAAGCATGGTGTCAAAAAGTACGATAACAAAGGAAATCTTGTCGTTCCAACATCAGGTTATGTTGATGTACGTACCCAAAGGGCGAAGGACAGATTGAAAGAAATCATCATCAAAGTATATTAAAACAAACTGAACATGAAAATTTCAAACGAACTATTAGCAGCATACGCTGAAGGAAATGTTTCGACAGAAGAAAGAAATGTTGTGCGTCAGTATCTTGCGGAATATCCACAAGAGTTGGAATCTGTAATGATGATGATGGATGAAGACTATGAATTGGAGGTGGGCGACATAGAAGAATACAACGATTGTTCTTGCAATAACAAACAGCAGACATCATTTCACGACATAGCACTTAGTGCTGCTGCCTTTGCCCCTTCAAACATCAATCCTTCTTTTCAAAAAGCCGCGATGAATACTGAAAGAGGAAATTTTAATCAACGAATGGAAGCGTTGATTGAAGAATTAGGTTTCTGATAATGGATTTCAATACTGTATATACAAAAGTAAAAGATTTTGCCGACCAGTTTGCCAACTCGTCGGCAGGATGTTATGCAGTTGAGAAAACAAATAATCCAAAAGGAGTCCTTACAAAATCTGTAGAAACAAATGCAAAATATACAGTAAAGGAAGATAATTACCTTGGCAACATTATAGAAAACAAGTTGGTCAAGAGTTGTCTGAAAACAATTGCTGATAAATCCTATGCCAGACAAATAGAGGACATTCAAAATACAGCAACGGAACTTTCAAGTTCTTCTTATCCTTCTTTATATCTAATTTACACCTCATGTTGCAGCATATTAGGTATTAAAGAAATCCCTATAGTCTATGTGACAACTAAGTTGAGAGGTATTAATGCACTTAGTGTTGAGATTAAGGGTTGTAAGATGATACTTGTCAGCAGAAGATTTGCATCATCCCTTACGACAGATGAAATGAAATTCATTTTAGGGCATGAACTAGGACATCACCAACAAGGAAATTTGGTCGGACACACTGTAAATGGCCTCCTAAATAGTATGACAGACAAATCTGAAGTTCTTGGTCCTATTGTTTTAGACACGATAGAAGTACCATTGAAACGTTGGTGCCGTCGATCCGAATTTAACGCTGATATAGCAGGATTTTTGTGCTGTCAAGACATAAAAGTCGTCAGAAATCTGTTTCTGAAATTAGGAATGATAGAAGAACGAAATGTTTTCCATCAATATAAGGAGACAGGAGAAGACCATCCTCTTTTGTTTACGAGATATGAGGAATTGTTGAAATACGCAACTACAAAATAATCAATATATGATTAGAAACAAGAAAATACTAACAGGTTTGGATCACACCTCGTATGAGCATCCTTTTGATCAAAAAGCATTGTCGGCTCTTGAATCGACACCAGGCTTGGATCTTGTAGGCAAGTTCATCACCAAAAACATGGTTGAGCGTGTCTATACGGTTCAATACACTGGTAGCCATTTGCGTGTCACAAAGGACAGTTATCCTAAAATCTATGAATATTTGGAATATGCGTGTCAGATACTTGACATCAAGAAGATTCCAGAGCTATACATAGAATGGGGCTATAATATCAATGCTTGTACTGTTGGTGCAGAGAATCCTATCATCGTACTCAATTCTGGTTTGATAGACCTTTGCGACGATGAAGAAATCATGTTTGTCATCGGCCATGAGCTTGGTCACGTGAAAAGTAACCATATGCTCTATCACATGATGGCACAAGTAATCAACATCATCATCAGCATGATACCATTCGGTAGTCTTGCTGCTGCTCCTGTACAATTTGCTCTTTTCTACTGGGATAGAATGTCAGAGTTTACAGCAGACCGTGCAGGATTACTTTGTTGTCAAAACAAAGATGCCGCTATCCGTGCTTTCATGAAGATGGCAGGTATGCCAATCAAGCAATTTGATGACATGAAATATCAAACTTTCATTCAGCAGGCCAAAGACTTCAAGCAATTGGATTTTGATGGTATGAATAAGATTATCAAAACTATTTCAATTGCTGATGATTCACATCCTTGGACTGTAATGAGAGCTGCAGAGTTGTTGAATTGGATTAATAGTGGTGAGTTTAATAAATACCTACCTCTAATGATAGAACAACGAAAATCGCTAAAGAGCGATTTAAATGAAATAATGAAGAAATGGTAATCAATTAATTCTAAAAAAAATGCCGTACTCAAATTCTTTTTCTAGAAGAAATCCTGGCTTCTTGGTTATTATGATTGACCAATCGGGATCCATGTGTGCAACAAGCCAAAACAATGGGCTTGAGTTGGCTGAAAATGCCGCAAACAGTGTTAATAATCTCATTAATGAATTGATTTTGAAACTGAGTACCGTAGATAGTACTGGTGAAGAAATCGTCAAACGCAGTATAAACCTATGTCTTATTGGGTATGGAGGACCAAATGACGAGGCTTACTACATCCTTCAAGACAGTGAGCATCCTGATGGATGTATGTGGATTGATGAGATTGATGCCAAGTACCCTATTGGTAAGGTGAAAATGTCAACAAGAGAAGGTCTTTTTGCACAGGATTGTATAGAAGTCGTAAAACCTGTTGCAGACATGTGTACTCCTATGGGGTGGGCAATGTCTTTGGCTAAGGACAAAGTTGCTAATTGGGTAAATACGCATAATACAGCGGCAGACCCTGTTCCTGTTGTAATCAACATCTCAGATGGATGTCCTACTGATTCTGATGATGATGTTAGGAAGTATGCAAATGAAATTAAATCGATGCACATTCCTGATGGAAATCCAAGAATCTTCAATATTCACATCTCTGAAGCCTCTGTAAGTGATGTAAGATTCCCTTCCAATACAAATGGGTTAGATAGTTGGGCTCATCTTCTTTTTGAAATTTCATCTGAAGTGACATCAGATTTACTTCAGTCTATTCCAGAATTAGTTAATTCACATGTATCTGGAGGTGAAAAAATGATGATGAGTAATGTTTCTGACCCCGTAGCTTTACTTAATTTCCTTAAGATAGGTACACTCCAAAAATTAAGATAACCATAAAATAATAATTATCATGTATAGAAATTCATTTCAAAGAACAAATCCAGGTTTGTTCGTTTTCTTGCTTGACCAATCAGGTTCAATGGAAGACCCAATGCGTGCCTCTAACGGCTTGGCATTAGATGTAAATGCTGCTGATGCCATCAATAGTGTAATTAACGAAATGATTCTAAAGTTAACAACTTTGGATAAAAATGGTGAAGATATTGTAAAAAGAAGTGCCTTTGTTTCTATTATAGGTTACGGAGGCAAGGGGGACGGAACAGGCAACCAATTCGACTATGAGGCAGAAACTATTACTGATGGTTGGATTGACGAATTAGCAGAACTTCCTGAGGCGAAATCTTTACTCGACGGTATAACAGATTTGATTCAAGTCGTAAAACCTGTCCACGGAGGCGGAACTCCTATGGCATCTGCATTTGGTGCCGCTAAGGATTTGATTGAAGCATGGATTCAAACTCATAACACAGCAAACGACCCAGCTCCTGTCATTATAAATATTACTGATGGTGAGCCTACTGACAATATTACAGATTTGAAAAATACAGTAAATGCGATTAAAGCATTAAGCGTACCAGATGGAGCACCGCTAATCTTTAATATTCATCTGACAGCAAAAGATAATGTTACCCCTGTAACATATCCATCAGACATCAATGAATGCTCTGACGATGCATCTAAACTTCTTTTCGAATTGTCATCAGAGGCTCATGTTGATCTCATTTCTACAATTCCAGAACTCCAAGCCAAAGGACTACAAGGCGGAGAAAAGTTGTTCATGTGCAATGTGGGACAACCCGCAGCTCTTATTGAGTTCTTAAAGATAGGAACGCCACAGAATAAGTTATCATAGTTTTATTAACAAATAAAAGTGCGTACAAATTTTGTACGCACTTGATTTAATTTACTCCACATGAAAAATGTAATAAAAGCTTTTATTGCACCTCATATCGATGAAAATTACGCTCTATGTCAGGATCGAATATTTGTAGATTCATCTAAAATGTTCTTTTCTGTTTCTGATGGAGTGAGCTCGAGTTTTGCACAAACTTACTATGCAGAACTTATTTCTTCCTACGAATCTGACAACATTTCTCTGACACCAGATGATGCACTAAGTATATTCTCTTCATGGAAGGATTATATGGAACAACTGAAACAAGCTAACAAATTAGGTAGAGCTTCCAAGCAGAGATTTACAAGAGGTGACAAACCTGCTGCAACATTTGCAAGACTAAAGTTTAAAAAACAAAATGAAAAATTGCTTTGGAGCGTAGCGGTCTTGGGGGATTGTACAATTATTCATTTAAATCCAAATGAGGGAATCGAACCTATTCACGTTATTACATCTGGTGAGAAATTCAAAAATGATAATTTTAGATATAATGGCTCAATTGACGACTATTACAGATTTGGAAGAATGCCTGACCAATTAGATGAGCGTGGAACGATGCTTTGCAATCAAGCCGTATTGGAATCAAATGAAACATTATTAAATGATTGCTTTATTTTAATGACTGATGGTCTTTCTGATTGGGTTTTAAATAATCCTAAGCATACCAATGAACGATTGGCTTTACTATTGAATTTGGAAACCCAAGATGACTTCCTGAAATTACTGCAAAGAGAACGTGATGAAAATCGTGAAATAGAAAATGATGATATGTCTTTTATTAAGATAGCGATAAACAATCTTGATGATTTTGAAATAGACGCTAAGTCTTATATCACAGACATTAATGAATTGATTAAAATAGAGAAATCGAACAAGATTACCAATCATAAAGAAAACGAATCAGACATACAGGGTCAGATATCGCAAGCTAAGGAAGAGGAAAGTTCGAGTGAATTTTCAAAGAAAGATGAAAATATCAATGATAAATTAACTTCTGAGGATACGTCCTCAGAAAAAAAAAACGATATAAGTTAATAGGATTGAGTGTTGCTCTATTTTGTTTTTTATCTATACTTGCTATAATAAGCATGTATAGAATAAATAAACTTGAAAATAGTGTAAAGGAACTCAATCGCAAGGTAGATTCTTGTCTGGTTGCAAAAACTATTGTTTTAAGAATTAAGGACAAGAAGTCGAATAATGTAAATGATAGTATAACAACTAAAAAAAAATAATAATATGCCAACATCAAATCAAATTGATACTGCTATTAAGAATATTCCTCAGTTTTTTAATGTGGAAAAAATTCTTAATGGAGAGTGTATGCTTACAAAAAAAGGTAAGCCATTCTGTCGTCCTGGCGGCCTCTGTCGAGTATATAAGTTCAAATTAGAAGATGGAAGTATTAAAGCACTTAGAATATGGACTGATATAATCTCGGAGGCTAAGGAACGTTCTGTTGCTATTTCTGATTTTATCAAGACACACCCTTCTAGATTCTTTGTGGATTTTGAATGTATCGAGAATGCTATAACCATTGATGGTGTAGATTATCCTATAGTAATGATGGATTGGTGTAACGGAGTTGACATGAAAAGCTACATTTCTAGATGTGTAGAAGATAACGAAATTGATAAGATCAAGAGTCTCACACAAGAGTTCTACGAGTTGTGTCTTGAATTGGAGAATATGGGAATATCCCATGGTGACTTGCATCATGACAATCTTCTTGTCCAAGATGACGGTTCAATAAAGTTAATAGACTACGATTCAATGTATGTTCCTGCTTTAAGTGGTTTTAAGGACGAATGTATGGGATATGAAGGGTATCAACATCCTACAGCACGAGAAAAGAATGAATTTCTCCAACCATATACAGATTACTTTTCTGAATTGATCATTTATCTAACTTTATATATCGTATCTCATCACCCTGAACATTGGGATATCAACAGAGTCTCAGACTTAGATAAGGCTCTTCTATTCAAAATATCAGAGCTTGATCCGCAAACCATAAATCAGTACAAAGATTGGTCTGCTCCAGGTTTACCTATGCTGATAGAATGGTATAAAAAATTCTTAAAAAAAGAAGATCTGAAGGAATTAAAATCCTTGTCGTATATATTGGATGTAGCTGGCATTGTAAGGAAGCCTGTAAATCCCCAGACGACAAACATGCAAACAAAACCTGTTGCAAAGGTTGATGTTTCTAAAACTATTAGTAAGTGGTAAATGTTAGATGAACTCTCTTAATCATACCCAAATAGATACTATTGTAAAGAACAAAGACAAATTTGCAATATCACCTTCCATCAGAGATTGTATACCAGTTTTAACGCGTAAGGGGAAACCTTGGGCAATTTCTGGTGGACAATGTCGGGTGTATAAAGTTATAGATTCCAACGGATGTAATAAGGCGCTTAGACTATGGACGAATGCGTTAGGTGATATAGAGAAACGTTGCCAAGAAATATCATCGTTTATATTTCAACATAAAAAAGAATATTTTCTTAATTTTGAATATATAGAACAAGCATTTGAATTTAACGGAGAAATTTATCCAGCCATTCTTATGGATTGGTGTCCTGCAAAAAGCTTAAAATCATATATCCAAGAGCACTTATATGAGAAAAAAATACTTCGAAAACTTCAAGATAATCTTATGAATATGTTTGATGAACTTCATGATTTGCATATTTCTCATGGAGATTTACATCATGACAACATTCGTGTAGGAGAACATGGTGAATTATATTTGATTGACTATGATTCTGTATATGTACCTACGCTAAAAGGTTATAGAGATGAATGTGAAGGTTACTCTGGATATCAGCATCCCTTTGCAAGGAGTACCAACAAATACTTATCTGAACACATAGATTATTTTTCTGAATTGATAATTATTCTTTCTATCGAAGCTCTTATAGAAAAGCCAGAGATTTGGAACGACTATCAAGTAGAGAACCGTGATCAGGCTTTTTTGTTCATGAAGAATGACTTTCTTTCAATTGAACAAAATCAACTTTATCTTTTATTATGCAATCAGACGGAAAGATTAAATTCTTTATGCAAAATTTTAAAATATTTCTTGTCTAGAAACACGATTCGTGAAATGTGTTCAATAAAGGATGCAGCAAGTAAGTTAGGACTATCATTGTTTAGAATTTTATCAATGTACTGTATTAATTGTGGACAAAAGTTCTTTGCTATTGAAGATTTGTTCTGCATTAATTGTGGATATAAGCGTATTTAATATATATATGTAGTGGACATTATGATTCAGTATTCGAGTACATTTTGCTCATCAAATTATACAGGAAAAGTTGAGCTTCAACTTTCTTCAAACGTTTTAATAATTCTCAACCTCCCTGCTGATATCCATTTTGATGAAATAATGATTATTATGGATGATAGGAAACATGAAGTGCTAAAAGAAATACTTCGAAGAGAAAGGAATAAAAATATTGTATATAAGTTTCCTGATTTATCTGATGGCGATTATTACTTGAATATATACTATAAATCATTAGAGCATAGTGGATATTATGAACCTTTTATTTCCGGGGCATGTATCATCATAAATCGTTTGGGAAATTTGATGAGATTCTGTCCTCCAATAATTGTTGACTTGAATAAGAAGTTTCTATACAACATAAAAACGGATTCTTCTAACTTGCACAAATATACAAAACCGTCTTTTGCGATACAAAGCTATGACTCTAAGTTAATAAAGAAAGCAAAAGAAATAACAAGGTTTTCTCACTCCGATTACCATCGCTTACTTTCAATTCATAATTGGGCTGCCCGTAATTTATTTTACGATTATGATTTGTTAATTGATGACGCTTATAAAAAAAGCAAAATATCTGCAACCGATGTGCTAAAAACAGGAAAAAGTGTATGTCAAGGATATACGGAATTAACTATTGCCATGATGAGATCGTTAAATATTCCTGCTATTGGTATTAGATGTTATGTACTCGGTGATAATTCTGGAGGGTGGAATAATCCAATAAATATGAAAAATGAAACAAATCATATTTTTACAGCTGCATTTGTTAGCAACAGATGGATTTTAATGGATTGTACATGGGATTCCCCAAATAGATTTGAAAACAATCAATTTCAAAAATTAAATACAAATGGGTTGTTTACTAAATATTTTGATCCTACAATAGAGTTTATGTCAGCTTCGCATAGATTTGTAGAGATATTTGTTTAGAATTGATTCAATAGAAAATTATTTAAAAATAGTCATAGAAAAACTCTTAAAAGTAAGCATTAAAATTAGAGTTTAAAATTATTAGCAATATGCCAATAGTTAATAAACAAATAAAATAACTCAACATATAATCACTTACCAAAGTGTCTATACAATAAGGTTATGCCCAAAATTTGAAACTAATACTAAAGCGAATATAATGAGTGATATTATAATATGCCCAAATTGTCAAACAGAAAACCCTGCAAATGCAAAATTTTGCAGGATGTGTAAACATCCGTTATTAACAAGCAAGGATGAATATACTCCTAATTTGTTTCCAGATATAACCTTGCGTCCAGTAGCGATTATACATACTCACTTCGTTAGTCCTTTAGAGAAAGGAGCATTTGTTTTGTTACCCTTGCTTTTGGTTTTCCTATATTTTATCTGTAACGATTTTAAAGGTGAGTTCATAGATGAGTTTGGTAGTGATACCTTTGGAGTTGTTTCAATCGGAGGAATCGTATTTTCCTTCTTGCTTAGCTTATTATGTATAAATGGAATTAAACATTATATTAGATATTTTACGTATAAAAAAAATGCTGATTATATAGAAGAATCGTTTTTCGCACAAAAGCTTAAACGAATAGCAAAGGACAAAAAGTTGGGACTATTTGATCATAGGAATAAGGTCGTTTTGCTGACTCCCGCCTACGATTCTATTTCTAAATTCGATGATTTTTATATACTGATAGAAAAAGGAAACAAGTTTGGCTTATACAGCATTCCTTTGAGAAAAATTATCATTCCCATAGGATTCGATGGAATCGCCTCTATACAGAATGGAGTCATTGAGGTAACAAAGGATTTGCATGGGAGTTATTATGATATTTATGGCAATATATTGAAATAAATGAGCAAAACAACTCAAATATGTCCAAAATGTAATACGGAAAATCCAGTAGAGGCTAACTTCTGTAGATATTGTGGTTATGCAATATATTCAGAGCACAACATATATATAGAAAATCAAAGACTACAGAATGAAAATGATAGATTAAAAAAAGAATTTCGCATTTTTGAAAGTTCTTTAATGAGAGAAAGGCTCAAATTCGAAAATGTGATAGAAAACCAAGAAACGAAAATAAAGAATTTGGAGCATGAATTACACGCTTTGAAGTTCAATGTTCCTATCCGTAAGCCAATTAAGCCTCAAATAATAACAAAAGAAATACATAAATGTCCTGTTAAGACACATGTAAAGTATATTCTTTCTATCCTATTATTTATTATCATAGGAGTCCTTAGTTGTTATTACATCTACAATAAGGAAGAACATTTTAAGGAACAAGTTGCTTTTTATAAGCCTTTTGAAGTCCTTAAAATAAGTATTAAAGACGATTATGATAAAGGTACAAATGTAATATGGTATGATGAAGCAACATTTATAAAACCACATTTAACTGTGGTCGGCTTTAAGGACGGACGTTATAAGATAAAAGCTAAGATTTATCGAAATAGTGTATTTGTGCCAATTCTGCTACATGGTTGGGTTTATGACGCCATGATTCTTAAAAGAAACGATAGTAGTCCTATTGATTGCTCTTTTGAAGGAATATATGATATAAAGAAAGGCGTAATAACCCAGTTCGACATGAAAGAATTTGGTTATGAAGAACGTGGACATTGGGCAGAAGGAGACTATCTAATAGAATTTTGGTATAAAAACATCTGCTTAGGAAAAGAAGAATTTAAGATTTCGAAAAAGTAAAATGAATTCATCTGCATTAAATACAAAACAATGCCCTAAATGCCATACAGACAATCCTGCTCTTGCAAGATTCTGTAGGCATTGTAGATATGAATTCCCCGAAGCTACAATAACTGTGGGATCTTTATCTCCAGAAATCAAAAGTTTCAAGATTAGGGAAGACAAGTATTGGAAAGGGAGTGTAGTACATATAGATTGGAAAGTGGATAATGCCAACATTGTGATGATTAACGATGTTGACGTAACATCTATGTCGGACTTTGAGATTACAGTTGATAGCGCAACTACTTTAACGATATCTGCAGAGAACGATTATGATAAAGCATCAAAATCATTAAGACTATCACCACATTCTCTTCCTTCTATAACTTCTTTCTCATCATCACAACGAAGCATATCGTCCAATCAAGAAATAAAACTGAAATGGAGCATACGCAATTTTGCAAGAGCAGTATTAAGATATGGAAGTGAAGAGATAGATGTAACACATAAAGATTATTTTAAGCATCGGCCAGATAAAGATATAACATATACATTGGTATGTTTCGCAGAAGACGAACGTTTCTACGAAGAACAGTCTATTGATGTTCATGTGATGCTACCTGTCAAGATAAATTTTTTTGAGGCAAATAAGGATTATATCGTCGAATCAGATAAAGTGGTATTGACATGGGATGTGGAAAATGCAGACAGTGTTATATTATATCCATTTGCAAGAGATATTTCAAGTTTAAACAAGTATGAAGTCGCTCCATCAAGGACAACAGAATACAGGCTTGAAGCAAGAAATATGATTTCCAAAGAAGAAGCTGTTGTTGCAGTTGGTGTAAGAACTCTGCCTAAAATTGATGTGGAATTTGCGGATGCGATCTCTAAGATAGAACTTCCATCATGCAATGTTGATTTGTCTTTCATTTCAAGCAGTATGGAAAAATCTAAAATAGATGAGTGGATGACAATAACGCCATTGGAAGACATAAGTCGCCTTAATTTTAAGTATAAAATAAAGGCATTTAGTGCCGCCCTAAGAAAAATGTTCATAAAAAGATGAAAAGGAATAAATCCGCTTTATATCTCTTGCCTACATTTTATCGTCAAATATCTGATGCCATAATAATTATGATTGTCATGGGATGCTTGGTTATATGTATGGACATTGTTGTTTGTATCAAGAGTAATAGTAATCTTCAAGTCCTATGGGCATTTAGTGCAGCTATTTCTTACATAGGTATGTCTTATTGTTTATATAAGTATATTCCGACAATGTTGAAGAAAGGCTGCAAAGACGATTATATAATACTCTCCATTATTGGATATGTATTGTACTTGTATGCGTTATCTCCCATCTGCTTATATATATTTGTAGAACAGCAATGGGGCTTGTTTAGCAAATATGGTTCAGATTGTCTATTCCTTTTTAATGCATATACCAATTGGCTACTTCCCAGTTCCATTGTACTTATGGCGAGTGTTACCTATTGGTTGATAACATTGTTAATACAACAAAGAAGCAAAACATTTTGTAAATTAGAAAAGAAAAAGAAAAGTATATATGAATAATTGTTTTCAGAAACTATTATGGAATATATCGGGAGCAGAACTCCCGATATTGGAAAAGTGCCAGACAGATCACAAGAAATTCTCTGCTATTGGTGCAACCATCTTGATGACAGCATTTATTGCTCTATGTGCAGGAACTTCTGCTGCATGGTATTTTACACAAAAAGGTGATGATAGCTCAGGAATATTCGGCTGGTCCTTGGCATTTGGATTCTTATGGGCAACGCTTATATTCTGTATAGACAGAAGTTTGGTAATAACCCTGAAAAAAGACCCGACAAAAAAACATCAAAAATTTATCATACCTTTAGTATCTCGTGCTCTTTTGGCTATAGTTGTTGCTTTTATGGTTTCTATACCATTGGAGCTTGTGATATTTGAAGACTATATTCTTGCCAATCAAGAGAACTTCGAAGCCAATCAAATAGCAGTTCTTGGACAACAACTGAAAGATAATAGTGGCGAGGATGTGATGAATAAAAGAATCACAGGAGCTGATGCTACTTTGAACAGATTGAGTAACGAATCAAAAAAATTAGGTGGAGATATAGATGCGCTACAAGCAAAGATAAATAATTTGGAAGTACAGAAAGAACGACCTAATAGTTCCGCTTATAACTCAGCAAAGGCAAGGTACAATTCTGCACAAAGAGGTTACAGTAAAGCAAGTGCCAACTATAACACAGAAAACAGAAAAAGATACCCTTCATCTGGCGCATTAAATTCATATCGTTCAAGTATGAACAGTTACAAAGCAACAATGACTGCGGCTAAACGTGATATGAATATAGCGGCACAGGATTGGAGAAATGAGAAACAAGCTGCTATTGATGCACTTATTCCCCAAAGAGATGCCAAAATTGAAGACAAGAAGAAAAAGGATGAGTTTTATGGAACAACGCTTGATAGTAAACTAAAAGATACAGAAAAAGCCCAAAAAGCCGCTGAGGAACGGAAAATAAAAGAAGAAAGCAAACAAGAAAAATTAGCGAATGGAAATCATTTTATTCAAAATTTCCAAATACTTGAATATGCAGTATGGCAAACGGACAAAAATGGGAATCTTACAGATAAGACACAACTAATGTTCTTGTGGCTTGTCAGATTGTTGTTCTTTATCGTAGAAATTCTTCCGACCATTGTGAAAATCGTGTCTCCAATTGGTTCTTATGAGCGAATGGTATATGCCGAAGAGAAGAGTTTGGAGGAATACTTGGAGTCTGACGAATATACAGACAAGATAAGGCATGTTCATGAATTAGCTCTAAGTACACAGGAAGAATTACAACAAGAGCAGCATGATACAGAAATAGAATTAAAGAAGAATATTCTCGAAAAGATAAAACAGGCTCAACTAGAAATAGCAGAGCTTGCTATTGAAAAGTGGAAAGAAACAGAAAAAACAAAATTATCAACATCTTCTGAGTCGGTAACTCCGACTGGAGAAACGGAAGAAACAAAAACAGAAGAAAATGAAGAAGCTTAAAGGATTAAAACTTGAAGACTATCAACACGAATCTGACAAAGCCGCTTTTTTGAGTCTTGAAAAAGTAAAGGCTTTCGACAAAGCTGTTGATTGGGTCATAAAAAATACAATAGAAGAAGTTACAAACGTTCAACAAACAGGTAGTAGTATCTGTGTCAATCAAGATGCTACTCCTAAATTGTTCAACTTGGTAAATGATGTCGCAGCTACGGTAGATGTAAGTAATGTGCCGCAAGTATATACCCGATGGGGATATGACATATACATAACCACAGATGGTGACAAGCATCCTAAGATGATAGTGAATACAGGTACTGTTGATTTGCTGACACCTGATGAGCAACGCTTTATGATTGGGCATGAGTTCGGGCATATCAAGAGCAACCATCTGAAGTATCTACTATTGTGCAGATATTGGTCGCTATATCATTCATATATACCAGGTTCGACGTTGCTGCAAATACCATTGTTCTATTGGTCAAGAATGACAGACTTAACCGCAGACCGAGTAGGATTGCTCGCTTGTCAAGACATTAATGTCGCACTAAGAACGATGATAAAACTCGCAGGAGCACCAGAGTCTTTATATGATAATTTGAACATAGATGCTTTCATTGAACAAGCAGAAAGTTTCAATATTTCAAAGATGGGTGTCATGAACAAAATCGTAGAGAAGATTTCTGTTATGGACAATGCTGCACCATGGATGGTACGTCGAGCCTCAGAATTACTCAAATGGTACAAAAGCGGCGATTATGATGCAATAATAAAGAAATATGGAGTGTAAGACAGACCAAACAAGAGCTTATGTGTGTATGCTTTTGGTAACCAATGCGTGCAATTTGAATTGTGTGTATTGCTACGAAAGCCACAAGTCTAATAAATATATGACTTTGGAGGTTGCTCAAAGAGCCATACAAAATGCTTTTGAAAAGGAAGGATTCGATTATGTTTCCGTACAATTTATGGGAGGAGAGCCACTCCTCGGCTTCCCGTTAATTAAGGAAATAAGTGAGTGGATGTGGGAAAATGAATTCTCTAAGCCATACGAACTATTCGCATCAACCAATGGTACTCTGTTGAACGATGAAATGAAACGGTGGTTCTCTAAGAACAAAGATAGAATCAGCTTAGGGCTTAGTTTTGACGGAGTGCCTATGGCACAAGATTTGAATCGTTCCCAATCCTCACGGCATATTGACTTTAGCTTCTTTCGGGAAACATGGCCAAACATGTATGTCAAGATGACCGTATCGGTAGATACTATTAAATACTTGTATGATAGTGTTGTCTTTTTGGAGGAATCCGGATTCCAAAATATCAAAACAGATTTGGCATATATGAGAGGATGGCAAACCAATCATTTGCGAATCTGGGATGAAGAGCTGAAAAAACTTGTGACATACTACTCTGATGAAGAGCATGATAATCATTGTTCACTGTTAGATACTAAAATCGAAGCCGTTTTTGCTAAAAATGTATCTGTAAAGAGATGTGGGTGTGGAGAAGATATTGTCTGTGTAGATACAGATGGGAAAGAATACCCATGCCAGATGTATGCTCCTCTATCCATGAGCAAACAACTCTTTGATACAGTTAAAGATATAGACTTCAGTGATGGGAAGAACTTCGAAATACCAGAATGCCAACAGTGTATTCTGCATTCATGCTGTCCTGCTTGTAGTGGATGTAATCTAAAATATAATGGTGCAATCAACAAATTGGATACCTTTTATTGTAAGGCGTTCGTCATACAATTTATGAGAACGTTGGATTATAGGTATAAAATCGCCAACAAGATTGCTGATGAAACAATAAGGAATGATACATTACATGATTTGAATGAAATAGCAAATGCAATAACAATATAATAGTATTATTATGAACAAGGTTATCGAAAACATCATTAACTCTATTATCGGGTCAGATTCAACATCTCCCATTAGTGTAAAATTGTCAATACCACAATCACAACTATCATTGCATAATGAATTACAGCATTATGCTGCTTCTTCTGATGGATGTGGCGGTTATACTGGGCATTGTTCATGTCTAAATAATCCATGTATGATTTGTTCGAATGCTCATTAAAAAATCGGTTGTTGATAGAAAGAGGCTGTCATTTCAATCCTTACAGATAGATGGATTATAAAATGAGCAAACATGAAAATGAATTTCTTAAACTCCTCTTACCTCTTTAACAATGCGGACGCTTATATCGATCGTGTTGCACAGAGATTTATCAACGACTTCAAATATAAAGGCTATGAGGTTGATGGTGTTAAATTACCCTCTGGCGAATGGGATATATCGCTGAAGAAAGGCAATCTCTTTCAGGCAGTCCTTGGTATGCAAACAGCCTTGAAGGTGAAAATATCATCAACATCACCACATGCTTTAGTAAAAATGAGTATAGGCTTATTTGGACAGCAGGCAATACCTACTATCCTGACTGTTGCCGTTTGGTGGCCCATTGCCATCTGTCAAGTGGCAGGACTTGTCAAACAATACAAGATGGATCAAGAGGTTTTGACATCCATCGTGCATGGATTCAATGTTGCCGCCGGCCATACAGTAAGCTATACGGTCATAAATTGAGATTATGCTTAAACGCAGACTTAGGAATTACGACATTAATGATATTAAGCACCCTGAAGATTGCGAGATACTTGATGGTTTAAACAAAATACCGTTTTTCAAGGGATTCTTGAATAATACCATTGTGCCTATACGAGAGGCATACAATGAAGTAGAATCATATGGTGATGGTTGGAACATTACTGCCCAAAGTTCACCGCAAATTTATCAATGTCTCAAAGAGGCTTGTGGAATATTGGGAGTCAAAAAAGTACCAAAGTTAACCTCTGAATGGTTCTATGCTCCCACTTCATTTTCGGCAGGCAATGAAAACTTCCGAATAGTTATATCTTCAGGAGCTATTGATTTGTTTGAGAAGGAGGAATTGATATTCTTCCTTGGACATGAGTTGGGACATTATATTTGTGGACACAAGCCATATCAGATGTTGTTGGAGGCTTTGTATATGCCATTCATTGATAATCCATCGGTGAAGATGTGGTCAACCATCGTAAAAGTACCATTGTTAGATTGGTACCGAAAATCTGATTTCACTGCTGATAGAGTCGGATTGTTGTGTTGCCAGAATATTGATATGGCTCTTCGGGTAATGATAAAAAGAGCTGGATTACCAAAGAAATGCTATAATGAAATTAGCATCAAGGCATTTTTGAAGCAAGCTTTTGATTTTGAAAACCATCATGTAGGGAATTTAGACAAAATAGCAAAAGCATTGTCCTTGCGTTCATGTGAATATCCATGGATGGTGCAAAGAGCGGCTTATCTTTATGAGTGGTACAGATCGGGAGAATATCAGAAAATAATCAATAAATACAAGACCATATGATAACATCATTTTATAATGGTAACAGAGGGCAGCTGATGCCTATTCTAAATGCCAACAGAATTACTGAAGATAAAAAGAAAGAAGCTATCAAGGCTATGGGGATGAGTGCATGTCAAGCTAGTTGCATGAGTCGAGGATGCTGCTCTAAATGCCATGGCAGTGGTCATAGATAATGATGGTATGCAAATAACAACATCAAGCAAACATGACTACTATTATCTACCACGAACAAATGAGATAATAGCAGAGCCTAAGGAAGATAACTTTGAGTGGATTTTTAATGAGTTGTCCGCATTCGGTGAATTACCCAATGTGGACAATTTTGTTATAAGCATAACCGAAAATTGCAATCTGCGTTGTACTTACTGCTGCTATTCGGGAAAATACAAAAATAATCGCATTCATGGTACAAAAAGCATGAGTGCTGATGATATTGATGCTATATATGAGTTCATAAAAAGGACAGTAAAAAGTAAGGATTTAAAGATTGCTTTCTATGGAGGAGAGCCACTTACCAATCTGCCCCTATTGAAGTATGCTATAGAAAAAGCCTCTGTGTTCTTCCAAGGCTATAACCTTTCTGTTTCCATATCAACTAATGGAGTTCTGCTTACACCGTGCACAATAGACTGGTTCATTAAAAGAAATGTAAGAATAGATATTTCTATAGATGGTCACAAACAAATTCACGATAGGCAGCGAATCAATGTAACTGGTAATGGTTCTTTTGATTATGTGTATAAGGCTTTATCTTACATAAAACAGCAACATTCGCAATATCTTAAAGAGAATGTATTGCTTCTAATGACCTTGACTTCACTAAGTGATTTGGAAACCATTGCTCGCCATTGGGCAAAAGATGAGATTTTATGTAATCTTGTGCCAACAAAGATTTCAAGTCTTGCTCCAAATTTTAAGGTTGGTGTAACAGAATGTGATTACAAAGAATTAGTAGAGAAATACTTGGAACTTCTGAGCTGTTACGAGCGACATCGAGGTTGGGTTGTCTTGCAAGTGTTTTTCGAACAATGTATTGCTTATTGGATCAATCGACCAATTCTTGATGCAAGTGATAGTATTCCCATGTCTACATGTTTGCCCACATCAAACAAATTGTATGTTGATGCAGATATGAAGATTGGTATTTGTGAAAAGATGGCTGATTGTTATCGAATAGGAAATATTAGTAATGGGATTGATTGGAAAGAGGCAAATTGTATTGTTTCTTCGTACTATAAGAAACGCAAGCACAAATGTCGGAACTGTCCTGCTGTAAGAATGTGTAATCTATGCCTTACTGCTGTTGAATACAACGACAGCCAATGGAATACACTCTGTCATAATGAGAAAGTATTTATGAAGATCGGTTTTCGCATTTTTTGTGAAATGGCAGAGCGTGGTATGATAAATTCAGAATTTCCAACATTAAAAACAAGAAGGTTGAAACTGACAGAAGTAACAGATAAAGATTGCTTGAATCTGACAGAAATTATTAATGATAAAGAAACGAATCTATTTTTGCCAGAACTGATAGGAATATGTGATGCTCCAAAAGGTGTACAAAACATGGTGAATACTTTCAAGAAATATCAAGATCAAGGAGAAGGCTATTTGTGGGGGCTCAGATTGGATAAGGCATTGATTGGTTTCGTAGGTGTCATGGACTTGTCTTATAAGCCTTCTATTTTTTACGCCTTACATCCAAAGGCTCGACATAAAGGGTATATGCAGGAAAGTGTTTTGGCAATAATGAATTATCTATTTCGTAACAATGTGTGCAATCAGTTAAGTACTGAGGTTAAATGTGGCAATACGTCTTCAATAAAATTGTTAGAAAAAGTAGGTTTTGTTAAGCTTGAAAGTAGTAGAGAAATAATTTGGTATGAATCAATATTCAAATAAAAATAATGTTTTCTTTTATGACTTGATAGAACCGACATTTACTTTCCATCTATTAGTTTAGAACAATAACAATAAAATTATGAAACAAGGAATAATAAATTATCAGCAGTTACTGGACAATCTCAGTGTGTATGCAACCAAAATTGGCAGAATTAGCACCCGTCCAGCAGTGTTACTTTATTATGTAATGGTAAGTAGTGACACGCCAAAATCAGATAAGTTGTTAATACTTTCAGCACTATCTTATTTGGTCCTGCCTATAGACTTCATCTCTGCCAAGCGGTTACCGATTATCGGTTGGTTAGACGAGATTGTATCTTTGACTGTAGCATACCAAAAGGTATGTAGATACATCACACCTGAAATCGAGATGAAAGCCGACTCTCTACTCGACAAATGGTTTCCTACAACAGAAATTGCCAACTTAAACTGAACACAATGGTAGTATCAATAAGTTATCGTGAAGTAGAACAATATATTGCTCACCATTTTCAAAGAGAAATAACGTTTAAGTTAGAGGACAGCTCGCAGCTTAATATTACCACGCCATTAAAGGTTCTTGGGTTTACCAAATACATAAGTATCAATGTTGGTGTTGTTAAAATTGAAAATGCAAAAATCTTTCTAACTTATAGCGGAAAGTTAGGAATTGATTTGCTTGTCAACCCGACAATAGCATTCTTTAGAAGACTGTTGCCTGAGAAAGCCAACTTTATTAGAACTGACACAGGCAATGTCATTGAGTTGAATTTGCAGGAAATAGATGAGTTGCAGTCTGTATTTGAAAAGATGGACCTACAGTCCATAACATTTGAAGAGAATAGCTTCCATATAGAAGCTGATTTAAAATCATAAAACAATAACGAAATCGATATGGGATTATTAGATTTTATATTTAAAAGTTCTGAAGAGCGTAAAAAGGAAAAACGAGTCAAAGACGTTTTGAAACGTACAGATAAGTTTATCAAAGAAACAGAAGATCTGCTTGATAAAAAGTATTGAGTATCAAACTTGGGTTAATGGGTTGATTTCAGCATCTGTTTTTCGAAACATCTAACTGAACACCCTATAAGATAGCAATAGAGGTATTGATGAATAATCTGACGTTTCATCAACACCTCTATTTTCGTTAAGCCGGAGGTGTCTGTTCTATCTGGCGGTGCCTCAACTTCGGATGAGATTTCTGCCTGCATCAATGCGCAGGAAAATGAAAAGAAGGATGGTGAATCCCCAAAGCGAGGAACCTCCGTAGCTGAAGAAAGGTAGGGGGATGCCGATGACAGGGGTCAGTCCGAGCACCATGCCGACGTTGATGAACACATGGAAGAGGAAGACACTGGCCACGCAATAGCCATAGACACGTCCGAATTTGAATGGTTGTCGTTCCGCAATCTTCATTAGACGGGTGATGAGGGCGAGGAAAAGCAGAAGGACGGCAGCCGAACCGAGGAATCCCTCCTCTTCGCCGACCGTACAGAAGATGAAGTCGGTGTCCTGCTCGGGAACAAATTTCAGCTTTGTCTGTGTACCGTTGAGGAAACCTTTGCCTTGCAATCCGCCCGATCCGATGGCAATCTCGCTCTGATGAACGTTGTAGCCTGCTCCTGCCAGGTCGTCATCCAGTCCGAGCAGTACGTTGATGCGCACGCGCTGGTGGGGCTGCATCACGTCGTTGAGCACGTAGTCGGCGGAGTAGAAGAAGGCGATGGATCCTAAGGCAAACAACGCAGCGTAGAGGTAGGTGATGAACCGGGTGCGCAGGGCGTTGTAAATCAAGTAGCCGATGAGCAGTGCGGAGAGGATGAGTTGTACCCAAACGATGTCGAAGGGGATAACAAACTCTGAGAAGAGAAAAGCCAACACCGTCACGCCAAGACACAAGCCCAGTAGGCGCAGCGCGTGGGGACGGTCGCCATTGTAGGCATAGACCATTCCGGAGGAGAACAGTTGGACGAGCAGGAGCACGGAAAACTTACCCACCGAGGTGGGCGTGTCGAAAAGCATAGACTGCTCAAACTTGATGCCAATGACGAAGTAGATGATCATTGCCACGCCCGTAAAGAGGAAGCCGCCGGGCATTCCTTCGCGGTAGAGCATCAGGAAGAAGGACAGATAGACGAGCGCCGAACCCGTCTCTCGTTGTCCTACGATGCAGATCATAGGCACGAGGATGATGCCGCAGGCCGCAGCAAAATGCTTGAGGTTGTGGATATCAAATCCATAGGTGCTCATGAGTTTGGATATGGCGAGCGCAGTGGCAAACTTGGCAAACTCGGCAGGCTGCAATCGTAGGCTTCCCAGAACGAGCCACGATCGGGAGCCTTTGATCTCGTGTGGATTGAATATCGTCGCAAAAAGCAAGAGGACAAGTAGTCCGAAGATGACATAGGCAAACGTGTCAAAGTAGCGGTCGTCAAGCATCAGTATGACAAATCCCAAACAGATGCTCGTGCCTATCCAAACGATCTGCATGCCCGAGCGCGTGGAGAGCGAGAAAATTTCGGTGTCGCCGTAAGTATAGCTCGCACCACAGACGCTTACCCATCCGAAGGCGAGCAGGGCAAGGTATATGCCAATCGTCCACCAGTCGAGCGACTGGAGGATACCTTTCTGATTGTCCGACTTTTCCATTCCCATGATAATCTATCTATTCCTTCTTGCTTTCCTTGTCGTTTTCCTTGCGCGACGGCTTATGGTCTTTGTCATCGTCGCGCCGTCGTTCCTCGCTCTGTGGCTTTATCTCGTTCTCCACCCTGATGGCGGGGTCGTTTTGCGGTTGTTCCTTTTTGCTGTCTTGCTGCTTTCTTTCCTTGTCTTCCTCCAGTTTCTTTCTCTGCTTGTCGCGTTCGACCTTCAGCGAGTCTTTGATGGCGTTGATGCGCTTCAGCGAGTCGAGACGCAGTGAGTCGGCACGGCTCATAGGTGATTTGAAGGGGTAGGAAATATGGCGGCTTTGTATCTCGGCTGCCTTCTTCGCGTCCGCCTCCGTCAGTTTGCCGTTGATGTACTGTTCCATCATCAGCGATCCGATGGGCACACCATAGACGGCACCCCAGCCACCGTTTTCCACATAGACGGCAATGGCGATCTTCGGCGTATCGACCGGTGCGAAGCCCATAAACACGGAGTGGTCCTTTCCGCGGTTCTGGGCCGTACCCGTTTTTCCTGCTATCGTATAACCGGGATGCACAGCATGGGCACACGTGCCACGAATACCAGAAGAGACCATGCCCTTGACCACCTCCTCGTAGGCTTGATGGCTGCCCTTTGTTTGGTGGCATTCTAGGTATTTGGGGTCGATGCGTCCTCCCTTGATATGGCGTACCACATGTGGCGTGATATAGTAGCCGCGGTTGGCTATCGTCGCACCCAGGTTGGCAATTTGCAGTGGCGTGGCATTGACCTCTCCCTGTCCGATAGAGATGGAGATGACCGAGAGCGGATTCCAACGGCCAAAGGCGTTGTCATAAAACTGTGCGTTGGGAATCATTCCGCGCCGCTCGCCAGGCAGGTCGATGCCCAGTTTGTAGCCGAAGCCCTGCGAGACCATGTAGTCGCGCCACTCGTTCATCGCGTCGTCGAGAGTCGGATACTTTTTCCTATTGGACAACATATAGTACAATCCCCAGCAGAAGTAGCTATTGCACGACGTGCTGATGGCCGGGATGAGCGAGATAGGAGCCGCGTGGGAGTGGCAACCGACGTGGAGTCCCTTGAAGGAGAATCCGTGGGCGCAGGGATAGCGAGTGGAGTCGCTGACGATACCCTCTGTATAGAAGGTCACGGCCTGTGTCGTCTTGAATGTACTTCCCGGTGGATATTGTCCGCCGATGGCTCTGTTGATGAGCGGTTTGGCAGGGTCGAGCGTCAGTTGTGCCTGATTCTTTCCACGCAGTTTGCCGATCATGGTCCTGGGATCGAAAGTCGGCGATGACACCATCGCCAGTATCTGCCCCGTCTTGGGCTCTATCGCTACGATGGCACCGAGTTTTCCCTCCATCAGACGTTCTCCAAGCTTCTGCAGCTCCGCGTCCAGTCCAAGCTGGATGTCCTTGCCAGGCAGTGGCTTTTGGTCAAATTGTCCGTTCTTGTAGCGTCCTTTGATACGCCCACGGGCATCGCGGAGTAGGATTTGCACGCCCTTACGACCGCGCAGATCCTTCTCATATTGCCGCTCTATGCCTTGCTTGCCGATGTAGTCACCCGGCTGATAGTAGTCGTCCTCCTCAATGTCGCCCTGTGAGACCTCTGCCACATCGCCCAGTAGATGGGCTGCCAGCGGCTCTTTATATTGCCGGATGCTGCGACGCTGGATGTAAAAGCCAGGGAAGCGGAAGATCTTCTCTTGGAATGCGCTGAACTCCTTGTCTGGCAATTGACCCATGAACAACTGTTGGGTGAATCGTGAGTAGCCAGGGTTTTTCGACCGATCCTTGATTTCTGCCATACGTTTCTTGAAAAACTCCTTTGTGATGCCCAGGGCATTGCAGAAGTCCATGGTGTCCAGTCGGCCTGCCTCCTCATTCATGACCACCATGATGTCGTAGGCCGGTTGGTTGTAGACCAGTAGTTTGCCGTTTCGGTCAGTGATGGTGCCGCGCGAGGGAAACTCTATCTTCTTCAGAAACGCGTTGGAGTCGGCGCTCTTGCGGTAGTCGTCGCTGGCTATCTGCAGCGAGAACAACCGGATAATATAGACTACAATGATGAGCGAGGCGATGGCGCTAAGCACATAGCGCCTCTTCTCCAAGTCAAAATTCTTCATTAGCGGCCCCTCACGTTATCAATGACAAAAACAAGGAGGAATGTCAGTAGCGTGCTTCCACCCACATTCAGTAACCACTGGATGGGATCGAAGAAGCTAAACTGCTCCAACGAGAAAAAGACGACGCAGAAAAGCAGGATGCTGAAGAAGCTATACCATGTGTATTTGCTCACGCCCAAAGTGGCAATGGATGGCTTCAGGTCTTCGGCCGCTTCGCGGGGAATGAACGAGGCCAGCAGATAGGGCTGCACGAAGGAGAGCAGGGTGAGCGAGGCGGCCGTGACGCCCGGCGTATTGGAAAACGTGTCGAGCAGCAATCCCATGCAGAATCCCCACAACAACAGTCCCCAGCGTGGATAGTGGCGACGGATGCTGATGATGAAATAGACATAGAGTAGCGGTGTGGCACAACTGAAGAGGTGGATATGGTTGAGCACCAGCACTTGTGCGAGGCACAGGATGACGAAGAGCGCGCCTCTTCGAAGCAAGTCAACATTCATCTTTTCTTCTTTCTCCTTATTATATATTATTGCCCTAAAGCATGGAAACACGTTTGCAGCCTTGATTGCAGAACCGGCCAAGTCTGCTGAAACGCCGGTAGATGTTCTCGGCAAAAGATAGTATGCCGTACGTTTAGTTCTCCGATGGCGACTTGATGGAGTCTTTGGCAGCCTCCATGATCTGTTTCCGCTCGGCGAGTTGTGGAGCGTCGATGACGCAGACGTCTCGTAGATTGGCAAAGTCGGTGGACAATACGACCTGGACGCGGTAGGAAAGTCCGTCCTCAGAGTTGAACACCTTCTTCACCTTGCCGACCAACAAGCCTTCGGGGAACACGGCCGAATAGCCGCTTGTCACTACCCGGTCGCCAATCTTGAAGCGGGCGTGGCGGGGCACATCGTCCAGATAGGCGATGTTGGGCGCGTCGCCCGACCAGTGGAGATATCCGAAGTAGTCGCGACCATCAATGGAGCAACTGATATTCGACTTGTTGTTGAGCACAGGTATCACTACGGAGTAGTGGGTATTGACCAGATAGACGATGCCTACGACACCGTTGCCACAAGCCACACCCATGTCTTTCTTCACACCGTCAGCACTTCCCCGGTCGATGGTCATCAAGTTTTCTGGGCGATCCAGCGAGTTCGCCACCACCTTGGCTTGAATCAAATGGTACTTGTTGAGCAGTCTGAACTGCCCTCGCTTCAGGTAAGTGGAGTCCTTGGTCTGGTCATATAGCTGGTTGGAGAGCGCTTTCAATTGCTGCTCCAATTCCAGATTGCGCTTCGTCAGCAACTCGTTGTTCTCGCGTAGGCTGAAGAACGACAGGAGCTTGGCCTCCTGCTCATAGACGATACCTGCGACATAGTTGGCCGACGTGAACCACACGCTGGCCTGATAGCTGTTGAAACGAAACAACAAAACTCCACTGATAATCTCCAGGATGATGAAGAGAAACCAGTGGACATTGCGCGACAAAAACTCCGTAAGATTGTGCATCGGCGCTTTTTACATGAGAAATATTGAATAGTCTGAGGTCAGACCATCCAATACTTCTTCGTTTTGTGATATAAATCCAATCGCCTCTTATCTCATCAAGAATGAGAAGCGGTCAACGTTCTTCAGAGCGATACCCGCACCCGTGGCTACGCTATGGAGCGGATCCTCGGCGATGTGGAAGGGAATGTTGATCTTGTCGGTGAGTCGCTTGTCGAGACCACGAAGCAGCGCTCCGCCACCAGTGAGCCAGATGCCGTTCTTCACGATGTCTGCATAGAGTTCGGGCGGCGTGTTCTCCAAGGCAGAGAGCACGGCATTCTCGATCTTTGCCACCGTCTTGTCGAGGCAGTGGGCTATCTCCTGATAGCAAACCGGCACCTCCATAGGCAACGCTGTGATGCGGTTTGGACCATGGATGACATAGTCCTCAGGTGCATCCTCGCCCAGGTCTGTCAGTGCGGAGCCGACATGCACTTTGATGCGCTCTGCCATACGCTCGCTGACCTTGACGTTATGCTGCCGGCTCATATACTCCTGAATGTCTGCCGTGAGGTCGTCGCCAGCCACGCGGATGGAGTTGTTGCTCACAATGCCACCCAGCGAGATGACAGCAATCTCCGTGCTTCCGCCACCAATATCGACGATCATGTTGCCCTCAGGAGCCTCCACGTCAATACCAATGCCCAGTGCAGCAGCCATGGGTTCGAATATCAGATAGACGTCGCGTCCGTCGGCATGCTCTGCAGAGTCGCGAACCGCGCGGAGCTCCACCTCGGTGCTGCCCGAAGGCACACCAATCACCATGCGCAGCGACGGCGAGAAGATACGGCTGCCCGTGTGGACCATCTTGATAAGGCCACGGATCATCTGCTCGCAAGCCGTGAAGTCGGCGATCACGCCATCGCGGAGCGGGCGGATCGTGCGGATGTTGGCGTGCTCCTTCTCGTACATCATCTTCGCCTCGCCACCGACGGCAATCATCTTGCCGCTCCGTCGGTCCAGGGCCACAACGGAAGGCTCGTCCACCACGATCTTATCATCGCTGATAATGATGGTGTTGGCCGTTCCCAGGTCCATTGCTATCTCTTGGATAAATGAAAAGAGTTTCATTCCTTCTTTCTTCTTGACTTTTTGTTGTTATTGTGTAATGTGCCCGGCAAAAAGCATTATTTGGCAAACCACTCGTGGATGGCCGTGTCGTAATGGCTGCTTACGGCAAATGCTCTTTCGGCAAACTTCTTGCGCTCTTCCAGCTCTGTCTGTGCACCCTTGGCTGCCAGGATGTCGCCCAGCATGGCGTATTCGCCCTTGCTCGGCACGATGACCACGTCCTTGAAGTTCTTGGCTCCGGCGCGGATGAGCGAGATGCCACCGATGTCGATCTTCTCAATGATCTCCTCTGCGCTTGCCCCACTTGCCACGGTCTGCTCAAACGGATAGAGATCGACGATCACCAAGTCGATGGGCACGATGTCATACTGCTTCATCTGCTCGCGGTCCCCCTCGTTGTCGCGGCGTGCGAGAATGCCTCCGAACACCTTCGGGTGCAAAGTCTTGACTCGTCCGCCAAGGATGGAAGGATAGGAGGTCACGTCCTCCACCTTCTGACACTCGTAGCCCAGCGACTCAATGAACTTCTGGGTACCGCCAGTGCTAAGGAATTTCACACCATTTTCGTTCAGTTTCTTCAGGAGATCCTCAAGGCCATCTTTGTGGAAGACCGAGATCAGCGCAGTCTTGATTTGCTTTGTGCCTGCCATTTGTCTTGCTTTTTATAATAATAAGTGTGCAAATTTACAAAATCTTCGGCAACTACAGGGACGGTGAGTCCTAAAAATATTAAAACGAAGCCATTTTATTGCCTTTGGTCAACGGTAGCGGGAACTAAAGCCGTACCTTTGCATTATGAACTTTACTAACACGCTGCTCACATGGTATGCTTCCCATGGTCGCTCCTTGCCCTGGCGCGAGGCGGGAACGCCCTATGCCGTCTGGCTCAGCGAGATCATCTTGCAGCAGACGCGGGTGGTGCAGGGAGAAGCCTATTGGCGCCGCTTTTTGGAGAAATGGCCCACGGTAGATCTGCTTGCTGCTGCCTCCGAGGACGAGGTGCTGCGGATGTGGCAGGGACTCGGCTACTATTCGAGGGCACGCAATCTCCATGCCGCTGCACGGCAGATAGCCGCCTTGGGACATTTTCCAGACACCTATGAGGCCATCCGTGGTCTGAAAGGGGTTGGCGACTACACTGCTGCCGCTATCGCCTCCTTTGCCTTTGGCCTTCCTTACGCTGCCGTCGATGGTAACGCTTACCGTGTGATGAGTCGTTACTTTGGCATCGACACCCCTATCAATGACGCCAAAGGCAAGCGGACTTTTGCCGAACTGGCGCAGTCGCTGCTTCCCAAAGGCCGGGCTGCGGACTTCAACCAGGCGATGATGGACTTTGGCGCTACGCAGTGTGTGCCGCAGTCGCCTTGTTGCGAGGTGTGCCCGATGGCTGAAACCTGTGAAGCGTTGCGAACAGGGCGTGTGGGGGAATTGCCCGTCAAACGAAAGACCGTGAGCGTCAAAGAGCGCAAGCTGATCTATCTGTATCTTCGTTGCGACGGACGGACGGCTATCCATCAGCGAGGGGCTGGTGACATCTGGCAGGGTCTGTGGGAGCCAGTGCTCCTGGATGCTTCGCAGGTGCGACCCGTCTATGAACTTCGGGCGCAGCGCGTGAAGCATGTTCTCACCCATCGTGTGCTCTATGCTGACCTCTATTTCTATCACCCCGCCGTTCCTCCAGTGCTTCCCGAAGGCTATCGCTGGGTGGATGAGGCCGATTTGGATCAGTATGCGTTGCCGCGGTTGGTAGAAAAGTTGATAGCCATGCTTTGACCAGCATGGCTATCAGCCGATATGTTAGGGCCTTTTGGGAGTGGCGTCCTTCTGTCGTTATCCCTCTGCTTCAAGCTCTTTGACAAACTCGTTTCGGAAGATGCGGAAGAGTTTCACGATCTCTTCGCGAGCGGACTCTTCCAGTTCCCAAATGTTGATCTCGCCAGAGCGGTGCTTGGCGATATGGCGCACGCAGCGCGCTATCTTCCGCTTGTTGTTGCGTGCCTGAAGCTGATCGACCTCGATTCGTCCTCCGTTCTTGTAAGAGAGGGCGGAGAGCCGGCGCATGAATGCGCAGAAATTGTCATATACCAATGCCAGCCGCATCATCTCCTGTGGGTCGCCAGCCACCTTGTCAACCTCCAGTAGTGGGCCGATGTGGTCGAAGTCCCATTCTTTCTCATCCATCCAGAACCATTGGAAGCAGAGGCGCTCTTCCATGCCGAGCAATTCGTGCTCCAATCTTTCGCGCCCGTTGTCCTCCGTTTGTCGATAGGCGTGGAAAGCATGGGCTACGAGGGCAGAGGGAGTGCATTCGGGCAGGTCTTCCTCCGCAGTCAACTGACTCTTGACAGCGATGTGCCATCGGTGCTCCTTGTACTTCACGAGGGCTTCGTCGCCTTGCATCATCAGTTCCGTGAGTGATCCCTTGGCGGGTATTGTGCCTACGACGGCCAGTCCGTTCTTGTGGTCGCGCAGTGTCAGCGTGTCGTCCTCCTGCCAGATGCAGAGCAGGATGTGCAGGCCGCCGTTGATGGCAATGGTGAAGCGGTCGTCGTTGGGGGTGCCGACAAACTGATACTGATACTCTTTCGCCGTGGCGGGATCGACGACCAGTTCGCCCTGGTGAGGACGTTCGTCGGCATCGAGTAGCTGGAAACCCTTGACGGGAATGCGAAGGTGGAGCACGAAGGGCGTGCCGTCGTAGGGTGTCAATTTCAGGGAGACCGTCTTGCCACCCTCAAACAAGCTCTTGCGGAAACGCAAACCATCCCTCGTCTCTTCGCCCTGTGCCGACGTGACGTCGCCTTCGATCCAGTGGAAACTGAACGTCACGCTCTCCTCGTCCTCCTCTTCTAGGTGGACGAAGTCTTCGGGGGCTACGCCAAGATAGAGGGTGGGAAAGGGACGGATGTTGTCGTCGTCCAGCAGGGTCACGTCAATGGGGCCCAGCATCGGGTCATCCTCCCACTCGTCTGTGCCACGTTGTGAGAAGACGGCGAAGGTGAGGCGCGAAGCCTCTCGTGTGCCGTCGGGACGGCAAAGCCAAAAGGCCGTCTCCTTGGGTACGAAGATGGGTTCTACGATATAGGAAGAGTAGCAGGAGTTGCCCAACTCCAGCTCTGTCCATGGTGTTTTCATACCGTTGTTGTCCTGTTCAATCATGTTTGTAAAACTGATTAGCCGTTTTTGTTTTTGTGCGAAAAGGAGTGCAAAGGTACAAAAAAATCCTTGTATAAAGGTCTGGTTGAGGAAAATATTCCCTTTTTGTTCGTGAAGAATCGTATTGCCAAGTAGTCTTGACGATACGGTTTGTCAAGGAATGAGTTATCCGCCGGTGTTTCCTCCAAACAATCCGCGGAAAAACTTGACCCAGTGGTTTTCCTCTGTGCCCTTGGCTTTTGCTTTGCGCGTAGCGGGTTGGGAGGGAGTGGTTTTTGCCCCATTGGCTGCTTTCTTTGCCTTCTGAGGAGTGATGGAGGGTTTTACTTTCCTTTGTACCTGCCGTGGCTGGTCGTCCGCTTTCCGCCATTGGGGGATGAACTCATACCCCACGCCCACCATGCCATACTCTATCGGTTGTAGCTTCAGGGTTTCTTCTTTCTCCTTATTATAATAGGGAAGGGGAAGATCCTCATCCACCACTTCCAGTTTCATATAGGCCACTCCGGCAGACAGAAAGCCCAGTTCTCGTGCTGCGGCATAGGAGAGGTCGATCACCCTGCCCCGTACATAGGGACCACGGTCGGTCACGCGGACGACGACCTGGTTGCCGTTTTTCGGATTGGTCACGAGGATTCGTGTGCCAAACGGGAGTGTGCGGTGTGCGCAGGTCATGCTATCGGGATGGTAATATTCGCCGTTGCTCATTCGTCTTCCATACAGTTTGCCACTGTAATATGTAGCCTTTCCGTCTTTTATTTTTTGTGCAAAGATGTTTGGTGCGCAAAATGTCAGCAGAAAAGATATTATGATGACAAAATGCGCATTGTGCCTGTATTTCTGTTTCATGGTGCAAAGTTACGTACTTTCTATGGAAACACCATGCTTTTCAACACTCTTTAAGAATGTAAATAATGTTTGCCAGTTTGATTATTTTTGCACCTTTTGAGCGAAAAAAAATAGCTGAAAATTTGGCATTGTCGCCAGTTTGTTCTATATTTGCATTGCTTTTTGTCGATTCGATATTTTAGTATCGATCCGGTTATTATTAAACTCAAGATTTGTAATTGTATGACTCAGGACGTATTGTACCATTTTGTGAAGCAGCTCAATAGTGAGCTTATTGGCCCTATCCTTGTCTTTGTACTACTCGGAGCGGGTGTTTTCTTCACGTTTCGCCTCAAATTTATCCCTCGCTACTATCTTCGTGCGCTACGCGACATCTTCAAAAGTTCCAAAGGAGGCGAGAAGGCGACCGTCCATTCGGGGATGAGCCCTCTTCAGGCACTTTCCACCTCTATTGCTTCGCAGGTCGGAACGGGCAATATCGTCGGTGTGGCGATGGCTCTTCTCGTTGGTGGACCAGGTGCGTTGTTTTGGATGTGGGTGAGCGCCATTTTCGGAATGTCCACCAATTTTGCCGAAGCGATACTCGGGCAGCTTTATAAGACACGTACTGCCGACGGACACATCGTAGGAGGTCCTGCCTTTTATATCCATGAGGGCCTCCACTCCAAATGGCTTGGTCGCCTCTTTTCATTCTGTTTCATCATGGCGCTGGGTATGATTGGTGTTATGGTGCAAGCCAATAGCATCAGTTCTGCATTGGTCTCAATCATTTCTGGCGGCATCAATCCGCTTTATGTGGGCATTCCGTTGGCCATATTTGTGGGCTTGATGATTTGTGGGGGTATCACCCGTATCGCCTCCTTCGCCGAGAAGGTTGTTCCTTTGATGGCGGGCATTTTCATTCTTGGTACTCTGGTGTTCATAGCCTTACACATCGGACGATTAGTCCCTGTCATTCGAGACATTTTCACGAGTGCTTTTAGCATCCACGCGGGGGTAGGTGGAGCTGCTGGTGCAGCGATGATGAATGCCATGCGCTATGGAGTGAGCCGTGGACTCTTTAGCAACGAGGCAGGTTTGGGCACTACTCCACACGCCCACGCCATTGCCAAGGTGGATCATCCCTACCAGCAGGGCATGACGGCCATCATCGGCATCAGCGTCGATCTTGTGGTCTGTACCCTCACAGGATTGGTGCTTTTGGTTTCGGGGGTGATTCAGCCCGACACGTCGTTGGTGGGTATTCAGCTCATGCAGGCGGCTTTCTACAATGCATTTGGCACTGTGGGCAATTGGTTTGTAGCTGTCTCGCTCTTCTTCTTTGCCCTGAGTACCATTGTTGGCTGGTATTTTTTTGCTGCACAGAATGTGCGTTATCTTTTCGGCGAGAAACCGATCACAGCCTATCGTATCTTAGTGATGATACTCGTGGTGGTAGCCTCCATAGTCGAAGTGCCCCTCATCTGGGAGTTGGCTGACACTTTCAACTTTTTTATTGTCATACCCAACGTTGTGGCACTGGTCTATCTGAACAAGAAAGTTTTAGTAGAGCGCAATAGGATGGCGCAGGATTATCAGAGAGAAAAGTCGGGTTCTGTGTGATAAAATAGTGCACAGAATTGACAGATAGAAAACGACTGTATTATAGCGCAATGCCCCGACTCCATGAGCCGGGGCATTGTAGTAGGAATTCGCCTAGTGTTTAGCCGTGAGGGGAGGTTAGCGTGCGTCGAAGAGCAGCATACTGGTTTGGGCGAGCAAGGCTATCGGCACGTTGGTTTCTACCGTTAAGGTTTCGCCGGCCTTCTTGGGCATGGTCATCAGTGCGAAAGGAGCGATGGGCTTTTGGTCCTTATCGACCAAGATCATTCTGAAACTGTTGCCCAAAGGCTTCGTGGGGGTCAATGTCACCTTGATTTTTACCTTTGAACGATGGCTAAAATCTACAATTTCGGCCTTCGTCTTGGTGTTGTCAAATGATTGGGTGTCAGAAGCCACTTTCAGCGACTTGCCGATAAGCTTCTTTTCCTCTTCTTGAGAGACCTGATCGTAGTGTTGGTCCATCTTGGAGAAGGCGGAGTCGATGTCAGTTCGGAAGCCCTTGAAAAGCTCCCACTTTTCCTCGTCGCTCTTGTCCTTCACTTTTTCTTCCATCTCTTTGTAAGTGTCGGAGATCTTGTCGTCGATGGCTTTCCTGGCAAACTGTCTGCAATTGTCGATGTAGAGCAACTTGCCAACCATCTCGTTGTCCACTTTCTCCACGCTGTCCTCAGCCATAGCGATAGCATCTTGGGCCCATTTGTCGGGGTTGTTGTCGTTGCCCTGGCTGCAAGAGGCCAGCAAACCAAAGGACATTACTGCCAAGAAGGCGAGAACGTTTGTCTTTCCAAATTATTTCATCATAGCTATTTTATTGATTAGTTATTGGTGATTTTTGCTTCGTTGCCGTTCATGTTTTGCAAATGTAGTCAAAAAAAATACAGATAGACAACAAAAAAGGGTAGAAATCTCTTTTTTCGTGTTTTAGGCGTATAATAAATGTGCCGCCAGAATCCTAATTGGGATCTGGCGGCACGGTAAAGCTATACAATATTAATTGAAAAGTCTTGTTCAAACTCTCCCCTTGCGGTGGTAGTTCGATCTACTTCTTTCGTTTGGGCATGAATCCTGTGGTGTTGGCGACATAGACGCCCATGAGAATCAAGGCGCAGCCGACGTATGCCATTACCGTCATGGGCTCGCTTAGGAACATTGCTGCGATGACCACCGTGAAGAGCGGGCTGAGGTAGTTGTAGTTGGAGGCAGTGATGGCACCGAGCCTGTCAACGATGACGCTGTAGAGGAAGAAGCAGCAGCACGACGCGATGAGGCCAAGGAAGAGCAAGTTGCCCAGCACCTCTATGTGTAGCAGGTTGCCCAAAGGGAATTTCCAAGGCCAGAAATAGAACAAGGGGAATGCGGTCAAGAGACCGTAGCCGAAGACCTTGCGCGTGATAGTGGCTGCGTCGTATTTCGCAGAAAGGGGCTTCAAGAGGAAGGAATAGAGACCGAAAGAGGCGGATGAAAGCACCGCTATGAGGTCTCCCGCAGGATTGAAGTGCAACTCGCCCTGACCATTGAATATGACAATGGCTACACCGGCAACTGCCGTGAGTGTGCCTATGGCAAAGTTGGAGGTCATCCGCGTGCCTTTTATGAAGAGGATGCTGAAGAGCATCGTGAAGATGGGCGATGCGCTCACGATGAAGCTGACGTTGTTGACGTTGGTCATGGAGATGGCCACATTCTCGCTGACGAAATAGAGCGAGGCACCTGTGATACCCAGCACCACCATCATCAGCTCGTCACGCCATGTGTCGGCCTTGATGCGCTTGTGGGCTATCAGCAGCATGGCTACATAAGCGAGGATGTAGCGAGCGTAAAAAATCTCCAAAGCCGACATGCCGGCGTGGACAAGCACCTTTGTATTGACGAGAGTACCTCCCCAAATCGCTACCACGAAGAGTGCCAGCAGGTGAAATGTGAGAGTTTTGTTACTTTTCATTTATATTGGTTTAGTTATGGATTTTGCTTTATTATGTGCCAAAAGCGATTGCAAAGGTAGTGTATTTTGGGCAAACTACAAATGAAAAACAAATAAATTTTCTAATAAAATACGCTTTTAGAACCAAAAGAGGGTGTCAAGCCTCGTGTTGTCGGGGGACTTGACACCCTTTTTGAGTTTCAACGAGAAACTGTTGTTGATTCAAAATGAGACGGTTAGGTGTCCCGTCTGGCTATTTCTCTCCTGTTAGTTGGGCGATAGTGGCGCGTACCCGCTCCTCCGTCGTGTAAAGCAAGGTGTCTTCGTCGGAGTTGGGGTCTCCCATGAAGACCTCGGGATTGCTGTATTCCATTTTGCTTTTCATCGGCTCGCGGGCAGAGAAGTGATATTCCTTGATGTCCGTCTGTTCGTAGAGGCTGCGTATATTCTGCTCGTTCACGCCACAACCCGCCAAGAGGATGATGCGCCCAGCGGCTTGCTGGTGGAGCTTTTGCAGTAGGGGAGCGCCTTCGATGGCCTTTGGTTGCTGGCCGGAGGTGAGGATGCGGTCGAAGCCTAAGTCGATCAGTTGCTCCAAAGCCTCGAAGGGATCACGGCAGCGGTCGAAGGCCCGATGGAAGGTCAGGGACATCCCCTTTGCTTTCTCGACCAGACGGCGGTTGGCCTCCATGTCGATAGTCCCGTCTTCGTGCAAGCATCCGATCACTACGCCGTCGGCTCCCAGTTGGCGCGCCACCTCTATGTCGGCCTCCATGCGCTCCAGTTCCAATGGTGTGTAGAGAAAGTCGCCACCGCGCGGACGGATGATGACGTGCAGGCGTGTCGTCGTCAGCACCCGACGTGCCACCATGATCTCGCCATACGACGGCGTTGTGCCACCTTCGGGTATTCCCGCGCACAGTTCCACACGGTCCGCGCCTCCAGCCTGGGCAGCCAGACAACTCTCTACGCCATTGGCGCAAACCTCAAACCGAAATAAATTTCTCTCCATGTCTTTGTATTGTTTTTCGTGCAAAAGTACGGCGATTTCGCCCTTTCTCCAAATAAAAGTCGTATTTTTGCATCCTCAAAGCGGATGACCGCTGCCAAAACTTCGAATTCAAACAAAACAAAGATAGAATGGGAAAGATTATTTTGACGGGCGACCGCCCCACTGGCAAGCTCCATTTGGGACACTATGTCGGTAGTTTGCGTCGTCGCGTGGAACTTCAGAATGCGGGCGACTATGACCGTATGTTCGTCTTCATGGCCGACGTGCAGGCTTTGACAGACAATGCCGACAACCCAGAGAAGATTCGTCAGAACATCATCGAGGTCGCACTGGACTACCTCTCTGCTGGTCTCGATCCGGAGAAGTGTACGCTCTATATCCAGAGCTGCATCCCCGAACTGGCGGAGCTGACTACCTATCTGATGAATCTTATCAGCGTCTCGCGCGTGCAGCGCAACCCGACGGTGAAGACTGAGATCAAGATGCGCAATTTCGAGGCCAATATTCCCCTTGGCTTCTTCTGCTACCCCGTGTCGCAAGCTGCCGATATCGTGGCTTTCAAGACCACTGTCGTGCCTGCCGGCGAGGACCAGGAGCCGATGCTTGAGGTGACACGCGAGTTGGTCCGTCGCTTCAACCAGATCTATGCCCCCGTCTTTCCCGAGCCAGAGATCATGTTGCCCGAGAACCAGACTGCACGCCGTCTGCCTGGCACGGATGGCAAGGAGAAGATGAGCAAGAGCCTTGGCAACTGCATCTATCTCTCCGACGACAAGGATACGGTGTGGAAGAAGGTGAAGACCATGTACACCGACCCGACCCACTTGAATGTCAGCGATCCAGGCCATGTGGAGGGAAATGCCGTCTTTACCTATCTCGATGCTTTCTCCACCGACGATGACTTCGCAGAATTCTGGCCCGAGTTCAGCTGTCTCGACGAATTGAAGGCAGCCTATACGGCAGGTGGAATTGGCGACATGAAGTGTAAGAAGATGCTCAACAAGGTGCTGGAGCGCATGCTGGAGCCGATCCGCAAGCGCCGTCATGAGTTTGAGCAGGACATTCCGGAGATCTATAACATCCTTCACAAGGGATCTGATGCTGCCCGCGAGGTGGCTGCCAAGACGATGGATGAGGTGCGCGAGGCCATGCGCATCAACTATTTTGATGACGCCGCACTCATTCAGGAGCAGGCCGAGCGCTTCGCTCAGAAATAGTATAGCGTACACCGATATCAACTACAAGGCGTTGCTCGCGCGTTCCTTATATATTGAATAGGATGCGCGGGCAACGCCTTGCTTTAGTTAATGTCTCTTCCTTTCTGGGGGAAGCGTATGTTGTAGGGATGGTCTTGTCAGAAATGCTCGCCGATTCTGCGCAGCGCCTCTTCGAGGAGAGGTCGGGGGCAGGCAAGGTTGATGCGAAGGTAGCCCTCGCCCGAAATGCTGCCATAGAGCGTGCCACTATTGACCTTGACGTGCGCCCGCTCCATGATCTCCTGTGCCAGGGACTCTGCGCTCAAGCCTGTTTGGCTGATATCTACCCATGCGAGATAAGTGCCCTCGCTGTGCATCACCTGCCATTTTGGCAAGTGCTCACGGCAGAACGACCGCAGCACTTCGAAGTTGTCGTGGATGTAGAGGTTCAACGCGTCGATCCAGTCTTCGCTTTCGTTGTAGGCGGCCTGAATGGCCACGGGCGCAAAAGGATTGACGTCGCAAATCTCAAAGATGTTGACGACCCGCTCTATGCGCCTCCGCCACTCCTCGTTCTTTGTGACGATATGAGCCATTTGCAGTCCTGCGATGTTGAAGCTCTTCGACGGCGAGGTCAGGGTGATGCTGTTGTCGAGACATGCTTCGCTCACGCTGGCAAACGGCGTGTAGGAGTAGCCGGGCATGACCAGTTCGTTGTGTATCTCGTCGCTCACTACGACGACGTGGTGGCGTAGGCAGATCTCGTTCATCCGCTCCAGTTCCTCGCGCGTCCACACCCTGCCCGTCGGATTCTGTGGGTTGCAGAGCAGGAAGACGGTGGTCTTTTCGTCGGCACACTTGCGCTCGAAGTCGTCGAAGTCCATCTTGAAACGGTCGCCCTCGCGCAGAAGGCGGGTCTCCAGGATCTCGCATCCCTGATTGCGTATGCTGGAGAAGAAGCAGTTGTAGGCCGGCGTCTGGACGAGCACTTTCTCGCCGGGAAGCGTCAAAGCCTTGATGGTGGCCGATGCGGCAGGCACCACGCCCGTCGTGTAAAGGATCCAGTCGCGCTCGATCGTCCATCCGTGGCGACGTTTGAACCACTGGATGACCGACTCGTAGTAGCTGTCTGGTACGAGCGTATAACCGAAGACAGGGTGTGCGGCCCGATCCTTGATGGCCTTTTGAATGGCAGGAGCGACGGCAAAGTCCATGTCTGCCACCCACATCGGTATCACGTCGTCCGCAGGCATTGCGTCCCATTTGACGCAGCCTGTGCCGCGCCGTTTCACGGGTTGGTCGAAGAAGGTGTGGTCTATCATCGGTTGGATTCGAAAGTTAATGAGTTGCCGTCGTCCGAAGTGCTGGCGACGTGTCCTTTGGCAAACTGATCCATCGTCAAGCGACCAATGTTGTCGGCCTGGATTCTGCCGCTGATGGGATTCTTCACCTCCGTGATCGTTCCCTTGATGCGTGCCTCCACATTCGTGCAGTCTTCGAAAGTGCGGTCGCAGGCAGCATCGAAGGTGCAGTCTTCCAGTACGATGCCATCGCTATAGCACAGAGGTTGCTCGCCGCTGATATGGCAGCGCACGAGTCGGATGTTCTTGCTGTGCCAGGCGAGATACTCGCCATGGAGCTCGGAGTCGTAGATGACGACGTTGTCGCACTCCCAAAAACTGTCCTTGGTAGTAATCTTCACATGGTGAATCTCCACGTTCTGACAGTATTGGAACACATATTTTGCGTCGCTCACCAGTCCATCCACATAGATGTTCTTTGAGAACATGAACGGGTAGGTACCTTGGTGCAGTTCCACATTCTTGATCTTCAGGCCGTCGATGCGCCAAAACGTCTCGTCGGCATCGGTTATCTTGACATTCTCCAGCGTCACGTTCTTCATCTCGCGGAAAAACTTCGGGCCGTCGATGACACAGTCTCTCATCACCATGTCGTCGCTATACCAGATGGCTGATCGTGATCCAGGGGCAAAATAGCAATTCGTGATGAGGCTTCCATCCACATGCCACCACGGATACTTGCCGTAGAACTTGGAGTTGTGGCACTCCACCTGCTTGCAACACTTGATGCCTGACTCGCCATCGACTATCTCTATGTCCTCCAGGCGCACGTCGTGGACACCGAAGAGCGGACGCTCGCCGCCAAACTTCTGGTTCTTTATCGTTTCCATAGGTCTTTTGTTGTTTTCTCTTTTTCTTGTTTTGGTTGGGGGAAAACTCCTGCCGCAGACCTTCCATCTCGTGGAAAGGCGCAGCCAGGGCCTTATCGGTTGCAAAAGTACAAAAATCGTGCCAATCAGGCAAAGCATAAATTACGGAAAAACCTACCCATATTACGGTAAAGGGGGATTCCTTGCCAATCTTTCCCCTATGTAAAAAAAAAGTCGTACCTTTGCACTCCGTAATATAGTAGAGTACTTATTAGCATTTTTTAATTACATTTGGATTACTAGCCCTATCATGGCTTTTATCGAGACAAACAACATCAAAGGTGATGTCTTCGGTGGCATCACAGCCGGTATCGTGGCACTTCCGCTCGCACTGGCATTCGGTATTCAAGCATTTGGCGGTGTTGACAGTCCTGAGGCTTCCAGCATGGGAGCCTTGGCCGGACTCGTCGGTGCCACCCTGCTCGGTTTCTTCGCAGCCCTCTTCGGTGGCACCCACTCCCAGATCTCTGGCCCTACGGGACCGATGACCGTCATTACGGCCTCCATAGTGAGTGGAGCATGGGCTAGCTCGCAGGGTAACATCTCCGCCGTCCTTCTTTCCATGTCGCTTGCCGGCATTTTCTGTGGCCTGTTTCAGGTGCTCTTCGGACTCATCCGCATTGGCAAGTATGTCCGCTACATTCCCTATCCCGTACTCTCGGGCTTCATGAGCGGTATCGGAGTGATCATCATCCTGCAGCAGCTCTATCCGATTATTGGCAAGAAGTCGCCCGCCAGCACGCTGGACATGATTCTCAACTTCCCCGCTGCCTTCGCTGAAGGTATTAGCGTGCCTGCGCTGCTGCTGGGTCTGGCCTGTATTGCGCTCATCATCCTTGTGCCGAAAGTGACCAAGAAGGTGCCCGCCACGCTTGTGGCCCTGGTGGTCGTCACGGTGGTTTCGCTCTTCACGGGCCTCGACTCGGCACTTACCATCGGCAACATCCCGGCCGGACTTCCCATGCCTTTCTTCACGAAGGTGCAACTGGACGGTATCGATTGGATGGTCGTCATCAAGGCTTCCCTTGTCCCGGGTCTCACACTGGCTGGCCTGGGCAGTATCGATACGCTACTGACGTCGGTTGTGGCCGACAATATCACCAAGACCAAGCACAACTCTAACCAGGAGTTGATAGGCCAGGGTATCGGCAATGCCATGGCGGGTCTGTTCTGTGGTCTTGCTGGCGCAGGTGCTACGATGCGTACGGTGGTCAACGTGAAGTCGGGTGGCCGCACGCAGCTCAGCGGTATGATCCACGCCGCCTTGCTCCTTGCCATTCTCCTCGGACTGGGCTCGCTCGTGAAATACGTACCCCTTTCGGTGCTTGCCGGTATTTTGATAACGGTAGGATGGGGCATCATCGACTTCCGCGGATTCAAGGACCTGAGGCGCATACCGAAGTCTGACGCCTTCGTGATGATCGTGGTCTTCCTCATGACGGTCTTTGTGGACCTCCTCACGGCAGTAGGTATTGGTATGGTCATCGCCTGCGTGCTTTTCATGAAGCGTGCCGGCGACCTCGTGGAGGATGGCTACAGTTCCAAGGAGTTGAGCACCTTTGACAAGGAGTCGCCCTGGGAGGACGAGAAGGATATGCCGAAGGACATCCATCACCATATTTATATAGAGCGCCTCGACGGCCCGATCTTCTTCGGAAGTATCACGGGATTCCAGCGCGTGATGCACGACATTCCCAAGGATGCGAAGATCGTCATCATCCGTATGCGCCGTGTCCCGTTTATGGATCAGAGTGGTGTCTATGCCATGGAGACAGCCATCAAGGATCTCCAGGCACAAGGCGTGAAGGTGCTCATGACCATCATCCAGCCCCAGCCCCGCTATATGCTGGAGAATCATCGCATCATTCCGATGCTCATCCCGCAGGAGAACACCTTCGAGACCTTCGAGGATTGTACGAACTATCTCAAGACGCTGTAGTCGCCCTCACGCCTTGATGGCAGAAAGCCACGCCCTGTCAAGCGGTCAAACTGGTAACCGCTCGGCAGGGCGTGAACTGTATAAAAGACCAGCACAAAAGTAGCTGAAGTTGTAGTGGGCTGACCATTTTGTTTGCACACTTGGCGAGAATTGAGCCAAAAAGTCGCTTTTTTGGCCATATTATTTGCAAGGGTCGTGGATTTTTGGTATTTTTGCCGTCGCAAAGACAAAAAAATACCTTTGGGTTTACCGAATAACCAAAACACATTAAGAATGAAAAGTGACATTGAGATTGCACGCGAGACCGTGCTGAAGCCGATTACGGAGGTTGCTAACACGGTAGGTATCGCCGCCGACAAGTTGGAGCATTACGGAAAGTACATTGCCAAAGTACCATTGGAGTGTATTGACGAAAGCAAGGTGGATCGCTGCAATATGATACTGATGACAGCCATGTCGCCTACGAAGGCTGGCATCGGCAAGACCACGGTGAGCGTAGGCCTCTCCATGGCCTTGAATCGTTTGGGCTATAAGTGCGGCCTTGCACTTCGCGAGCCTTCCATGGGTCCGTGCTTCGGTATGAAGGGCGGTGCTGCTGGTGGTGGCTATTCCCAGGTGCTGCCGATGGACAAGATCAACCTCCACTTCACGGGTGACTTTCATGCTATCACGGCGGCCCACAACCTCATCGCCGCGCTGCTCGACAACTATATCTTCCGTCATCAGGGAGAGCCGTGCGAGCTGAAGACGGTCTATTGGGGCCGCGTCCTGGATGTCAATGACCGTGCCCTTCGCAAGATTGTGATTGGCTTGGGTGCTGGCAATGGCGTGGTGCGCGAGAGCGGATTCGACATCTCTGTGGCCTCGGAGATCATGGCTATCCTCTGCCTGGCAAAGGATCTGGAGGACTTGCGCCGTCGTTTGGAGAACATCCTTTTGGGTATCACCTGCGAGGGCAAGCCGTTCTACCTCCGCGACCTGGGCAGCGTGGGATCTATCCTTGTCATCCTGAAGGATGCGCTGCAGCCCAACCTCGTCCAGACGACCGAGAACACGCCCGCCTTCATCCATGGTGGTCCGTTCGCCAACATCGCCCACGGCTGCAATAGTTTGATTGCTACGAAGATGGCCATGAGCCACAGCGACTATACCGTGACGGAGGCTGGCTTCGCCGCCGACCTGGGTGCCGAGAAGTTCCTCGACATCAAGTGCCGCATGGGTGGCATTCGTCCGAAACTCTGCGTACTGGTCGTGACGGTTCGCGGCTTGAAGTTGCAGGGTGGTATGGCCGACGACGCAGCGCCCGCAGAGCAGCTGGAGGCCTTGCGCAATGGTCTTGCCAACATGGAGCGTCATATCGAGAATCTCCAGAATATGGGGCAGACCGTCGTCGTGACGCTCAACCGCTATGCTACCGATACGGACGAGGAACTGAAGATCGTCGCCGACCGTTGTGCCGAGGTGAAGGTGGGCTATGCGCCCAACGAGTGCTTCGTCCGCGGCGGAGAGGGTTGCGAGGAGTTGGCCCGCGTCTGCGTCAAGGAGATTGCCGAGTGCCCGTCGAAGGAGATCCAGTATCCGTACGAGCTCGAGGACAGCATCACCACCAAGGTAGAGGCTTTGGCCAAGAAGATCTACCGTGCCGGACGTGTGGAATATACCGCCGCTGCCAAGAAGGCCCTCAAGCGCATCAGCGAGTGGAACTTGGAGGGACTTCCCGTCTGTGTCGCCAAAACACAGTATTCCTTCAGCGATGATGCGAAGAAGCTCAACGTGCCGGAGGGCTATACCTTCACCGTGCGCGACTTTGTCATCAACACGGGATCAGGAATGATTGTGGCCATTGCGGGTGACATCATGCGTATGCCGGGTCTGCCCAAGCGTCCTCAGAGTGAGGTTATCGACATCGTCAATGGCGAGATCGAGGGATTGGCATAAGCCTCCTTTTTGATCATCAGTAGATAAAAGTAAAACGGCCTTTCCGCAGCAAATCATTGCGGAAAGGCCGTTTTGTCGATTGTGGGTTGTAAACGGTTGTGGACTGTGATTCCCGTGGATTACCGTTTCTGTGGGCAATATGGTCCCTGTGGTTTACCAGCCGCCGTGGCCTCCACCACCAGGACCGCCTCCGCCACCGGGTCCACTGCCGCCACCAGGCCCTCCGTTGCCATACTGCACGGCAGAGAGCGTCTGCGTGGAAGTACCGTCGCTGACGGTGTATTGCTCGCCTGCTGTCATGCCCTCGGCGGTGAGGATGACGTTGCCGCGACTATAGTCGTAGGGCAGGGTGAAGGTGGCAAGTACGGTGCCGTCCTTGCTGACGGTGAGTGTGCAGCCCGCCGTGACGTTGCCCGAATAGGTGACGTAGCCTTGGGTTGACTCCTGCGTAGTGGGATGGGAGTTGTTGCCACCACCGATTCCCAAAACATTGCCACCCGTGAAGAACACCGTGTATCCCTCTTCTTCATTGGCGTCGATGCCACATTCGGGAGAGCGTGTGCCGTAGGCGACCGTCGTTCCCCCCGAGAAGTACAGGTTGCCGTTGGAGTCAAGGCCGTCGTTGCCGCTGCTATACACCGTGATCGTTCCACCCTTGATGTACATGTGGCTGCTGGAGTTGATGGCGTCGTCGTATGTGTTGCAGTCGATGGTGCCGCCGCTGATGGTCAGCGTGCCCTTGCTCTCTATGCCCTCGCTGCCGTCCTGCTGGCCCGAGCACGTCACATGGATGTTGCCACCGCTGATCTGTATGTCGCCCACAGGCAGCCCCGTGCTGCTCTCCGTCGCTTTGATGCCTACCTTGATGCCCTTGGGCGATGTGGTGTAGGCGTCGTCGAGGCGGTCGAGTTGTCCGCGGTAGTTGCCGTCATACTCCTGGTTGCCTCCGATGTTGACATAGGTTGTTCCCGTCGTGGTCACGCTGAGGTCGCCGCCCGTGATGGTCAGCGTCGAGTCGCATTTTAGTCCCTTGCCGCCGCTGCCTGTGGCTGTCAGGCTGATCTGTCCAGCCGCGATGGTCACGTTGGCGTCGCTCGACATGCAGGCCGCACCTTTCACCTCTTGGTCGTCGCTGTCCCACTTTCCCTTGCCGCTATTGGTTATCGTCACGGTGGGCGCGGACTTGCTGTCGTCGATGGTGATGTTGCCGTCGCATTTCAGTCCCTTCGAGCCTGCCGCCGTCACATCGATGGTCAGCGATCCGCCCGATATCGTGGCGTAGCCGCCCTCCTCGTCGTCTGCCGACACCTGGATGCCGTCATCGAGCGTGCCAGAGACGTTGAAGTGGCCACCATTCTGCAGGAAGTATTGGTTCACGTTGAGGCCGTCTTTCTTCGCATAGAGGATGTTGATGGTGCCAGTGAACTTCTTTTTCAGTTGTACATATTCGTCGGCCCAATAGGCGTGCTTCGCGTAGCCATAGAGGTTGAGCGTGCCGTCGCCATCAAACTCCGAGTGGCCGTTCACCATCAGTGCGCCTTTGCCCTGGCTTGCCTTGCTGTCCTTGAGCGTACTCTCTCCGACGAGCTGGATGGCGATGCGCTTGCCATTCTCGATGTTGACCGCCGCACTGTCGGCGCAGGTGAGGGAGAGATTGTCGAAGACCACCGTGGCCTTGTAGTGGCCGTCCATATAGAACGAACCGTTGTCCGACGCGCCCGAGAGCGAATAGCTGATTTCCGTATCCACGGTCTCGTCCTGCACAATGCTGACAGCGGATCCATTGGCCGTCACGTTGAGATGGCTCATGCAGTTGCCTGCCACGGTGACGGCGGCGGCACTCCCATTGTAGGTCACGCTGACGCTATTGTCGGCCACGTCCGAATGGTCCACATACATGCGGGTCACTTCCTTCAGCTGGAAGGTTTTGCCCAGGATCGTGAGTCTGGATCCGTCTGCATAGTCCATGCTGCCAGCCTGAGACGCTGGAATCTTGTAGGTCACTTCGCCGACGACCACGTTCAGCGTCTGAGCCGCCGTGCCAAGAGAGACCACGAGCGAGGCTCCGATAAGTAGTGCTTTCTTCATCGTTTCGCCAGTTTAAAGTTCTTGTTTCCTTGTTTTGCCACATACACGCCTTTGGGCAGCGACTCGCGCGCAACGTCGAGCGAAGGATAGCATCCGGCGAGGCGTCCGGAGAGGTCGTGGATGCTGACAGACTGCACTTTGCCAGCCTCCACATCATTGATGGAAACCACTGCCGCGTCGGAGAAATACATCTTCGTGAGGGTCGAAAGGTCGAAGGTCTCGCCGTCCGCTCCGCTTCTCACGACGAGCTTCCCGTCGCTTACCGTCATCTCCAAGTCCTCTACAGCGATACTTCGTGGCCCAGTGTTGGTCACGAATACCAGATAGTTGTAGTCGTTGCTCCAGCCATTGAGCGCTGTCAGCATCAACCCGAATACAATCAAAATGGATCTTTTCATAACTGATAAATTAAATGATAGCTTAATCCTATATATAATAGGTATAGCGTAAAAACTAGTTACAAAGTTACGATATTTTTCCATTATATCTGTCTTGGAATGTATATTATTCAATGAGCGCCTGTCTTTGGCGGATAAATATCGTTATTTGCTCAACAAACTCCAAGTGGCTTTCCAGACCATTTTTCTGATACTCTCCGCGCCAACCGCTTTTCTTCCCCAGCAGCTTCGTGTCTGCCATAAATGCGGTAGGACTATGGGGAAAAGGTCCTGCTTCTGCCAAGTTGTCAGCCGCGAGACCCCTGCTTGTCAAATGGCACAATAGTTGTTTTGAGATAGGCGGACAACAAAGTCCAAGCAACATTAAAGTAGAACAAAAATAAAAAAAGAAATATTATGGGAAAGATTATTGGTATCGACTTAGGTACAACTAACAGCTGCGTAGCAGTGTTCGAGGGCAATGAGCCCGTGGTGATCACCAACAGCGAGGGCAAGCGCACGACTCCGTCCGTGGTAGGCTTCGTAGAAGGTGGCGAGCGCAAGGTGGGTGATCCTGCCAAGCGTCAGGCTATCACCAACCCGAAGAAGACCGTTTACAGTATCAAGCGTTTCATGGGTGAGACCTATGACCAGAGCCGCAAGGAGGCCGAGCGCGTTCCGTTTACGGTGGTCAACGAGAGTGGTTATCCACGTGTACAGATTGACGATCGCAAATATACACCGCAGGAGATTTCTGCCATGGTGCTTCAGAAGATGAAGAAGACCGCCGAGGACTACCTTGGTCAGGAGGTGACGGATGCCGTCATCACCGTGCCGGCCTACTTCAGCGACTCTCAGCGTCAGGCCACGAAGGAGGCAGGTGCCATCGCAGGCCTCAATGTCCGCCGTATTGTCAACGAGCCGACAGCAGCCGCCTTGGCCTATGGTGTCGATAAGTCCAATAAGGACATGAAGATTGCCGTCTTCGACCTCGGTGGTGGTACTTTTGATATCTCCATCCTGGAGTTTGGTGGTGGTGTCTTTGAGGTGCTCTCTACCAATGGTGATACCCACCTTGGTGGTGATGACTTCGACCAGGTGATCATCGACTGGCTCGTCAACGGCTTCAAGGCCGACGAGGGTATCGATCTCTCCAAGGACCCGATGGCCATGCAGCGCCTGAAGGAGGCTGCCGAGAAGGCTAAGATCGAGCTTTCAAGCACGACTTCGACCGAGATCAACCTCCCGTACATCACGGCAGAGGGTGGTGTGCCAAAGCACTTGGTCAAGACCCTCACGCGTTCACAGTTTGAGCAGCTGGCTCACGAGCTGATCCAGAACTGCTTGGTTCCTTGCCAGAACGCTATCCGCGACGCTAAGCTCTCTACGTCCGACATCGACGAGGTGATCCTCGTAGGTGGTTCCAGCCGTATCCCCGCCGTTCAGACTTTGGTGAAGAACTACTTCGGCAAGGAGCCTTCCAAGGGTGTCAACCCCGACGAGGTGGTCGCTGTCGGTGCAGCTATCCAGGGTGCTATCCTCAACAAGGAGAGTGGTGTGGGCGATATCGTCTTGCTCGACGTCACCCCGCTGACCCTCGGTATCGAGACGATGGGTGGTGTGATGACGAAGCTCATCGAGGCCAACACAACCATTCCGTGCAAGAAGAGCGAGGTCTTCTCTACGGCTGCCGACAACCAGACGGAGGTGACCATCCACGTCCTGCAGGGTGAGCGTCCGATGGCGGCTCAGAACAAGAGCATCGGCCAGTTCAACCTCACCGGCATTGCCCCGGCTCGCCGTGGTGTGCCTCAGATCGAGGTGACGTTTGATATCGACGCCAACGGTATCCTCAACGTCTCTGCCAAGGACAAGGCTACGGGCAAGGAGCAGAGCATCCGCATCGAGGCTTCAAGCGGTCTGAGCGATGATGAGATCAAGCGCATGAAGGCTGAGGCTGAGCAGAACGCCGAGAACGACAAGAAGGAGCGTGAGCGCATCGACAAGCTCAACCAGGCTGACTCGATGATCTTCACTACCGAGAACTTCCTCAAGGACAACGGCGACAAGATCCCGGCCGATCAGAAGCCGGCTATCGAGGAGGCTCTCAGCAAGTTGAAGGACGCCCACAAGAGTGGTGATGTAGCCGCTATCGACACGGCCATCAACAACCTCAACACCATCATGCAGGCTGCCTCTCAGCAGATGTATCAGCAGGCTGGTCCTCAGCAGGCTGGCCCTCAGCCGGGTGCAGGTCAGCAGGCAGGCCAGCAGGGCGGTCAGAATAGTGACGACAACATCCAGGATGCCGACTTCGAGGAAGTGAAGTAAAGTCTGGTAAACAAGGATAAATAAACATAGGACGGGCGCAACCCAATGGGTTGCGCCTGTTTCTATGGTACGCTCGGCATGAGCATTGTCTAACGGGTGAAAGTCCCGAGCAAGCCCTAATAGCGGGAATTGCATAGTCAAAGGCAAGGGTGTCCATCGCGAGGTGGAATCTGAAGGAAGCTTGCGACAAATATCTGACCTAACGAACAGAAACTTCATATAAGGCATATGACCGTGGATAAGATTGCCAAACAAATCAAAGTCCAATAGCTATTCGGAACGGTTGGTGTAAATGAAGTAGGTATAAGATGGAAAGACAATGCCCTTATCCGAGGAGGTCTCACGGACGCATGGTGAAGATTATGTATTCGATGTACCATGACGGAGTAAAGCTTGTCGTGAGAAGTCAGCAGAGGTCATAGTACCCAAGGCACGGTTTGCCTAAAGGGAAGGACTGAATCGTGCAGTACAATAGTAAATGACTGCTACCTTGAGAGTCTTTTGTAGTCAGATGTCCGAAAAGGAACTCTCTATTCACACGATAGGACGGAATCCGACAATAGAATAGAAGTGACGTATCTCGAAGGGATGGCTGAAAACAACTTGCCACACACCGTAAGGTGTAAAAGCACGAAACCGCCGTATGCCGAACGGCACGTACGGTGGTGTGGGAGGTCGGTAAATGTGAAAGTAGGAGGTAAATGCCTTTTATGAATAACATTTACCTCCTACCCAATTAAATAACGTTAAACTAAAGGGTTGCGGAATTAAGGATACAAATAAATGATGAGAACGCCAATCATTTATCAAAAGAGTGGCAGCTTCTACTTCAGAATGTTCCTTTGAACTTGTAAGTGCATCACCAGCCTTATCAATTTGCTTGCGTGAATATTTCATATTATTCTTTAATGACGATATCGTTTATGACTTGTATTTTCCAGCTTTAAATTCTATTATCGCTTATGAATTAAACCTTTGCATAAAGAAATCTATTTGTCCAACATCTGTAAACTCAAAAATGGCTTCATCTCCTTTTGCGTTTAGCAAGGTTGAATCTGCTTGCATTTGCAGATATTGATTACGATAACGAGTAGCTAAAATTGGGAAAACTTCTATATAGAAATTGTGCCCAAGAAGCCATATGTTGTAAAATCCATACTTGTTCATGTCATCAATAAGCTTATCACTCATATGAAGTATAGGATTGCTCATTTCGCCTTCTCCAGGAGCTAATATGACATTATTATAGGCATAGTAGACATGAGGATTCCCTATACCATACCTTGCGAATTTCCTGACAAAATCAAATTTTGGATTATTACCGTCTTTTGTGAAACAGTGGTATTTTTGCAGAAATATTTCATATAAGCCTCTTTTAAACTGTATCGTTACAGCTTTAATATTAAAATTGTTTCTTATCTTTATGGTGCGTTCCTTGTGTCGGTAACTGAAATATGAGGACGTGTAGTTTCTATATGATTGCGAGTTTAAATTCTTTCCAAACATTCTAAATGCTCCAAAAATTTCTTTTAGTGCATGATCTATGCTTGGAACACCAACTTTTCCTTTGGGAGCTGTTCCAAAGTAATGATTACAATTATCACAAACATCAAATCCGATTTCTGTGCCACCTAATCGTCTTGGTAATATATGTGGAGCTGTTTCAAAAGACGTGTTGCCCTCAGTCGCACCACACCATATACATTTTCCGACCTCTTTATATCGTCTGTTTTTATTCATAGGTCAACTATATCTTGTTACTTCCTAAACTTTATCAACTCCTCACCATTCACATAGATAGGCATACCCTTTGCGTAACCTGCATTTCTCGTTTTCTCTGCCTCGATAATAGTCTCAATGTCGAACTCTCCGAGTGTTATCTCTTCATCGAAGAAATAGCAGAAATACCTGTCGTGCCGTGGGTTGAGATACCCTTGGCTTATCATTTGCTCATGGGTCAGCTCACCAGTGTTCTTCACACGAAACGCCTTGTACACTTTCTTCTCGCCGTCCATATACAGGATGACGAACTTGGCGTGCTTCACATAGTCGCGGCTCTTCACCACACCGCCATGCACGTCCTTACCAAGGCGCACATTGTAGGCATCATCTCGCTTGCCACCGTTTCGGCTGAATATCCAGTTCAGATGCTCGTAACCATTCACGATGCCAATGAGAAACGTTGCCTTGGGGTAGTTCTCCAAGTAGTGCATCGTGAGAAACTGCTTCGGTATGACATCGTGCGGACGTGGCTCTACTATTGGCATCTTGTCTTCGGGCAATGTCCTTGGGTCTACGCCAAGCGGACACTTGGCGATGTAAAAGGCATTTTTCAGCTCGAACATTACAGCTTCGTTCTCGCTTGCCACTTTTGCTCTGATTGTTGCGTCCGACTCTTTCTCTGGTTTGCGCAGAGCGAGCGAGAAATACTGCTGGTCGCTGCCTTCTCGGTTGTCGAAAGGGTGGTATACCTTACCAAGGAGCGACTGGAAGTTTTCCTTGATGTACACGTCGGGATTGACATCACTCTTGGCGGTCATGGCATAGAACTCGAAGTTCTCCTTCAGCATCTGTTGGATTTCCTTGCGGAACATCTGCCGTACCTTGTTGCGCCACAGTGCCTTACTTGCCGAGTGGTTGCGTCCGTAGAGTGCCACTACGAAGAGGAAATTCACATCGTAGTGTGCAAGCAGGAACGTATCTCGGTCGAACAGTCTGTTCTCAAACTGCCTACTGAGGTAGTATTGCTGTCTGCGCTTGTCTGCTTCCTTGTCGCTGTCAATGAGCTTGATGTCGTCTTCAGGGCGAAGTACATTCTGGTTGGCTGAGATGAAGAAGTTGGGGATGATGTTGTAGCCCTCGGTCACGTCGTCGCGCAGTTTCACATGACCGTTCTTCTCCTCTTCCTTGCCGTCGTTGAAGAGATCGATGTTCCATTGTATCACGTTCCTTGCGTAGGTAAACTGCTTGTATATCGACTCTTTGCCAAGGGAGTTGCCTCGCTTGTAATACTTGGAGTCGCCGATGTAATAGATGTTGTCGTCGGTCGTGTTGTTGGTCAGCTCCTGGTATTGATAGATATGGTCCACTCGCTTGCCATCGGGCTGGTCTTTCAGTTCCTTGGGCAACTTCTGGTCGCCGGCTATCAGTTCATCGATGATGGCTTCAAACACAATATGGAAACTCTTCACCAACAGGTATTCCCTTTGGTCAACGTTGAGCATGATGTTGTCTGGTCGGTCGAAGAAGGCATAGCACAGTTCCCATAGCTCCAAAGCCTTGTCGGAAAAGTATTTGTACTTGATTTGCTTCAGTCGCCGCTTGCCGTAACCGCCGATGTATCTCGCAAACTTGTCGCCTCGTATTAGAGGGAAGTTCACGTTGATGCTTACAGGGAAACCGTACTTGTCGTGCATATGCTGCAATATGCTGTAATAGATGACAAGCAGCTCCTCGTCGAAGTTTACCTGGCGTTTTTTGTTGATGGGATTCAGATAGCTCACGTCTTGTCGGCGTGTGCCACCGATGCTTTCCTGTATTACGGCTTGGCTTCGGCTGATAGTGCGTGTCCAGTTTATCTTGTTGTAGCCGGAGTGGAGATTCTTCACGATGAACATCACAAAACTCTCGTTCCGCTTGTTCCACTCTTGCAGAGTGAGTAGCACATCGAGAAACGTGTTTGCCTTGCGCTTTCTCGTGTGTCCCATCATCGGGGCTTGCTTGTATAGCACGATGCTCGACTGCCGTTTGCCGTCTTCCACACGGTCAAACTCATGGTCGCGGAACACGGTGATGGCTCTGTATATCCATACGCTCAAGTTGTAGATAAACGTGTGTTCCTCGGAGGTCAAGTCCTTGCAGTCCTCGGCGTTTATCAAGTCTCGTGGCTCGATATGCCCGAACACTTTCTCCTTGCCAAACTCGCCTTCCAACAACACCTTGGGCAGAATAAACACGCAGTCGTTCACGTCGGGGTCGTCGTTGTAGTAGTAGCCTACGTAGCTCAAGCTTACTTTTCCCTCCACGTCTTGAAGCACACCAAGGCCTTTGAGAACATCATAAACGTCCTCATAATCATATTGGTATTCTTCGATTAGTATGCGCATTATTTTACGATTTTCTTAATAGTGAGTCCCCAGCCCTTTTCATTGACCAAATTCATTAATAAATCAGCTTTTCCATTATCGCCATACCCATTACAAGCAACATACAATGTAGTTCCATGACATTCAATCGCTTGAGAACGTTGTTTGCTATTGTCTTTTCGTGCGTCAAACTCTTTTTGGGTTTCTATAAAATGAGAAACAAGTTTGCCCAAAGAACTCCAAGTGTCATAAACTTCTTGTGCTGAAATATCTGGATTCAGTCTGACATATTCTTTTATACATTCAAATGCCAATTTGTTTTTCGCACATTCTGTACCATCGTTTATAGTAAACTTATCAAAGTTTCTGCTACTTGATGTTGCCGAATTTCCATCTTCGTCTTCCACGATTTTGTCATCATTGTCTTTTGCTTCTTCAAGTTCTTCCTTTTTCTTGATATTTTCTTCGCCAACTACACCAACCAAGAACTTTCTTATTGCCTCAACATTCACTTTGTTGTCGCTGTCGTAGAACGCATCGAAGCATATCTCTGCTTCTGGATCGTCACTAACCTTGAAGAGCGTGATGTCGCCGTCCTTGAACACGTCGTTCCACAAATAGAACAACACTTTGCCGACAAACTTTTCTTCCGTAATGGTATCGCTATCCTTTGGTGGCTTGCAGAAGAAGTAGCCGAGTTTCTTGTCGTCGCTGCTTGTTTCCTTGGCTATCTTCTTGTTGATTTCCTCAACAAACGTCCACCAATCGCAGTATTCTATGCCACACTTTATCTTCCAACCCTTTCCAACATCGGCTATCTTCACGTATCGCCAGTCCCAACGGCGCTTGAAGGCAGAGTCGATGGGGAACAGGCTTTGGTCGCTGGTGTTCATGGTTGCCCATATATAGAGGTTGTTGGGCAGCAGCAATACTCGTCCGTTCTCGATGTCGTCGGACAAAGTCTCGCCATAGTTGCTTGTATAGCTGTCTACTACGTTTTCCACGTCCAACTCGTTTGCAAGTTCATACTCTCCACCCTTGCCAAACGCTTCTCTTATCTCGTTCTGCAAGTCGGAGTCGGCTTCTATCGGGTATGTGGAGAAACCATTGTCGCTTCTGTCGAGCAACTGAAACAGGTCACCGAATATCTGGGCGCAGTTGCCTCGGTTGATTTCCTCAATCACCAAGAACTGCGGTTCTGCCGTCTCACCGCTCGTTGCATACTTCTGCCATGCACCGAGGTAGGCTTTTAAAAACGCTTGCTTGACGTAGGTGTAGGTGATGCGTTTCTCCTTTGCTACCTCAACTCCTTGCGCACCATACACTGGCGTTTCTTCCATTGTCGGCTTATATGCTCCGACAAACGTGGAATAATCGCTGTCTGGATGGAACGTCGTGCGGATGGTCGAGTAACCTTTGGTTATCTCTTTTAACTCAAACGACTTGCCTGTTCCAGGTGCACCATAGTAGATTTGTTGGAGGCATTTTATTCCTTTCTTTTGGTCTACCTCTTCAAGTCCATCTTCCTTATTGTCGTATGTTGGAATATTAGCGTTTGATATGCGAATGTCAAAAATACCATCATTAGCTTTGATTATATGTAAATCGGAATATCCCCCTGCAAAATAATTTCTTATTGTGAATTTTGTCTTACGCTGAACACCGGTGTAATCTGTATAGAGAACATCTTTTAATAGTCCATTGAAATAGAAACGTTTATCTATCTTCCCATTTTTTTGTGGAACATCCTTACGAGCATTCCACACTTGCGTAAATGTATTTACAGGTCTGCCGTCTTCAGTGAACAGTGCATCAATAATCGCTAATTGGTCAAGCACAAACTCTTTTGAAAACTTGATCAACTCATGTGTCGCTGATTGGTCAAATTTTCTTGGCAAGATAGATGCAATAAACAAAATTGCCTTAGTTAGATTTTCTTTATCATATCTAACAATAATTTGCTCTCCGCTATCTTTAAACAAAGAATAATGCTCATTATCCAAGAATAAATCTGTATTCTTGGCGTCACCAGCATTTGGCTGACGGTAACTGGCGTTTGTGTCGTTTATATGCTTTACAATTTCTTCCATACTACAACCTTATACTGCCTTGTATAATACCAAAGCAATCTCTTGGAGACACGGCAACATTCAATCCTAAAAGTTGTGTTTTGCTTTGGATTATCGCATCATTAAAGGTCTCTACATTTTGGTTGAGCTTCTCCATATATGGAATACATTGCGTGCAAATCTTCATATTTGCACTTGTTTCTGCAAGGTCGAAAACTCTATATACAGAATAAGCTGAATCTGATTTCTGTTGATTCACAAAACCTATTTCTTGATTACTGAACACTATGTTTTGTGTAAAATCAAATCTTGTTGATTTCACATCTATAAACTGTTCTTTGTTCAGAATAAAATCGTATGGCAATCCAGATTCCCTGCTTTTATTCATCCATTCGAACGAGTCAACTTTATGCAAGCTTTTCTGTTTTTCAAAGTATTCGTTTACAAGCTCCTCGCCCTTTTTACCTACCAACGCAAAGTGTCTATTTGCCTTTTCCAAATCAAAAGGCTTGTATTGCTTGCTTTGACTTCCTGTCTGAGAAATAATCTCTATCTCTTTTTGTATCTCGATGCTTGAAAGGTTTATCTTGTTGATCATTAGACTTTTAACACGATCGTATGCTTTATCTTCGTCTGTAATGATGCGAGTATTAGTCCCAAGCAAGTCCTTGATGACGTTATAGTCATTCGAATTGCTATTGACAAGCCAAAACACCAAATCTTTATTTTCAAGTCCTGACCAAAGAAGATACCAATCTGCACTTGCGTCAGTCATGGCAAATTCTCTAATCTTAGAAACAACAGAGACCTCATTCTTTTCTCCAATTCTGATCTTAGGACTTCTGAAAGTTCCATCTGGATTTTCGATCCTGTCAAAATAGCAATCCAGCATTTTACAATAATCACCATAGACGAGCATTGCAGTCGTAATAGCATTGTCGTCTAAGAATTGAAGGACATCATTGTAAAGTCCTATGTGGGTTTGATTACTCGTGTCGCTAATCCCCAAATCGGCCTTGGATAATTTCTTTATTCCAATACGTTTTTCTATACCAAAGAAGTAAAAGATCATACTATTCGTGTATTATATTGTTTGTTATTAAAAAGTAAAGAGTGGCATAAATTGTATTTACGCTCACCGCATTACCTGATTGTTTGTAAAGAGAGCCATCTGCAACCCCTGCATTACGACCATTTAGCGCAAACGCAGCAGGAAATCCCTGCAACATAAACGCTTCTTCGGGCGTTAGTTTACGGATAGGGAGTTTTGCTATTTCCTCTTTTGTCATAGTTTTTACAGGATTTACTTCGCCATGAGTGTCAATAAAATCTTGACTGTAATAGTTATCTTGACAAGCTCTATGCATTTTGTGCATAGTGGCTGTCAATGGCCTGGCTATACTCATGTTTATATCCGAGCGGGATCTGAAATTTGCTGACCCGTCAGCCAAAATAGTTGGCTTAATTCTCTCTGACAAGAAATACTTTGGGTCTACTTCTCTCAAAAGTAAATCATTTACAGTCTCATAGCTACTTACACTTGAATCCCGATAAACAGCGTCAAATGCACCTGCGACATTCTCGCAAGTAAACATTTCTTCAAAGTTATCTGGTACAGGAACTGTCGTTGCAAATATCAAAAGCCTATTGCGAGTTTGCGGAAGATGGAACTTTGCAGTATTGAATATATCTGAAAACACACTATAACCCAATAGCTCCAATTCTTCTTTTATTCTTTTATATGTTCGTCCTTTGTCGTGACTCTTGAGATTCTTGACATTTTCTAATAAAACATATCGCGGCATTTTCTCTCTAAGAATATCAATGATATGAAAGAACAACAGTCCTCTGTCTTCGTTAAAACCAGCCTGCTTCCCCATCATACTGAATGTCTGACAAGGAAATCCACCTGTTACCAAATCAAAATCGGGTAGATTTGCTATGTTGTTCACATCGTTGGTAAACTCAACAATATCACCCATTGCCATTTCATCATCTTCTTCGGGATGAAAGTTGGCACAATATGTCTTTACTGCGTTGGCATCTATCTCGGAATAGCCTGCGCAGTGGAAATTCATTATATGGTCTTGTGTCAGAAGATCCATCGCTCTTCTGAAACCGCCTATGCCCGCAAATAATTCTAGATGTCTCATTGTATATATTTCATGATGCCGTCGCCTATGGCTTTAGCAAGTTTCACGGGTACAGCATTCCCGATTTGTGCGTACCACATATTTTGAGAACCTTTTATCACATAATCGTCTGGGAACGTCTGAAGACGTGCTGCCTCGCGAGGACTTAATCCTCTCGCATCCCAAGGATGTATGTACATATTGCAGTCAAACCTCATGTGTGAAGTTATCGTCTTGCAAATCTGCGTTTCGTCTAACTTGAAATACTTATCTTTAAAGATGCCGTTTCTTCTCTTATATGGCATAATGTCAGCAATAGATTCATGCAAAGAATTGGCACCTTGTGGCAAACGACGATAGATTTCTATGTCACGTTCATTGTTATAACGATTTTTGTGATTATAGAGTTTTGTGATTTCTCTGTCTCCATTTATAAACTTGTAGAAGTCGTTATGGATATATGTAAAGTCACACTCAGTAAAGCCAGACTCTGCACATTCTATGCCCTTAGAACCTTTCTCCTTTTTTGCAATGAGACTTGGCAATCCTTCCAAGGCGTCTTTCAGCACAAAAGGCTCACGCTTATGCTTGAAAATTTCCTCAAATATCAAATGAGGAGAAACGCCTACTCGGTTGCCAATCATAATAAAGCGTTCTCTGTTTTGCGGTGTACCATAGTCTTGTGCTTTCAGAAGAGCATAGTCAAACTGGTATTCTTCACCAAGATATTCCTTAAAATTCTGTTTGATTTCTTCTATCTTGTTCATCATACCTTTTACATTCTCCATTACAAAGAACTTCGGGCGTATATTCCTAAGGAAAATCAAATACTGCTCATACAAGGAGTTTCTAGGATCATCTAATATTCTTTGACGATTTGCCATGGAAAAACCTTGACATGGAGGTCCTCCACACACTAATGTAATATCCGAGAGGATTTCTTTGTAATCATCTAAGTGCAAGTTTAGCTCAGCTATGTCCCCAACATAGTAATGTTCATCACTTAAATTATGATTGAACTTATATGTATTGCAGAATTGCTCCACGATTTCGTTAACAAACCATGGGGTAAAACCAGCTTGTTGTAGTCCCAAACTTAGACCTCCACAACCTGCAAATAAATCTACAAATTTATACATCATTATCGTTTGCTCAAAACAAGCAGTATTTTTACACTTAACAATATTTGACCGACTAACCTACAAAGATAAGCATTTTTTTTCAAAGGCATAAAACCACCTCTAAAAGTTATAATATTTTAGCAGATAAAACTATTTGAAAATCTAATTTAAGTGTAAAAAACTTTGTTATAGACGCCACATTCGGCAAAAGCATGAACACTATAAAGGCAGAGCTCAGCTCGTCATTTCTGTCCGACCAAGATTGTTAAGAAGTGTACAGAGCAAACTAGTCCCTCATCTATCTCTCTCTCTTTTCACCCACTCTTTGGCAGTGCTAAAATTTCTTATTAACTAAGCCCCCCGAAGCCATACCTTTCGTTTTTTCAATAATAATCTAAATAATTCATAGACGAGTCTTCGGCACACCTTCTTGTACATGAGCAATATGCGTTCGTCGTCGGCAAACCCAAACAGAAGGTCAAGCATCCGTCCTACTTCGTTTTCCGACGCGTGTTTCCTCGCGCAGAATTCCTCCACAATGGGAGCGTACTCTATGGCTGCTCGCTCGCGAATCTGCATCAGTTCCCTTGCCAGTTCTTTTATCCCCGCAAGGAAGTCTTGGCAGTCCTTGTCTTTGCTTATTTCATGCTTGTCCTCTTGCATATTTTATAGTTTCTTGTTTTCGACACAAAGCTACTGATTTTTATTTGGTTGCGAAATTTATTTTGAGTTTTCGCTGTGATTCATTTGTCGTTTTTGCGGTAAAACGTTTGGTGTTTTTGCGGTAAAGCGTTTGGTGTTTTTGTGGCAATTCATTGGGTGTTTTTGCGCTAAAATCCATGTTCGCTGCAGATTTGCACAGGTGTGGCCACAAATGGAGCAGATAGAAAAATCCATGGGCTGCTGGGGGAACGCGTATGCGATTTTGAAAACGTTAAACGTTATCATGTAAGAACGCGAGACTTCTATGGCAAAGGTGGTTGGGTCGGATTGCTCTAAGGCGTGATTTCGTGGCAACGTGACTTCTTTCTTTTGTCTGAGCAACATCAAAACAAAGATGCCCAAACAAAAAAGTTCTAATAAACCGTGTTTTGTCTGTAATTGATGATGTGTGCAACGTGGTTGGCAATCAATTGATTATGTGTTTTACCACTAACTTTTGTGGCATTTTACCACTAACTTTTGCGGTGATTTGTCACTAACTTTTGTGGCGTTTTACCGCTAACTTTTGCGGTGCTTTGCGGGTTTTATCAAGGCGAGCAAGGCGGCTGCTTGAGTGTTTGCTTGGGCGTCACTTAGGGGGACCTTGGCGATGGTAGCTTAGGGGCGAGGCGGATGGTTGCTTATGACTGGCGCGGAGGGTAACTGAGGGGTGTTTCGGGACGTCTGTTGGCATGGGGTGAGAGTCGTCGTTTTGCATGGTTTGTGAGTTGTTGTTAGCATGGGTTATGAACTGTCGTTTGCATGGGGACTGGCGTGCTTTTTGCGTGACCAGGGGAGGTTAGTGGAGAAGAGAAAACGTTAAAACGTTAAACGTTAAGAGTGACAAGAAGGGGTGAATAATAACGTTTTAACGTTTAACGTTTTTGTTTCGGCATCTGTCCATTGGAGCAATCAAGCTATACGGTTGAAAATGACGAGTTGCATATAGCTTTCACTCGGCCAAGAAGATTTTTAATCGTACAGTTTTGGTGTTGTTGAAAAAGTTGCCCTCTTTATTCGAACCTGATCATTTGGGCCAGTTGAAGGAAGTAGTCGTTGGACCAGATATCCAAATCCTTGGGGTTGTGGATGAATGGCAGCACGTCGGCCTTCACTTGGTTGATGTCTGCGGTAGAGAGGCGATTGTTCAGTTTCTCAAGGAAAGACTCTTTGGTGATGTCCTCCTGATTGAACTGCAAGGCTCTCTCGCGCAGGTGAGGGAAGTCGAGCGGGGTATTATGTCGGACGTACCATTCAAAATCGTACCAGTCACGACCCTTGACGCGGTTCTTCCAAGCTCGATAAACCAAGGCGTGCATCTTGCCTGCAAAGAGGTCGGGAAGGGTGAAGCAGCGAGTCATGAAGGATTGTGGGAGCAGAAGTAGTTTCTGCTCGGTGAGGAACTTCAGTGGCGGCTGCGTGTCCACTTCTATTTTTATCTTTATCGATTTCTCTGTTTGGAATGTGATGTTGTAAACATCGGTGTTGTCCTTCAGGAATGCTGATTCGACCTTGCAAAAAATCTTCTTGTCCTTCTTCTTAATTTCCACCTCTCGGCCCACCATGGCAAACTGGTCCACTATGGGTTGAAAGTATTGTGTGAAGTCAAAGTCTTGGCTTGGAGCAAGTAGCGAGAAGTCCATGTCCTCGGAGAATCGCTGCAGGCCATGGAAGATGCGTAGGCAGGTGCCTCCGTAGAAGGCGGCTTCGTTGAAGAACCCGCCATTATAGAGGCCGGCGAGGATGATCTGCTGGTTCACTTCGGAGGTGGCATTGCGCTTCTGCTGGTGAGTCGCCAGGTCGTAGGCCGACAACATTTGGTTGAATAATTCGTTGCTCATTTCTTCAGATACTTTATCAGGGTTTCGATAGAATTGACTTTCTTGCCATCTGCCTGGGCGTAGCGCTCAAAGATGCTGGCGTCCATGTGTAGGAAGTCTTCTATATCCATGCGTAGGTCGTCCTCCAGATAGGTCTCGACGTCCTTGAGATAGCGAAGATAGAGCTTGGGCGAGTGGGCTATCAGGTCGCAGAGTGCCTTTTCGGGCGTGGCCATCAGAAAAGCGTAGCTCTGCTTGTTGATGCTTGTGATGCCTATCGGGAAAGCCTCGCGAGCCACCCTTTGGTACTCGAATCGTCCCACGGGCGTGTCGAAACGACGCGTGTGCTTCAGTGTCATGGACTGTGTGGTATAAACCGCTTCGGGTATCAGTCCGTAGTAGCGCAAGGCCGTCTGCATGGAGACGTATGAAGGGGTGTAGAGTTGGTTGGCTATCAATTCGGTAGATAGAGCCACGTGCGAGACCTTGGGGTCGAGCACATAAAGCCCCTTCTTGAGTCGGATGATCTTGCCTGCTGCCTCCAGTTGGCGCACCTTCTGGTTGCCTGCCTCCAGTTTGGGGAACAGGGATGCTAGCGTAGCGGTGCTCACAGGGATGTTGCCAATATGCTCTAAGTCTGTTATCATGATGCAAAGGTAGTAAAATTTGGAATAGCAAACGAAACAAAAGTTATTTTTCTGTTCCAAATATAGCTATTTCCGGTGTTAACAATCGACTTGCCACCTTACATCTTAACGTTTTAACGTTTAACGTTTTTGTTTCGGCATTCTCGCAATAGTTGGCTGACGGTATTTTGTACCATTATAGGGCAATAAAGTACCATCATGAAGGAAAGAAAAAACCATCAAGGCGTCCCCGTGGAGAGAAGCCTTGATGGTTTTATGTTGGTGGGAGAGGTTGGCGCTTTACTTCTTGTCGAGCACCTCGTACTTACTGTGGCGGCTCTTATACTCCGGCACGATCTCCTTCATTTTTCTCACGATCTCCATGTCGTCATACTGCAGGGAGAGGTCGTAGAGGTCCATTTCGTTCTTGCGCGCCAGCTTGTAGGAGTATTCGCGGACGGCAGCCACCTTGATCTTCGGGTGGACGGTCGGCTTGGTCTGCTCCGCGTCGTTGAGCACTTCCTCGTAGAGTTTCTCGCCGTCGCGCAGACCCGTGTATTCGATCTTGACGTTTTTGGCTCCCGAGAGTTCTATCATGCGCTGAGCCAGGTCGGCGATGCGGACAGGATCGCCCATGTCGAAGACGAAGATCTCGCCGCCGTGGCCCATCGTGCCAGCCTCCAGCACCAGGCGGCAGGCCTCGGGGATGAGCATGAAGTAGCGGATGATGTCCTTGTGGGTGACGGTGACGGGGCCTCCCTTCTTGATCTGCTCTTTGAAGAGCGGGATGACCGATCCGTTGGAGCCGAGCACGTTGCCGAAGCGGGTGGTGACAAACTGCGTCACGCCCTTTACCTCGCCGTCCTGGATGGCCTTGTTGAGCGACTGGCAGTAGATCTCGCAGATGCGCTTGCTACAACCCATGACGTTGGTGGGATTGACGGCCTTGTCGGTGGAGATCATCACAAACTTGCGCGTCTGGTATTTGACGGCCAGGTCGGCGATGACGCGTGTGCCGAAGACGTTGTTCTGTATGGCCATGGCGGGGTTGTCCTCCATCATCGGCACGTGCTTGTAGGCCGCGGCGTGGAAGACATACTCCGGCTTGTGGGCGGCGAAGATCTGCTCCATCTGCGACTCGTTGGTGATGGAGCCGACGATGGACCACACCTTCAAGTCCTTGTGGTGGTTCATCATGTAGAGGCGTACGTCGTGCATAGGCGTCTCGGCCTGATCGACCAGTATCAGCTCCGAGGGCTTGAAGGTGGCCACCTGGCGCGCCATCTCCGATCCGATGCTTCCCGCCGCGCCCGTGATGAGGATGCGGTGGCCTGTGAGCATCTTCTTGATGGCCTCCATGTCCACCTCGATCTTGTCGCGCGGCAGCAGTTCCTCGATGTCCACCTCGTGGAGCAGCGTGTGGGAGATGGTCGATTTGCCGTCCCACTCCTCTGCCGGCGGCATCATCATGATCTTGATCTTGGCGGCGATGAGCCCGTCGATAAATTGGGTGTCGTGGGTGAAGTGTTCCGTCTGCAGCGGCGAGACCAGCAGCGCCTGCACATGGAGCTTGCGCATGGTCTCCACCAGTTCGGGAGAGTCCTCATAGACCTTGATGCCGGAGATGCGCGAGGAGGTCATCATCTCGTTGTCGCTGATGAATCCCTTGATCTTGTAGCGCGAGCTCGGGTCGGAGACGATGCTTCGCGCCAGGGCTACGGCCCCCGACTGGGCGCCATAGATAAAGACGTTCTTGGAAATGCCGAAGTTGTTGTAGAGGTCGTGGAGCGCCTTGGCTGCCATGCGCGCCGTCCACATCAGCATCGTGGCCGTGATGAAGAGTTGCACGCCGCTGACGAAGCGCGGCACGAGGATGTAGTTGCTCAGACCGAAGCGTATCTGCAGCTGGTGGAAGATGCAGATGGCGATGCTCGCCGTGAAGCTGGAGTAGGCCACGCGGCGCAGATCGATGAAGCTGGAGTAGCGGAGCACGCCGTTGAACGTGTGGAAGATGAAGAAGGCCACCATGTAGAGTACCATGCAGAGGCCAATGCCCAGACCCACGCGACTCAAGTTCGTGTAGAGGCTGTCCACGCCATGCTGAAGGGTATAGACAAACAGTCCAGATACCAGCACCGAAAGGGTGTCGTAAGCGAAGATACACCAATAGGGAAGCGTGCCTCGGGAGAAGGCCCATTTGACAAATCGGTAGAGTAGTTTCATTTCATTCCAACTTTTGTTAGACTTATGCAATTAATTTAGTTTGAGCGATGATAGAACCGTCCCACTCGCCTTGATGCAAAACTACAGTAGAGGGAGTGATCCTGTCGGTCCTTGTCGGCACCGATTCGGCTCTTGGTCTCCCAACCCCTGCTTTGTGTCGTTTTCGTGGAAAGTGTCTCTGTTCTCTCTCTCATAACGCCAAGTTGATGGCTGCACGAATCTATTGCGAATGTAAAGTTAGTATTTTATTTGTTTACACGCTGCTTTTTCTGAGAGTTTTTTCACCTTCTTGTCTTTATTTGTGAAGAGGCTTTACAAAATGTGGGCTCCTGCCGTTTCCCGCAAGCGACCTGTCGCCCTCGTGGTTAGGGCCAAAATGGGACACAAGGCTGATGGTCAAGCATGCGAGAAAGAAGAAGGGCCAGCGGCCCGAGGCAAAAGAAAAAAGCAAAAGAAAGCGGCCAATCCAATAATTAGTAGTATCTTTGCCGCCCCATCGTCCCTTCTGCCAGCAAGAGCGGGGTGGGGGCGTGAGGATTTTGATCACAAAGAAGACGATGACAGAAGAAAGCTCTGATGCGCTCAGCGCAGACCGCGGAGGCAAGCAGTTGCCCAAGGGAATCCACATAGTCGAGGCTGACCCGCTGATGGCCTCGAAGGAGAAGGTCGTGCCCCGCCGCCCTCTGGCTGAGACCTGGGGCAGCACCTCCGAGAAGCCCACCTCGTGGAGCTATCTCTACCTGCGCCATTTTGCGGTTAAGACCTTCAAGAAATGGCTGGAGCACTACAATGAGCAGACCGAAGGCCGTCCGCAGCCTTTCTTCATCCATCAGTCCTACCACTACGAGTACAAGAACCCCGAGAAGCAGCGGGGCGTGCGCAAGGTCCTGCAGCCCTCCATCAGCGGACTGGTCTTTCTCCAGGGCACGGTGCGCGATCTGCAGGCCTTCCTCGACGAGCATTTCCCACAGTTTCATCTTGTCAACGACCGCAGCCGCGGTTGTCCCGCCTCCATCGAGGACGCCATCATGCGCCCCTTCATGAACGTCTCGCGCATCCACCCCGAGCGCCTCACCTTCCTGCGCGAACCCCTGGAGAAGTTTGCCAAGGACCACGTCAGGCTCCGCGTCCTCACAGGCCCCTTCCAGGGCTACGAGGGCTACATCGTTCGCATCCAGCGCAATCGTCAGCTCGTCTTCGATTTTGGTGGTTGTGCGCTGGCTATCAGTGGTGTACACAACGAGGACTTCGAAGTGGTGGAGGAGTAGGGGAGGGCTGCTTTTATAACTTTTATGAAAGAAGCGGGCTGCTTCGTAAAAAGAAAAGAGGCTGCTTCGTAACAAAAACTCTCCTTCTATAATAAATAAGGTAAGAAACAACGAGACCATCAATATGACGAAAGGAAAGAAAGCCATCATCGTCGGCGCCTCGTCGGGAATCGGCTACGAGGTAGCCCGCCTGTTGCTCCAGGAAGGGTGGCGGCTGGGCTTGGCCGCGCGCCGCACGGAGACGCTGGAGGCCCTGCGCCGCGAGTTTCAGGATCAGGTCGTCTATGCGCCTATCGACGTCACCCAGGAGAAGTCGGAGGAGCGTCTGCTGCGCCTGATCGACGCGGTGGGCGGCATGGACCTCTACCTCCATGTGGCCGGGGTGGGGTGGCAGAACATGGATTTGCTGCCCGAGAAGGAACTGCCCACGGTGAGCACCAATGCGCTGGGCTTCGCGCGGTTCGTCGGTGCTGCCTATCGCTATTTCGCCACCCAGGGCCACGGCCACATCGCCGTCGTCTCGTCGATAGCGGGCACAAAGGGCCTGGGCGTGGCCCCCGCCTATAGTGCTTCCAAGGCTTTCTGCAATGTCTATATCGAGGCCCTGGAGCAGCAGGCCCACCTGCGCCATCTCGACATCCACTTCACCGATCTGCGCCCGGGTTTCGTCCGGACCGACCTGCTCGGCGACGGCAAACACTACCCCATGCTCATGTCGGCAGAGAGCGTAGCCCAGGATATAGTCAAAGCCATAAGGACGCGTCGCCATGTCTGCGTGATCGACTGGCGCTACCGTGTCCTTACGGCTTTGTGGCGGACCATCCCCCGCTGGTTGTGGTGGAGGATGGCCGTGAGAAATTAGGCTTATACTGCTACATGCGGTTCACCTCCTTGAGATCGTCCACCTGCTTGAGGTTTTCGATGATCACCTCCAGCTCCTCGGCATCGTGCACCCCGAGTTCGATGGTGCCGTCGAAGATGCCATTGTTGGACGTCACGGTGATGCGGCGCATGTTGAGGCCGAGTTTGTCGGAGAGCATTTCGGCCACGTCGCGCAACATGCCCTGACGGTCGATGCCGCGGATGTGGATGGTCGCGTCGAAGTAGAGCTGGTGGTGCATGTCCCACTTCGCGTCGAGGATGCGGTTGCCGTAGCTCGCCTTCAGTTTGGAGGCCACGGTGCAGTTGCGGCTATGGATCTCGATATGGTTGCGGTTGTCGATGAAGCCCAGCGCGTCGTCGCCCGGTATGCAATGGCAGCAGGAGGGGAAGATGTAGCCGTTGATGGTCTTCTCGCTGATGAAGATCGGCTTCTTGCGGTTGAGTTTCTCATCGACGGTGATGAGTCCCTCCGACGAGGCCATCAGGTCCTGTGCGTCCCGTTCCTTGCCCGTTCCCGCGTCTTTCTTCTTCAGGAAGGGCACGTATTTCGTAAACCACGCCGACGTGCTCCCGTCCTTGTTCTTCTTGCCCGTGAGCGCGTCCATGTCGTCGTCGCCCAACTGGATGGTGTGTGAACCCAGCGCGCGCAGCAGATCCTCCGAATTCTGGAGGTTGTGCGCCTCGCAAAGTCTCTCCATGCGCTGCGCCGAAGGCTCCAGCTCGTGCTGAGCGAGCCAGTCGTGGAGTATCGTCTCGCCCTTCTTCTGCAGTTCGCGTCCCTCCTTGCGCAGGATGGCCTGTATCTTGCCCTTGGCCTTGGCCGTTCCCACGAAGTTGACCCACGAGGGCTGCACGCGCTGTGCGTTGGAGGTGAGGATCTCCACCTGGTCCCCACTGTTGAGCTTGTGGCTCAGCGGCACCAGTTTGTGGTTCACCTTCGCGCCGATGCAATGGCTTCCGAGGAACGTATGGATCTGGAAGGCAAAGTCGAGCGCCGTGCTTCCCGCCGGCATGGTCTTGAAGTCGCCCTTGGGCGTGAAGACGAAGATCTCGGAGGAGAAAAGATTGAGTTTGATGGCGTCGAGGAAGTCCATGGCGTCGGGCTGCGGGTCGTCGAGGATCTCCTTGATGGTGTGGAGCCAGTCGTTGAGTTCCCCCTCGTCCTCCGTGATCTCGTAGCCCTCCTTGTACTTCCAGTGGGCCGCAAATCCCTGCTCCGCTATCTCGTCCATACGGTCGGAGCGGATCTGCAGTTCGATCCACTTGCCCTGGTTGGACATGAGCGTCACGTGGAGCGCCTGATAGCCGTTGGCCTTGGGATGGTTCACCCAGTCGCGCAGGCGGTCGGGATGGCTGTTGTAGATCTTGCTGATAGCCACGTAGATAGAGAAGCAGTCGTTGATCTCGTCCTCTCTCACGTTGGGCGTGAAGACGATGCGCACGGCCAGGATGTCGTAGATCTCGTCGAAGGAGACGTGCTTCTTCTGCATCTTGTTCCAAATGGAGAAAGGCGTCTTGACGCGCGCCTTGATTTCGTATTTGAGCCCCATCTTGTCGAGGGCCGCACGGATGGGCGCCGTGAAGTCGCGGAAGAGTTCGTCGCGCTGTGCCTGCGTCTCCTCCAGCTGCTTCGCGATGTTCTGATAGATCTCCGGGTGCTCATAGCGAAAACTGAGGTCCTCCAGTTCGGTCTTCACCTTGTTGAGTCCCAGGCGGTTGGCCAGAGGCGCATAGATATAGAGCGTCTCTCCTGCTATCTTATACTGCTTGTTGGCCGGCTGCGAGGCCAGCGTGCGCATATTGTGCAGGCGGTCGCAGATCTTGATGAGGATGACGCGGATGTCATCGTTCATCGTGAGGAGCAGCTTCTTGAAGTTTTCTGTCTGAGCCGAAGCCTTGTCGCCGAAGATGCCACCCGAGATCTTGGTCAGTCCGTCCACGATCTGTGCGATCTTCGGTCCGAAGATGTTCTCGATGTCCTCCACCGTGTAGTCGGTATCCTCCACGACGTCGTGGAGCAGGGCCGCGCTGATGCTCGTGGCTCCCAGTCCGATCTCCTCGCAGGCGATCTGCGCCACGGCTATCGGGTGCATAATATATGGCTCGCCCGAGAGACGCTTCACGCCCTGGTGCGCCTGGCGCGCGAAGTTGAAAGCCTTGGTGATGATCCCTACCTTCTTTCTGTGGCGCGAGGCCAGGTAGGTGTCGAGAAGGTGCTGGAAAGCGTTGTCCACCATTGCCTTCTCCTGTGCCGCCTGGTCGGTGGCCTTCTGTTCGATAGGCTTCTGGTCAGCAGCCTTCTGCTCGATGGGCTGCTGATCGCTGGACTTCGTCTCCATCATGCCAGGCTTCTGATCCTGGTCGCCGGTAATAGTATTGTCCATGTCTATTCCCCCCTTAGTTTAGATGTGTATTGTTGTGATATATATAGTTGGTACTAATGATTTTGGCTTTTGGTGTGGTCTCGTCTCAGAATCTCAGGCTGCATCCCAGTCCGATGGCGTTTTGTCCGAACGGGCTGCGTCGGGTCGTCATTGCGCCATCATTGCCCATCACGACGGGCGCCACGCGCAGCGACAAGTCCTCTGAGATGTCAAACTCCGAGAGCGACGCATCGACGTAGGCGTCGATGACGGAGAGCGCATAGACGGCTATCGAGGCGAAGACGCTCAGGTCTCGCCATCTGCGGTAGCGGTTCTTGCGCTTGCGGAAGATCTCCTGGTAGCGGGCCAGGTTGCTCTCGTTGATCTCCGTGCCGAGGTGCAGGAAGTTTTTGTAGCTCTCTGTGGTCGGGTCGTCGTCCATGATGTCCAGGTAGGCCTGGCTGTAGTCGTGGTACATCTGGTTGTTCCACGTCATGGCGTAGATACATCCTGCGAATCCGCCATAGATGATGGGCAGCTTCCAGTATTTGCGGTTATAGACCTGTCCGGCTCCCGGCAGCACCAGGGCCAGCCACATCGCCCGCTTCGCCTCCGGTCGCCACTGGCTCCAGTCGCGCCTTTGCCGCTTCTCCTTCCCCTTGGCCTGGGCCTTGGAGAGAGTCGGCGTCGGGTCGGCCTCCCACAACGATTGCAACGTGGGATCGGCTGGGTCGGCGGAGTGGAGCCTCACGGCGACGGTGTCGTCAGGATAGACCACACGGATGGTGTCGGGACCCGCCACCTGCGCCACGGCCATCCCGCGCACCAGAACCAGCGCCAGGAAGACGCTCCAAAACCTGCCTCTCGTCATCATCTTCATGGCCTGCTTATTCTCCCGGTTGTTGCTTCATTCTGTCAAGCACACTCATGATGTGCTCCAGCTCCTCCTCCGAGGCGAAGGGGATGCTGATCTTGCCCTTGCCCTTGTCGTTGCAGCTCATCTGCACCTTCGTGTCGAAGAGCTGCGAGAGCTGGTCCTTGAGGATGTTGTACTCCTCCGGCAGACGGCGCGTGGCAGCGATAGTCTTCTTCGCCGATTGCACGTCCTCGCCGTTCTTCAGCTGCTTGCACACCTCTTCGACGCGGCGCACGGTGTAGTCGTTCTTCTGGATCTCGCGAAACACCTTCAGCTGGAGCGACGGACTGTCCAGAGAGAGAAGGGCGCGGGCGTGGCCCATGTCGATTTCCTTCTTCTGCAGCGCCATCTGCACCTGGGCGGGCAACTTCAGTAGTCGCAGGTAGTTGGCGATGGCGGGGCGGCTCTTGCCCACGCGTTCGGCCACCTTCTCCTGCGTCATGGCGCTCTTCTCCAGCAGGTGCTCGTAGGCCAGGGCTATCTCGATGGCGTTGAGGTCCTCGCGCTGGATGTTCTCCACGAGGGCCATCTCCATGACGTTCTCGTCCTTGATGGTGCGGATATACGCCGGAATGGTCGTCAGTCCCGCCAGTTGTGAGGCTCTCCAGCGGCGCTCTCCCGCTATGATCTGGAAGCGGTCGTGGTCCACCTGTCGCAGCGTGATGGGCTGTACGATGCCCAGCTGGCGGATGGAGCTGGCCAGTTCCTCCAGGGCCACGGGGTCAAACTCGCGTCGTGGCTGGTTGGGGTTGGCTTCGATCTGCTGCAGCGGCACCTCGTTGATGGTGCTGCTGCCCTGCGTGCTCACCGATTCTGTGGAGATGAGCGCGTCGAGTCCGCGTCCGAGGGCGTTGGTCTTGACGTTGCGGTTGTATTTCTTGTGTACGGGCATGAGTTATCCTTTCTTGTTGTGTTCGATGATCTCTTTGGCCAGGGACAGGTGGTTGCGCGCGCCCGCCGAGTCGGCGTCGTAGAGGATGACGGGCAGTCCGTGGCTGGGACTCTCGGAGAGTTTGACGTTGCGCTGTATGACGGTGCGGAAGACCAGTTCCTGGAAGTGGCGCTTCACCTCGTCGTAGATCTGGCGGGCCAGGCGCAGGCGGCTGTCGTACATTGTGAGTAGGAAACCCTCGATCTCGAGCTTCGGGTTGAGTTTGCTCTTGATGATCTTGATGGTGTTGAGCAGCTTGCTGATGCCCTCCAGGGCGAAATACTCACACTGCACGGGGATGATGACGCTGTCGGCTGCCGTCAGCGCATTGACCGTGATCAGTCCGAGCGAGGGGCTACAGTCGATGAGGATGTAGTCGTACTCGTCGCGGATCGGCTGCAGGAGGCCCTTGAGCACCTTCTCGCGGTCCTTCATGTTGAGCATCTCTATCTCCGCTCCCACCAGGTCGATGTGGCTCGGCACGATGTCGAGGCCCTCGATGTCCGTGGTGTAGATGGCGTCGCGGATGTCAGCGTGGTCGATGATGCACTCATAGACTGAGCAGTCCACCTCCTTGATGTCCACGCCCAATCCGCTCGATGCGTTGGCCTGAGGGTCAGCGTCGAGGACAAGTACGGTCTTCTCCAGCGTGGCCAGGGAAGCGGCCAGGTTGATGGTGGTCGTGGTCTTGCCCACGCCGCCCTTTTGGTTGGCTAAAGCTATGATTTTTCCCATTTTCAATATTCTCAAAAATACGCCATGAGGCTGCGCTGCGGAGCGTCCTTCGGCGGAGGTTGTCCGTTGCTGGGCGCTGGGTGCTCGGCGGGTGAAGTCCCTGATAAGCATCCCTTTTGTCCGCTTCCTTCTTGTGTATCTGTCTGTTTCAAGTGTAATATTGGGCAAAGGTACATAAAAACTATGAGAAACCGACGGCTTTAAAAACTTTTTTTCGTACTTTTGCGGCTCAAAGATTGATGCAATGATGAATCAGAACAGACCCCTCATCCTCGTTTCCAACGACGACGGCTTCGATAGCAACGGCATCAGAAGCCTTGTTTCCTTCATCGCCGACCTGGGCGATGTGCTTGTCTGCGCTCCCGATGGAGGCCGCTCGGGCTTCTCCTGTGCCTTCACCGCCGCCGACCCGCTTTATCTGCGTCGGCGCGAGGATTATGCGGGCGCCCAGGTGTGGTCCTGCTCCGGTACGCCCGTGGACTGTGTCAAATTGGCCATCGATCAGCTGCTGGACGGCCGCAAGCCCGACCTTGTGATTGGCGGCATCAACCATGGCGACAACTCCACGGTCAACAACCACTACAGTGGTACGATGGGCGTGGCCTACGAGGGTGCGCTGAAGTATATTCCCTCGATCGCTTTCTCCACCTGCGACTATGATCCTCAGGCCGACCTCACGGCCCTGCGACCCTTTGTGCGCCAGGTGGTGGAGAAGGTCTTGGCCGAGGGTTTGCCGAAGGGTACCTGCCTTAACGTCAACTTCCCCAAGGGCTCGGAGTTTCGTGGCATCAAGGTGTGTCGTATGACCTATGGGCGCTGGACCAACGAGGTGGTCGATTGTCAGCATCCGCGTGGTGGCAAGTACTACTGGATGGTGGGCCATTTCCACAACGATGAGCCCGAGGCCGTCGATACCGACCAGTGGGCCCTCAATCACGGCTATGTGGCCGTCACGCCATCTACCATCGACGTGACTGACTATGAATTGATGCGGAAGTTGAAGTTCTGACGATATGAAGTACTATCTGATAGTGGGCGAGGCGAGTGGCGACCTCCACGCCAGCCGGCTGATGGCCTCGCTGCGCCAGTATGACCCCGCGGCGGAGTTTCGCTTCTTCGGCGGCGACCTCATGTCGGCCGTCGGCGGCGAACGCGTGCGCCACTACAAGGACCTGGCCTATATGGGTTTTGTGCCCGTCTTGCTTCACCTGCGCACCATCTTTCGCAACATGAAGTGGTGTAAGGAGGATATTGTGGCGTGGCGTCCCGACGTAGTAATCCTGGTCGATTATCCGGGCTTCAATCTCGACATTGCCCGCTACGTCCACAAGCACACGCAGATACCTGTCTATTACTATATCTCGCCGAAGATATGGGCCTGGAAGGAGTGGCGCATCAAGGCCATTCGCCGCGACGTCAAGGAACTCTTCTCCATCCTCCCCTTCGAGGTGCCGTTCTATCAGAAGCACCAGTATCCCATCCACTATGTCGGCAATCCCACAGCCGAGGAAGTGATGCAGTTTCGCCGCGATTACTCTGAGAGCCGTGAAGCTTTCCTCGCGCGCCACGCCCTCTCCGAAAAGCCCATCATCGCCCTGCTCGCAGGCAGTCGCAAGCAGGAGATCAAGGACAACCTCCCGGCCATGATCGAGGCCGCGCGCCATTTCGAAGACTACCAGATGGTCGTGGCGGGCGCTCCCTCTATCAGCCGCGACTATTATAATAAGGTGTTGGGCAAACAGCAGGTACCCATCGTTGACAACGAGACCTATGCCCTGCTCACCCATTCCGTGGCCGCGCTCGTGACAAGTGGCACGGCGACGCTGGAGACTTGCCTCCTGGGCGTTCCGCAGGTGGTGTGCTACAAGACGCCCGTACCTAAGCTGGTACGCTTCGGCTTCAATCACGTCCTCAAGGTGAAGTATATCTCGCTGGTCAACCTGGTGGCCGATGCCGAGGTGGTCAAGGAACTTTTTGCCGACCACTTCACCATCTACCACATCATCAACGAACTCTACCGCGTCCTCCCTGGTCAGCCCCACCGCGAGGAAATGCTCCAGGGCTACCGCACCGTCGCCGACCGCCTGGGCCGCCTTATCGCTCCCGACGAGGCCGCCCGCCTTATGGTCAGCCTCCTGCGTTCCGCTACTCCTGCTGCTCCCGTTGCCGAGGATGCGCCTTCCGATCCGCCTTCCAATGTGCCCTCCAGTCCGTCTTCCACTCCCCCTTCTAGTCCGTCCTCGCCTCCTAAGGAAGAACCTGAGGAACCCGAGGAGTATGAACTGGTCTCCGTCAAGGAGTTCGACTGAACCTCATTTTGAGCCCATTACAGGGTCCAGACGGCATCTTCACCGTCTTGTAACATCTTGGTAACGCTTCTGTCATATCGTCAGAATACCTTTGCACCGTCAAAACAAAGAAACGAACGATAGACAAAGATGAAGAAGTGTTATCATAGACTTGCGGGCGTTGCCCTGCTGACGCTTTCCCTTCCCATGGGAGCCTGGGCGCAGGACATCCGGGGCACGGTGATCGATTCCAAGACGCAGGAGCCCCTCGTTGGTGCGACAGTGCAGGTACTGGGAACGTCGCTGGGTGTGGCCACAGACATTGATGGAAAGTTCCACTTCGAGGGCCTCGACAAGAGTAAGAGCTACACGCTTGTCATCCAATATGTATCCTACAAAACCAAAAATATTGACGGAGTTCGAGCTAAGGCCGACGGCGCGGAAGATGACTTGCGCATCACGCTGACGGCTGACGAACAGCAGCTGGGCGACGTGACCGTGACGGCAGTGAAGAGGTTGAATACTGATGCTGCCATGATCGACGCCGCACGAACCAGTTCCGTCATCGTGAGCAACGTCTCCGCACAGGAAATCAAGCGGAGCCAGGACAGCAACGCCGGCGAGGTGATCCGCCGCATCCCCGGCGTGAGCCTTATCGAGGGAAAGTTTGTGATGGTGCGCGGCCTTTCCCAACGCTACAACAACGTCTGGATCAACGGCGGGGCAGCGCCCAGCAGCGAGGCTGACAGCCGTGCCTTCAGTTTCGACATGATTCCCAGCGGACAGATCGACAACCTGATGATCGTCAAGACGCCTACGGCCGAGTATCCAGCCGACTACACAGGCGGTTTTATCCTCATCAACACGAAGGAAATACCCACTACCAACTCCGTCCACCTCACGCTGGGTGGCAGTTGCAACACGCAGACGGTCTTCCGTACCTTCCTCGCACCGAAGGCCTCGCCCACCGACTTCCTCGGCTTCGACAGCGGTATGCGCTCGCTCTCGGGTGGTATGGACGCCACGTTGGCCACGCTGGGTAACAACGGTGGCGGCAACCCGATGATCGACCTCCTCCACAACGGGTTGAGCAACGACTGGCGCATCCGCCAGCACACACCTTGGGCGGACCTCAAGTTGGCTGCCGACTGGAGTCGCAGCTGGACCATCGACGGGGCCAAACTCGGGCTGCTCGGCGCCTTCAATTATAGCAACGAGTATCGCACCATCTGTGGCATGGTCAACAACTTCTATGCTGCCTACGATACGGACAACGACCGCATCAACCCATTGCGACTCTCCACCGACGATCAGTACACCCACTCAGCGCGCCTCGGAGCCATGCTCAACCTGACGCTCCTAAGTCCAAGTGGCAAGAACAAATACCAGTTGAAGAATATCTTCAACCAGTTGGGCAACAGCCGTTACACCCTCCGACAGGGCACCAGCGCTCAGTCGGAACCGGAGCGGTCGGCAGAATACTACTATCAGAGCCGCACCACCTATACAGGACAGATGACGGGACGGCATACCTTCAGTGGCGATGCACTTGACTGGAGCGTCGGCTATGCGTATGCCAACCGTCGCTTGCCTGATCGTCGAAAATACATCCTCTACTCTGAAGACCCGGAACGGAGCGCCCAGTATCAGTGGCTCTATCAGAATGATATCTCGCGCGAGTGGACTTCTCTCGACGAGCATATCCTCTCCCTCCAAGTCAATGACACCCATCGCTTCGAATTTGGCTCCTGGAGCCCTTCGCTCAAAGGCGGAGCCTACGGCGAATATCGCACGAGGAAGTATAAGACGCGCAACCTCTTCTACTGGTACGACCACGAGGGTTGCCAGTTGCCCGAGGGATTCCGATCGATGGATATGACCAACCTACTCTCCGACGAGACTTATTTTGGCGCCAACAAACTCTATCTTCTGGAGGACGTCAACAAACTCAACGACTATAGTGGCAACAACCTGCTGGGGGCTGCCTACGTCGAGGCCGATCTGCCCTTGGGTAAGTTTGAAGCCCATGCCGGACTGCGTTACGAGTACAACCGCATGGAACTCATATCCAACACGAAGTCGTCCGTCGAGAGCCACGAGAGCCACTTCTATCGCCAAGGCGACTGGTTTCCGTCAGTCAACGTGACCTATCACCTCCTGCCTCAGCACCAAGTGCGACTGAGCTACGGAAGGAGCGTCAACCGCCCCGAGTTTAGAGAGCTGTCGCCGTCGGTCTATTACGATTTCGACTTGGCCTCCGACGTACAGGGCAATTTCGACCTGCGCAACTGCTATGTGGACAACCTCGATCTGCGCTACGAGTGGTATCCCTCGCGTGGAGAGGTCATCTCGTTGGCCGCATTCTGGAAGCATTTCGATAGTCCGATAGAGTGGGTCTATACGCTCTCTGGTGGTACGGACGTCATTTATTCCTATATGAACGCACGCTCCGCCAACAACTACGGACTGGAGCTTGACATACGCAAGCAGCTCGACTTTATCGGACTGAAGGACTTCTCCTGGAGTTTCAACGGATCGCTCATACACAGCCGCGTGCAGTTTGCCCCAGGTAGCAACGAGTACGACCGCTCCATGCAGGGACAATCGCCCTACTTGGTCAATACGGGAATCTTCTACCACAACGAGCAGTTGCAGCTCTCGGTCAACCTCCTCTACAACCGCATTGGCAAGCGCATCGTGGGTGTGGGACGCACTACGGGTGGCGGCGATGCTTCGAGAAACATCCGAGTGCCCGACAGCTACGAGATGCCGCGCGACGCCTTCGACCTGACGGCCAGCAAGTGCTTTGGTCCGCTGGAGATCAAACTCGCCATCCGAGATCTCCTCAACCAGCAGGTCGCATTCAAGCAATTTCCCGACGTGATGGTGCAGGGCGAAGGACGCCATATAGAACAAGTGACGCGCCGCTACCGCCCGGGAATGAACCTCAACTTCTCGGCCACCCTCACGCTCTGACCTCTTCTGAGGAGCCGGCAGGGGGAAAGACTGCCTCGTCAATAGAAATAGAACATTAGAAATAGAACAAAACAAAGAAAAATCAACAAGTGGGGCGGACGCAAGCCCGCACACGCACAACAACAACTAATTACACAAAAACAATGATGAAAACAAGCAAGATGATTGTCGGATGCTTCGGCATCCTCGCCCTCTCGGCCACTCTGACAGCGTGTAGTGATGATGACTCTGGCAGCCCTGTCACGCCTCCTACTCCTAATGTATCCTACAACTGGGGTACGGATGGCGGCTTCAAGTCGTGCAACCATGTGCTCTTCGATGCTGAAGGCAAGGAGGCTCCCGAGGGCAAGGTCATCGGCAACGGCGACCAAAACTTTGTCTTCAAGGGCCAGCAGACGCTTGCCAAGGGCACTTACCTGCTGCGTGGCTGGGTCTATGTGGCCAGTGGTTCTACGCTGACTATCCCCGCCGGCACCGTCGTCAAGGGCGAAAAGGAGACCAAGGCGACCATCATCGTGGAGCCTGGTGGCAAACTCATTGCCAAGGGTACGGCCACAGAGCCGATCGTCTTCACCTCGGAGCAGGCTCCTGGCAGCCGTCGTCCTGGCGACTGGGGTGGTGTGATCGTCTGTGGCAAGGCTCCCAACAACAATGGCGTGCTCTCCCAGCAGATAGAGGGAGGTCCGCGTACGAAGCATGGTGGCACCGACGCCAACGACAACTCGGGTGTGTTGCAGTATGTCCGCATCGAGTTTGCTGGCTATCCCTTCAAGAAGGACCAGGAGATCAACGGTCTCACCCTTGGTTCGGTAGGTGCTGGAACGACGGTTGACCACGTGCAGGTCAGCTATAGCAACGACGACTCCTTCGAGTGGTTTGGTGGCACGGTCAACTGCAAGTACCTCATCGCCTATCGTGGTTGGGATGACGACTTCGACACCGATAATGGCTATTCGGGCAACGTGCAGTTTGGTCTCAGCGTCCGCGACTCGCGTATAGCCGACGCCTCCCAGAGCAATGGCTTCGAGAGCGACAACAACGCCGAGGGTTCCACGGCAGAGCCCTTCACCAGTGCCACCTTCTCCAATATGACATTCCTGGGCCCGAAGGTCTTCGACGCCAACTTCCAGAACACTACCGACTATCTCGATGGTGGCAAGATGAACCCGGGCAACGGTTCTTCCACGGGCCGCTTCCAGGCAGGAATGCACCTGCGCCGCAACACGCGTCTCAATTGCTACAACAGTGTCGTAGCAGGATGGCCTATTGGTCTTATACTCGACAGCGAGAAGGGCAACACGCAGAAGGCCGCTACCGATGGTCTGCTCCAGCTCCACCGCATTGTCTTCGCTGGAACGGACCTCACGGGGTCCGACTTCAACAAAGTCTATAAGGATGAGCTCTACGACTACAAGACCAAGACGACTGACCCTTCGAAGAAGTCTTTCTCCAGTACGTTCTTCCTCCTCCCGGCCAACGGCAACAAGGTTGTTGATCAATGGGTGGCACGCTCTTGGCAGGGCATTCAGTCCATCATTGCTGCCAGCACCTCGGTGGGTGGCGCTCTCCAGGGATCGTTTGCCGAACTCCAGTCCAACAACTGGTTTGACAAGTCTGCTACCTTTGTAGGTGCCTTCCGCGACGCTTCCGATGACTGGACGGCAGGTTGGGCCAATTTCGATCCCGAAAACACGATATACTAAAAAGATCTTGAAAGTGTTCAGGATGACTTATTTTCCCCAATAGATTGAGTTGTTTCTTAGGTAAGAAGAAAAGGGCTGAGCATAGCGCGTTTGTGACTACGGGTCATGGATCGCTATTGTTCAGCTTTTTTGTATCCTGTTTTTTTTGACTTCTTTTCCATCTTATCAGTTCCTTTTTGTGGAGTTGGAAAGCCGAGTGTTCTTTCAAGTCATGTTCTTTCTTAATCTGGGTGCGTTCGGAAGGTGTACCGGCATAACCTTTGTTGGTTCTATGATGATCCCAGTGTGCCATAATCTCAGGCGATACGCCAATAAGGTATTTAAGGTATCGCCACCGATGGGAAAGGAACTATGGGCTGGTGTCACGGCTTCAAACTGCATCTTGCGTGCAATGACAGAAGCGAGATTATAGCCTTTGTCCTTACAGGCGCAAATGTCAGCGACAAGGATCCTGCGGTGTTTAAGGTCTTGCTAGCTATTGCTCCTTAGGTTTCGGTGGTCTTTGTCGTAAATGATTTTCAAACTTAACAGTTTCGTTTGTTCGCAATTTTAATAAGTCAAAATATGCATCTCTTGGCTGCTGGTAGAGATCGGAGATAGCAACCTTTGGGCGGATAAAACAGGAGGAAGGGCATGAGGAAAGACCGCAATGAAGGCTTTTGGCCTGAGATGGGCTTTGTTAAATGGATACGGAGGAATAGTTAATGGGGCGTTAATTCATGCTAATCGGCTTGCATTCAGCTGAACGGAAGGTTATCTTTGTATAGAGGCTGCGCCAGGGTAAATGGTGAGCTCGTCTTCTTGGCATAAACAGCTGAAAGAGGCAAGTGGTTGAAATGTAAAATATAATCAAAAGGAATAATGATAAAAAGATTAAATTTCTTATCAATAACTTCGGATGGGAGTCGGAAAAGACCGTTCTCGTATTGTTCTCGTATCGTTCTCGTATCGTTCTCGTATCAATCCCGTATCAATCCCGTATTGATCCCGTATCGTTCTCCTATCGTTCTCCTATCGTTCTCGCTTCCGGAAGCGGAAACAATACGGAAACAATACGGAAACAATATGAGGTCGATATATGCTGGAAGGGAGGAAGATACGTGGTGGGTACATGGTCTGCTCCATGAGGATGATGACTTGTTTGACAAAGAACAAAACAATAAATCAGAATAGAATATGGGAATGGCATTATGGCACTCTGCTTCTGTGCATTGTCACTCGTCCTTGCCTTGTTTGTGGGCATATTATGCCTAGTTTTTGGATAAAGAGATAATAGAATAACTATAGCAAAAGCCTATGAGGATTT